>Ga0315549_1001770_pt1 | contig 21786 bp, 17 predicted proteins | sample SalMarSW160200MG_FD_203101 | JGI IMG/M metagenome (GOLD analysis project Ga0315549, IMG submission 203101) | Salt marsh sediment microbial communities from the Plum Island Ecosystem LTER, Massachusetts, United States - Salt Marsh Sediment SW1601-200 ... | reverse complement strand
TAGCACAAATTATGCTCTTATACTTCTCTTTATCCATTTTTGCCAATCTATACGAAGAGCCCTCTGCCGGAGTTGCTTCCAAATTATAGTGGTCTCCCGTTTCTTCCTGAAATTCCAATAAACGGTTGCGCATAAAAGTTAATACCCGGCCTGAAAACTGCTTGCCTGTATCTTCACCAATAGAGGTTCCCAATAAATTGAGACATGCTTCATTCATACCCACCAATCCTATCGTGGAGAAATGATTTTTCCAGTATTCACTAAAACGCTCTTTAACATTTCTCAAATAAAACTTGGTGTAAGGATAAAGGTTTTTTTCAGTTAACTTTTCCAGTACTTTTCGTTTTATCTCTAAACTTTTCCTGGCCATTATCATTAAATCATCCAAGCGGGCAATAAATTCATCTTCATCTTTAGACAGATAGCCAATTCTGGGTAAATTGATAGTGACCACTCCAATTGAACCGGTAAGCGGATTGGCACCAAAAAGCCCGCCCCCGCGCTTATCAAGCTTTCTCAAATCCAAACGCAGTCTGCAGCACATGGAACGCGTGTCTTCCGGTGACATGTCTGAATTCATAAAGTTGGAAAAATAGGGAATGCCGTATTTAGCCGTTGTTTTCCATAGGAGGTCTAACTGGGGATCATCCCAATCAAAATCTTTGACAATATTGTACGTGGGAATAGGAAAGGTAAAGACTCGTCCTTTGGCATCGCCCTGCCCCATAACATCTAAAAAGGCCTGGTTCATAATATTCATCTCTTCCTGAAAAGAAGAGTAGGTTTCTTCTTTATATTCACCGCCGATAATTACCGGTTTATCGTTAAAAGTAGAAGGAATCTTTAGATCCATGGTTATATTGGTAAATGGAGTTTGGAAACCCACACGCGTGGGCACATTAATATTAAAGACGAATTCCTGCAACGCCTGTTTTACTTCTTTGGGGCTTAAGCCGTCATAGCGAATAAAGGGAGCAAGCAGAGTATCAAAATTGGAAAACGCCTGCGCCCCTGCGGCCTCACCCTGCAGTGTGTAAAAGAAATTTACTATCTGTCCCAAAGCACTTCTGAAATGTTTGGCGGGTTTGCTTTCGATTTTTCCGGATGCGCCCTTAAAACCCTGCAGCAATAGATCCTGCAGATCCCAGCCCACACAGTATACGGAGATGATACCCAGATCGTGCATATGGAAATCACCGCTGTTATGTGCCTGTCTGATTTCGGGTGGATAAATTTTATTGAGCCAGTATATTTTACTGATTTCTGATGAAATATAATTATTTAAACCCTGAAGCGAGTAGGCCATATTGCTGTTTTCATTAACCTGCCAGTCAAGCTGTTCAAGGTAAGTATCGATCAGGTCTACATCTGCATTGGAAACTATCTCACGTATTTTGGCATGCTGATCGCGATAGATAATATAGGCTTTGGCAGTTTTTATATACTGCGAGGAAATAAGAACTTCTTCGACAATGTCTTGTATTTCTTCTACGGTAGGCAGACGATGAACAATAAGTTCATGGGCTATATTTAAAACTCTAAGCGTAAGCCGTTTGGCTACATCCTCTCCGAACTCACCGGTAGCCTCTCCGGCCTTCTTGATGGCATGAGATATTTTTTCTGAAATAAACTGTACCTTATTGCCATCTCTTTTTAAAATCAAATTAAACATATTTCCCCTCCTCAAATACTGTTATATAAAGGTAGAAAATTAATATCAAGCAATTTCTAAAAACTTTTTTTCTTTTATACGGCTGCGTAAGAAATAGGTAATTTGAATTGATTTATTATTGGTACCTGACTGTTGTATAATCTGTCTGATTTGCTACCCATCACCCTAAGTCAGGGTACAGAGTTATTGAGAAAAAGTAAACCGTAAATGTATCCAAATATTATTTTTCTATTATTTTTTTGCTATAACTACTAATAGAAATTTAGGTAGTTATTAATCTTCCTATATATATTTTTATATATATTTAAAAATGCAAAAATACCCTCAAAAAAACTATACATTTAATACTTGACATCACATTACGGTGTTTATATAATTACCTTAATTGCAAGTGGTTTACTTGCAATTAAGGAGTGGTTAATGAGGTTATCCAAAAGAACGCGCTATGGAATCAGGCTCATTATTGAATTAGCAGGCAACAATAACATAATGATGAATCTATCTGAAATCGCCAAGCGTCAGGATATTTCTATGAAATATCTGAGTATGATAATCATTCCTTTAAAAAGGGCAGGAATAGTCATTTCCAGCCGCGGCGCTTACGGCGGGTATAAATTAGTAAAACCTCCCGCTCAAATTACGGTTGCGAACATTGTCAACTTGCTGGAAGGATATCTGGAACCTGTTGAGTGTTTGGCTCATCCGGAGATTTGCAAGCGCTCGCACGTTTGCGCTGCCAAATGTTTATGGGAGAAATTATCAGCAACATTATCTGATTTTTTTCATTCCATCACTATTGCCGATCTCTTAAGTGAGGGGAAGGATAAATTAAAGAATTCGGATTTTTCATACCAAATTTAAGGAGGTACTATATGAAAATTGCGGAAAATATTACAGAGCTTATAGGTAATACACCATTGGTTAAACTCAATAAAATAACTAAAAATATAAATGCCACTATTGTAGGTAAACTTGAATTTTTCAATCCATGCTCAAGTGTTAAAGATCGAATCGGCGTTTCAATGATTGTTGCTGCTGAAAAAAAAGGCTTGCTAAATAAAGATACGGTCATAATCGAACCAACCAGTGGAAATACCGGTATTGCCTTAGCTTTTGTGTGTGCTCAAAGAGGATATAAGCTTATACTCACAATGCCTGAGAGTATGTCAATTGAAAGACGCAAGTTGCTCACTCTGCTCGGTGCGGAACTTGTCTTAACACCTGCCGAAGCAGGTATGAAAGGCGCTGTTCAGAAAGCTACCGAAATAGCTAAGCAATACAAAAACTTTTTTATTCCCCAGCAGTTTCAAAATCCAGCCAATCCTCAAATACACATTGAAACGACGGCAGAAGAAATATGGCGGGATACGGATGAAAAAATCGATATTTTTATCGCCGGCATCGGTACAGGAGGGACAATAACAGGTGTGGGACAGGTGTTTAAAAAGCGGAATCCCGCAATAAAAATTATTGCCATTGAACCGTTTGAATCCCCGATCCTCTCCGGGGGAGAACCCGGACCCCATAAGATTCAGGGGATCGGTGCCGGGTTTGTGCCTGATATTCTACAAAGAGAATTAATCGATGAAGTCGTAAAGGTTGAAAGCTCTGCCGCCATTGAAACCACTAAAAGACTGGCAAGAGAAGAAGGTATCTTAGCAGGTATCTCAAGCGGTGCCGCAGTCTTTACAGCATTAAAAATCGGTTCAAGAAAAGAAAACCAAAATAAACTCATTGTGGCTATTTTGCCTGATACAGGTGAGCGATATCTATCTGTCTGGATGGCAGAAAATATTTAATTCATGTAAAAGGAGAAAAAAATGAGTACCAAATATAATCTTGAAACCATAGCTCTACACGGAGGAGGGTCGCCCGATGCGGAAACACTCAGCAGAGCTGTACCACTATACAGAACAAGCTCCTATGTGTTTAAAAATACCGAACACGCGGCCAATCTGTTTGCGCTTAAGGAGCTCGGAAACATTTATACGCGCATTATGAATCCTACTCAGGATGTTCTTGAAAAACGGATGGCTCTCCTGGAAAACGGAGCAGCGGCATTGGCACTTTCATCAGGCACTTCTGCTGTGTTTTACTCAATTATCAACTTATGCAGTGTGGGCGATGAGATTGTATCGGCCAACAACCTCTACGGTGGCACATATACAATGTTCAACAATATTCTACCTCAGTTTGGAATCAAAGTGAAATTTGTTAAACCGGATAATCCGGAAAATTTTGCAGAGGCCATAACCGGGAAAACAAAAGCTCTGTATATCGAAAGTATTGGTAATCCGGTGCTGGATTTTACAGACATTAGTGCTGTTGCGGAAATCGCACACGAAAACAATATTCCGCTTATTATCGATTCAACCTTTACTACTCCTTACCTCTTGCGACCGATCGAGCATGGAGCTGATATTGTCATCCACTCGTTGACCAAATGGTTGGGCGGTCATGGTGTCGGAATCGGAGGAGTAGTTATTGATTCGGGAAAGTTTCCCTGGAAAGACAATGATAAATTCCCACTCTATAACACTCCGGACTCAAGTTATCACGGCATACGCTGGGCACATGATTTAGGAGAGCTCAATCCTCTGGCTTTTATTTTACGCATGAGATTAATACCCTTAAGGAATCTGGGAGCCTGTATATCTCCCGATAATGCCTGGCTGTTTTTACAGGGCATAGAAACACTCCACCTACGCATGGAAAGGCATTCTGAGAACGCATTAAAGGTAGCAGGGTATCTAAAGAATCATGCCAAAGTTGAATGGGTACGCTATCCCGGGCTCAAAGACGATCCTAGCTATGCTCTATCCAGTAAATACTTAGCAAAGGGTTTCGGCGGTATGGTTGTATTCGGAATCAGAGGCGGCAGAACAGCCGGTGAAAAGTTTATCAACAGTGTAAGCCTCATCTCTCATCTTGCTAATGTCGGTGATGCCAAAACACTGGCTATCCATCCGGCCAGCACCACTCACTCGCAATTATCGGAAGAACAGCAGCTGACAGGTGGCATTACACCCGGACTTATAAGGCTCTCAATCGGAATCGAGAACATAGATGATATATTGAGTGATATTGAAAATGCACTCAAATAATAGATATAATGAAAGGTATATATTATAATGAGTAAGGGAGGAGTCAGATTTGATTGTTGTACCCAAAGATTATCACATTAAAAATGACTTGGAAAATGCCAATATCCAGTGTATAACTCATGCGGAAGCTATAAAAGAGGATATCCGCGCCTTAAGAATAGGTATTCTTAATATCATGCCCCAGGCCGAAAGCTATGAATACAGTCTGCTTCAGCCCCTGGGGCAGTCGATAATCCAGATCGAGCCGGTGTGGATAAGGTTGAAAACCCATACCTATTCAAGCAGTGATAAAAAACACATGGATTCACTCTATATCACCTTCGAAAAAGCCATTGAAAAGGCATATCTGGATGGTCTGTTGTTGACCGGTGCTCCGGTTGAAGAGATTCCATTCGAAGAAGTAACCTACTGGGATGAAATCATGCGTATCCTTAAATATGCCAGGCACAATATTGCTTCCACCTTGGGTATTTGCTGGGGCGGCCTGGCCTTAGCCAAGTACTTAGGAATTGAAAAAGAGTTATCCCCTAAAAAAATATTCGGTGCATTCGAGACTAAGAACCTCAATCGCAAGCACCGCATAACCGGTAATATGGACGATGTATTCTACTGCCCGCAGAGCAGGCATTCGGGAATCTCAGACAAGGTCATGGAAGCTGAAAGAGATAAAGGAACCATTAATTTGCTGGCCCATGCCGGACAAGCCGGGTATATAATCTTCGAAAGCTCAGACCAGCGTTTCTTAATGCACCTGGGTCATCCCGAATATGAACCGGAACGCCTGGTCTATGAATATAAGCGTGACAGGGACAAGGGCAGAGCTGATGTGGATCCTCCTGTAAATCTGGATATTGAAAACCCTCTGAATAGATGGCGGGGCCATAGAACCGAGCTGTATAATCAGTGGATTAAATATATCCATGAAACAACAAGATATTAATTTTCTTACCTCCGGCAGAACCTGCGGTATGATCACTCGAATACCGCTCAACGACGAAGAAGCATCCTGCACTGGTTCTTATTGCGGTTGGTATTTATTACACATTAGAAAATGCGTTCCATATATGTTAACAGTTTATTTTTAATATTAATAATAATCGAGTTCTTCTATTTCTAAAGAAAAGTTATTGAAATTAAAACCTCTTTCTGTTTGAATAAAGGCCCATATGTTGATTATTGGAATTATTACGGGTCTGGGCATGGCCTTTTTCCAATCATGCTCATACTTAGGCTCCCGTTTTTTTTATACAAAAACAAAAGCAGGTGGTTTCCATCTTTTGGCGATTGCCCATGTCCAGATGGGTATCGCAGCCGCACTGCTCTTATGGTTCTGCTGGCCCGAGACCTCCATACCTTTCGCTACAATCGGTTTGGTTGTTATTATAAACAGTTTTGCTTATATGACAGGTCAAGCTTTTTTCTTACTGGCACTAAAAGAAACCAATCCTTCCCAGATTGCGTCCCTTTTGGCATTAAAACTTATTGGTATTTCGATGGGAAGCCTGCTTATCCTCCATTTAAGTATTAGCGCTTTTCAAATCGCGGGAATCGCCTTAAGTTTGGCTGCCGTATTATTGCTTAATTCTTCGCATGATAGAATTCCCATTAAAGGCCTTATCTTCAGTCTGTTGGCCGTAATCGGATATTCGTCGTCCGATATCTGTATTACTATTATTGTAAAAGAACTGGAGCAGGCACAGATTGCAAATCCACCTATCATCGGTATGACTCTGGTATATATCTGTACAGGCTTTATGGGCATGCTTATGCTGCCTTTTTTAAAAGACGCTTTCAAAAAGCCTGTTCTATGGCTCTCCGCTCTGCCTTTTGCAGGAGCGTGGTTTCTGGCCATGAATCTTCTTTTTCACACATTCCTGCTTTTAGGACCTGTATTCGGAAACATACTGCAGACAACAAGAGGTATCATCTCTGTATTATTAGGCAAACTTGTTACAAGCATGGGGTTTAAAGAGTTGGAAGATAAGATGTCCCGTTATGCCTTTCTGCGCAGACTGGGGGCGGCCATACTTATGACCGCCGCAGTCTGTTTGTTCCTTGTGAGCATATAGATTATTGCAAAGGAGGAACAATAATTGTGCTCCACGATTTGGGAGGTAGTTCCACTGTCATCCAATAGTCGCCAAAGTTTATATTAACTGTTTCTGGATGCCATCTGTCATTTTCTAATAGTATAACAAGTTCTCTATCTGGATTTAAAAATGCAATTGCATTTTCTTCCCAACCGTAAATAATGCTTACATATTGAGCTCCCGGTTTGACAAAGTAGGTAAAATGCTTGACCGCATAAAACATGGGAGTGTATATAACCTGTTTTGAATTTTTATCTATCACAACCGCAGCATTTTGTGGCCAGGGCAGCTGTGAATCTATGCTCTTTCCCTCTTCATCCAATATCATATTCCATAACATATATGAGTTCACTCCTTTATCGAAAAAGGCTTTTATTTTTTTCCAGGTATAGCTGCCGTATTCCCAGTCATTCGGCGGTCTGTCCCTCTTGAATCCCGGTTTCCAAAAGCAGTTGCCGCACTCGGTTTCGGTCTGCATGATACTTTTTTCAGAGAACCGTTTCCGTGTATCTGCAACACTGTGCAATCCGGCCCATTGATAGCCAACTATAGAAACATAACTTTGAATCTTAGGATTTGAAAGCACAAGGCCGGGAAATCGATTATACCTTCTCGGACAAATCGTACCCATCATGATTTGAGCATTTACCTTTCTCTCTTCAAATAAAGGTCCCATATGATCTCTTATAAATGTAAGAAACTGCTTCGGGGTCCACAGACAGCTGGGATAGCGTGTCTCCATCCGCGGTTCGTTCTGCACGGCTACCGCATAGAGATTAATACCAGCTTTCTGATATTCCTCTACAAAGCGTGCCAAATATAAGGCATAGGCCGCATAAATCCTGGGATCGTCCTTCATGTTGCCGCCGTCAAACGCACCGTTTGTCTTCATCCAGGTCGGTGGAGTCCAGGCAGAACCCCACACCTTCAGGTCGGGTTTATAGCGCATAGCCGCTTTGATATAGGGAATAAGATATTTAAAGTCACGTTCAATAGAGAAATTTGTCATTTTAAAATCATTTTTAACCTCATTATGAGTATAGCGGCTGACAGCGTAGTCGCTGGATCCGATAGGAACTCTGCAGATATTGAACTTTGCGCCTTCTTTAGGATCAAACAATTCTTTTATAACGGCATCTCTTTGGTCAGGAGTAAGCAGGGATAACGCCTCCCACCCCTTTTCATTAAAGGCTCCGCCGAAACCTTCAATCTCCTGTTTAAGCGAAGTAAGGTCAATCTCAACATCGGCCTTGCCACCTTGACCTTTCATAATAGTGAGCTCTTCCATGTCCTGCCACATTTGGCTTTTGGTGCTTACCTTCCAAGTTGCAGAAACTGATTGTTCGATAAGACCATTGTTATCCGCACATGTAAAAACAAATAATAGCAGTATTAAACTTAAAACAATAGATACTGATAGTCGCATTTTCTTTCCTCCTGAATATAGATACGGTATATACAATTATGACATCCTAAATAATAATCCATTAATGCTAATATATTAGCATTAATCAACTCCTGTGTCAACCCCTTTTTCCTGCTGGCCGTAATCGGTTATTCGGTCTCGGATAATTGTATCACTATTATCGTAAAAGAGCTGGAGCATGCTCACATAGCGAATCCGTCTTTCGTGGGTATGAGTTTGATATACATATGTACCGGGTTTATGGGCATAACCATGCTGCCTTTTTTGAAACAACCCTTGAAAAAGCCTGTTCTCTGGCTCACTGCTCTACCGTTTGCGGGAGCATGGTTTATTGCCATGAATCTTCTTTTTCACACCTTTCTGATCTTGGGGCCTGTGTTCGGAAACATTCTACAAACAACAAGAGGTATTTTCTCCGTACTCATGGGCAAACTGATTATAAAAATAGGTTTAAAAGGGATAGAGGATAAAATGTCCCGTTATGCCTTTCTGCGCAGACTAGGGGCGGCCATGCTTATGACCGCCGCAGTCTGTTTATTCGTTGTGAGCACATAATTATTTTATAGGAGGTACAATAATAGTGCTCCAAGAAGCTTCGGGAAGTTCCACAGTCAGCCAATATTCTCCAAAGTTGATATTCACAGTTTTAGCAACCTGATCCTCGTTCTCTAATAAAATGATAAGCTCGCCCTCAGGATTCAAAAAGACGATCGCGTTATCCCAGCCGTTAGTAATATCTACAAAACGAGCTCCTGGCTCCACAAAGTAGCTGAAATGCTTAAACGCGTAAAACATAGGAGTGTAAATTACTTGTTTGGTATTTTTATCCACAACCACCGCCGCGTTCTGCGGCCAGGGCATTTTTGCGTCAATGCTCTTTCCTTCCTCATCCAGCACAATGTTCCAAAGCAAGTATGAGTTTGCTCCCGCATCAAAAAAAGCTTTTATCTTTTTCCAGGTATAACTGCCATAGGTCCAGTCGTTCTGGGGTTTGTCGGGATCAAATCCCGGCTTCCAATGCCAGTTGCCGCACTCGGTTTCCGTCTGCATCAGTCTTTTGTCCGAATATCTTTCGCGTGTCTGATCTACGGAATTAAGACCTTCCCATTGAAACCCTACAATCGAAATAAATTTATTTGCTACAGGATCATTCAACACGATGATGGGAAATTTGCGGAAATCACCGTCCTGCAAAGTACCCAACATTATTTCGGCATTCACGTTTCTTGCTTTAAAAAGAGGACCCATATGATCACGAATAAAAACCAAGAACTGTCGCGGCGTCCAGAGGCAGCTGGGATATTTTGTTTCGATGAGCGGTTCGTTCTGTACCGCGACCGCGTATAAATTTACACCCTCTTTCTGATATTCTTCTACAAAGCGAGCCAGATATAATGCGTATGCCGCATACACTTTGGAGTCATCTTTCATATTCCCGCCGTCAAACGCGCCATTCTTTTTCATCCATGTTGGAGGGGTCCACACAGAACCCCATACCTTTAAGTCGGGCCGGTATTGCATGGCCGCCTTAATGTAAGGAATGAGATGTGTGCGATCACGCTTAATGGAAAAGTATTTCATCTCAAAATCGTTTTTTGTTTCATCGTGCGTATACCGGCTTAATGCATAATCGCTTGCCCCGATCGGTACGCGGCAGATATTAAACTTTGCGCCGTTTTCAGGGTCAAACAACTCTTTTATCACAGTGTCTCTTTGTTCAGGAGTAAGCACGGATAATGCCGCCCACCCCTTTTCGTTAAAGGCTCCGCCAAAACCGTCTATCTCCTGCTTGAGGGCGGTCACGTCAATTTCAATATCAGCAATGTCGCCCTGACCTTTTAAAATGGCAAGATCTTCCATATCCTGCCACTGCCGGCTTTGTGTACTCACTTTCCAGCTTGCCTTTACGGACTGCTCGACAAGATTATTTTTACCTCCACATGCGAAGATAAAAACAAACAGTACTACAGCTGAAATAATCAATACCAGTTTTCTCATCATCTTTCCTCCTAAAAAAATATATAGCAGATATAGGTATGAAATCTTAATTCATAACTTACTGCTGCTAATATTTTAGCATTATTGGTAGTAAAAGTCAAGTCCTTATTAAGTTTTTTATTAAGGCATTACAGGAGTTAAAAAAAGCAGTTGAGTGGTATTGGGACAGTTTGCTTTTATATAATCTATATCAGCCTGTTCCGTGTTAAGCCAATGTACCGGGATGAGATATTTCGGTCCGAATGCTTTTACCGCTTGTACCGCCTCTTCCCCATTCATACAATAACAATAAAAGTCGCGTATATTGAAAAACGCGATATCGATATTTTCTAAGCCTGACATTTCAGGTATGAAGCTGGTGGCACCCGAAATATAAAGCCGCACACCCCGATAATTTATTACATAACCTACATAACCGCTTTCCTTAGGGTTCGGAGCACCTTCATCTGTATTGTAAGCGGGAACCGCTGTGATTTCTATACCTGCTGCTTTAAGCTTTTCTCCCGGTTCAATCACCTGAATCTGCCAGTTTTCATCAGGTAATCGAGTTATCAATACATCCTGACAGTCGATAATTGTCACAATCTGTGTATCTTCTTTAAGCAGCTGCTTCACATTTCTCACAGAAAAATGATCGTAATGAGAGTGAGTAATCAGAATAAGATCTGCCTTTGGTGTGGTATCGTTTATCGTAAGATACGCCGGATCAATATATATCACCTTTTCATCCATAATCCGGATACAGGGACTACCAATAGGACTGGAACACTGTAACCACTCTATGTTTTTAAGGAGAACAGACACCTCTATAGGCTTTACCGGTTCTTCACAGCTAAAAAGCGAAAGCCCAAGCGCCGCTGTTAAAATAAATACTAGTTTTTTCATAATTTCCCTCCATTAAAACAATCATTTTGGAAAAATAAATATTTTCTTTGCTATTTTTTTAGCATAAGTTGCTAAAAAAGTCAAGCTCTTATTATCATCTTTAAAACAAAATGCGGCCGTTCTCCTATGCTTTTATAAAAAATTGACTTCTGCTCGGTAAGAACCTATAATTTGAATATCACTTAAGGGAACTTTCATGAAGATTTTAATTGCAGATGATGATTTAATTAGTCGAAAGCAATTGGACAAATTAACTCAAAGCCTAGGATTTGAAACATTGGTTGCCGAGGACGGAAAGCAGGCCTGGAATATCTGGAAAAATAAGAGACCGCGATTTGTTATAACGGATTGGGTTATGCCGGAGCTTAACGGTCTGGAACTCTGTAAAAAAATCCGTGTTTCCGAAGGCAGCCAATATACATATATCATCATGGTTACTTCAAAGGATCATGTGGAAGATATTGTTACAGGCATGGATGCCGGGGCTGACGACTTTATCAAAAAACCTTTTTTAAAAGAGGAGCTATCGGTAAGGATTAGAGCCGGTGAACGGATTTTACTTTTTGAAACAAGAGATATCGTGATATTTTCCATGGCCAAACTGGCTGAATCCCGCGATCCTGAGACAGGAAACCACCTTGAACGTATCCGCCATTATTCGAAAACACTGGCCCAAGCTATTTCTCACTTAAAGACCACTCCCATAGAAATTAACGATTCGTTTATTGATAATCTTTTTCTAACAAGCCCATTACATGATATCGGCAAGATTGGTATACCCGATTATATCCTGCTTAAACCGGGCCGACTTGATGATGAAGAATTCAGGATCATGAAGACTCACAGTACCATCGGTTTCAACACACTGAATGCTGCATTAAAAAAGTATCCCAAAGCCGATTATTTAAAGATGAGCGCTGAAATCGCACTCTCCCACCATGAAAAACATGACGGCACGGGATATCCCAATCAATTAAAGGGTAATGAGATTCCATTATCAGCGCAAATCGTTTCACTGGCCGATGTGTATGATGCCTTAGTTAATAAAAGAGTATATAAAGAAGCATATCCTCATGACGTGGCCAAATCAATTATTGTTGATGAAAAGGACACGCATTTTAATCCGTTTATAGTAGATGCTTTTCTGGTGTGTGAAAAAATCTTTGCCGAGATTTTTTATCGCTTTAAAAGCGAAGATGTGGAATATTATTGAGATTGAATCATCAAATTTTTTCTAAAAAGCAAGGCCCTGAAAGCTCCCGGTCATTTTCGTTCTAGCTTACAACCATCCTTGTTTTATAGAAGAAATTGCTTCTTTTTACATCCCAAAACATTAGAAGCCAGCTGTTACATGACAGCCCGCGTAATAAAACGAGAAAAATGAGTAATCAAATTCGGCATGTAACGCAGAGACTTGCGTAATAAGCAACAATCTGTTTTTAAAGGGAGATTCTACAGCGAAAGTAGCAATTATTTTTGAGGAGTTTCCGAAAACGGATATACGAGATATTTTTTTTCGCCTGCTTCCACGAACCACATACACACTATACTCATCCGATTTAATCTCACTGTATTCTATTGTTAAGGGCTGCATGTTTTCAGAAAAAGCATAAGGAAGCTCCACCAGCCTGCCGGGAGTTTTTTTAATGTTATGTTCTTGCATTGCTTTCGCCAGTTTTGAATATATTGTAGCTTTGTCATCTTCATAGTACATATCTGTATATGCATCAAGAACCTCATCCGTAACTGTATCAAGAATAAACCAGGTTGGAAAATCATAATAATCGTAAGAACCGGGTTGTATGATAGCAACCTTTCCGTCAGCAGACCAACCGGCGATGGCCACAAGATTTATGCTGTTTGGCTCACTCTCTTCCCGGTTGTCAAAAACGATCAGTGTGTCGTCTATGTCGATCGATTCCGCAGAAATAACCATAAGACTAAAACTGACAATAAACAAACCGTATAAAATCGTTAATAATTTTTTCACTACTTTCCCCTTTTCTGCTATTAAACATATATTATAATATGCAATATTACAATCATACTTTGGTATGAAAAAAGGCCCCCTTATGAGGAGGCCTTTAAACAAATCGGGTATGTTTTTGCGGCTACGCCCGCAGCAGTTCATCTTCAAACTGCCGTGTATATAAACTGTAGTAATGCCCTTTTAACGCCATCAAATCCGCATGAGCTCCCTGTTCCTTTATTTTACCGTCTTCAATCACCAAAATCCTGTCCGCGTTTCTGATTGTCGACAGCCTGTGCGCCACAATGATACTTGTTCTGTTCTTTAAGAGCTCCTGTAAACCCATCTGTATCAGGTGTTCGGTAAGGGTATCAATTGAACTCGTGGCCTCATCGAGGATAATCACATCCGGATTATTTAAGATAGCTCTGGCGATACTTACCAGCTGTCTTTGACCCACAGAGAGCATGCTGCCGCCTTCTCCTGCTTCCGAATCATACTTATCCGCCAGTCTTACAATAAAGTCGTGGGCATGGGCTTTTTTTGAAGCCGAAATAATCTCATGTTTATTTGCATCCGGTCTTCCGTAACGGATATTTTCCATTATACTCCCGGAAAACAGGTGTGGTGTTTGCAGCACAATACCGATCTTATCCTGCAGAGATCTCTGTGTTATCTTTCTGTAGTCAACTCCGTCAATTAATATTTTTCCTTTTTGTGGTTCATAAAACCTGGGAATAATATTGGTTATTGTGGTTTTACCTCCTCCCGTCGGACCTACAAGTGCGATCATTTCACCGGGTTTTACCGTAAGATTGATATTCTTTAATACCTTTACATCCCTGCGGTAGGCAAAGTGCACATGCTTAAACTCAATCTTTCCTTCTATACCTGATATTTTTTTAGCAGTTTTTTGATCCACAATTTCCGCGCGACTGTCCAAAAGGGTAAATACGCGTTCAGCACTGGCAAAGGAGCGCTGCATATTGGCATAGACCCGTGCCAAATCCTGAATGGGCCAGAGCATGAATATGATATAAGAGATAAAAGCCTTGATACCGCCAACGGTAATAAAGCCGGATTCAAACTGAAATCCTCCGGCCCACATCACAATACACACTCCCAGTGCCGTGGTTAATTGAACGGCAGGCAAGAACAAAGCCGATAAAAATCCGGCCTTAAACGAGGTTTTATACATAGAATCCGTTACACCTTCGAAGTTCTTAGCATTCTTTTCTTCAACTCCAAGCGATTTTATCACCTTTACACCGGAAATGGTTTCGCTGAAATTACTGGTTACCTGCGAATTAAGCGCCCTTACCTGTCTGTACTCTCTGATAATCAGGCCTTTGAACTTCAGTGCGCTTACAACCAGTATGGGGAGAATAATGAGCACAAGCAGAGCCAGCTGCCAGTTTATGATGAACATAAAAACCATGGCGGCCGTAACATTCATGGTGCCCCATATTCCGTCCAGAAACATCCAGGTTAAAAGCTCGGTAATCCTCGAAGCATCGGAAGTCATGCGCGAAAACAGCCAGCCGCTTGAAGTTCTGTCGAAATAGGAAAAAGACAGCGTCATAATATGATCAAACATTTTCTGTCTTAAACTCTGAAGAGATCTTTCTCCCAATAGTCCTGCAAAAAATATAAAACCGAACACGAAAACCGCATTGGCGCAGATAACACAGAAGTAGAGTGTCATGTAATAAAAAACCGCATCCAGATCCCGGTTGGCAATACCGATGTCGATCACATTTTTCAGTAAATATGTCTCGGATGCTTGAGATATGGAAAAAAGTCCGATACATACCAGAAACCCAACCAGTAACGGCCAGTTTTTGCCTGATAATTTGATAATTCTTAAAAAAAGTGTCCTGGCTTTAAAATGTTTCAGTTTCTCTTCTTTATATTCTCGTTTTTTCATGTTCTTTCTCCTTAGCAAAATCTGATTGAATTTGAAAGATCTTTTTATAAATACCCGGCCGAGTGATAAGCTCGTCATGCCTGCCCGTTTCTACTATCTTTCCTTTATCCATCACAATAATCTTATCCGCCTTCATCAGGGTTTCTATACGGTGTGCAATAATAAAGGATGTTCTATCCCTCATAAGCTGATCCAACGCTTCCTGTATCTTTCTTTCGGTTTTGGCATCTATTGCCGAGGTGGAGTCGTCAAGAATAAGTATTTTTGGATCTTTTAAGATCGTTCTTGCAATGGCAATACGCTGGCGCTGTCCTCCGGACAGACTTACCCCCTTTTCTCCGATTAATGTGTCGTAGCCTTCGGGAAAAGAGAGGATGGTCTTATGAATACATGCCATCTTGGCTGCTCTTTCCACTTCTTTTTGAGTTATCTCTCTCTTCACACCAAACAGCAGGTTCTCTTTTATAGTTGCCGTAAAAAGAAATGGCTCTTGTTCCACCATACCGATATTTTCACGTAAGTACTTCTTGGTTAATGAAGAAAGGGCATACTTGTCTATATATATCCGGCCCTTATCAAGATCATAGAAACGCGGCAGAAGATTAACCAATGATGTTTTTCCTGAACCCGTAAGACCTAATATAGCGATATTTTCACCGGCACGAATTTGTAAGTTTATGTCCTCAAGGATCGGAACTCCCTCATTATAAGAAAAAGATACATCCTTAAACGTGATATTACCTTTTAACTTGTGTTTAAGCTCGAACCCCAATTCCATATCTTCTCCCTCCACATCCAATATCTCTTTAATCCTAAAAAACGATACCGAACTCTTGGAAAGCTCAATAATCATTCTGCCCAACTCCTGCAGCGGCCAGATAATGGAAGCCACCATGGCCGTGAACGCGATATATGTACCATAAGAAATATCTCCGCTAAGCGTTAGGTAAGCCCCTATGGTGGCTATGGCAATAAACTGTGTTCCGCACAGCAAGATAGACAGAGGCCAAAATGATGCGTGAAGGATTACAAGCACTTTACCGCGCCGGCACTGTTCGGCATTGATTTTATCGAAGTGCTTGGCTTCCCATTCTTGTCTGGCAAAGGCCTTTACCACCCGAATACCGGATAGTGTTTCCTGAATTGAAGCTGAGAGTGTCCCTTCCTGATTCTGATAGGCTTCGAAGCCGCTTACGATTTTCCTAAAAAAGAGGAGCGATAACAGGATAATAAATGGAACAGCCACGATAGATCCAAGTGCCAGCTGCCAGTGCAAAAATAAAATAGCCACAAAGTTTATTGTGAAAAGAAAAACAATCCGAATTACTCCCGGAATCTGTTCATAGTAAAACTTTCTTACACTATCAACATCGGATGTTGCCCGCTGGATCAGTTCACCTGTCTGCATCCTGTCATGGTAGCTGAAAGGAAGCAGTTGAAAATGCATAAATAAATCATTCCTAAATTTAAAGGCCACTTTTTCTGCGCTTTTGGCACAGCATTTTCCGGAAATAAATGCACTTAAACCCCTTAACAGGGCGGTAGCCAAAAACAGCAATGCAAATCCGATAATTGTAATTCCGCTTACCTGTTCAGCTATAAGTACGTCAACAGCATCTCTGATTATAAAATTACCGGCTGTTGATAATCCCACGGCAATACCCAAAGCCACTAGAGCGAGAATAAATGTTTTTTTGTACACACCCAATACCCTGTAAAGCGTTTTTAATACCAGCAAGGTACTCTCTCTCTTGTCCCTGCCCCCATCATGCTTCCTCATAAGTACTCCTCTTGTCTTTTACTAAAGCCTGTTTAAAAGCTTTAATGCATGCATCCAATGCATAAAAAAGCCGCCCTTTTGTAGGCGGCCCTTTTTTAGCAATACCATTTGCTTATTAAGAAAAAAAAGCCGCAAACCCTGACGAGGTCTGCGGCCGGAATAGCAACTCTATAAAAATCTATCGCCTATGTTCCTCCGCAGACACACCTCTCCCGTCAATTACGAGAGTAAATGCAATACGTGCTGCTTTATGGAACATTAACATTAACAATTCTCCTAAATTTTAAGTTGAAATATTTTTAATGCAGAATTAGAATAATGTCAAGGGTAAAAATAAAAAATATTGAATTTACATCTTGTATGAAATAAAATATCCTTAAAGGATATTGAGAGGTGTTCAGATGAAGAAAATAATACTGTGCTTTATTTTGTCTTTCATTTTACTATCTTTTATATCTGCGGAAATGATAGACGGAACTGCAGATATATACGGTACAGCAAACGGAAAGAGAATCGGGACTCTCTATGACGGAACAAAAATAAAACTAATTGCAAAGCAGGGCTCATGGTATAAAATTGCGGTGAGTTTTAGAAATCATAAAAATATTTATCAGGAGTTAAAAAAGGGAACTAGCGGGACTGTTTTTTTGTATGACAAGCTTTTAGGAAGAACAGGTTATATCGAGAAAGACGTTACATTACAAGCTGCGCTCGCCGACAACAAAGTGACAATAGAAGTGTTCGCCAAAAATAGCAGCTTAAAAGATACTGTCAAATATTACTTGGAAGGGAAGCGGGTGCTCACCTCACCGCGCTCCGTTTATTTTTCTTTTTCCGAAGCGGTTTCGGAAACAGAGATAAAAAAAATTATCAACAACGTTAAAAATATCGATCCCATTGACTATGATCAGGATGTGCTCTTTATTGAAGTAGGATATACAAACAATTCGGCCACAACCGTGTTATGTTACAGCTTAATCGGTGGTGAGTTCGGAATTAAAGAAAGATATCATTGTAATGAAAGCGGAATGCCTGAAAAATACATTACGGGCTACGATCCTGTCGAGACACATGTTTTTAAGTACTATAGTAATAATGCCTATAAGGAATTTTACTGGTCGAAAAGCCCTCAGACCTCGATATATAGCGAAAGTGGATACATAAAATTCGTACTTTATACCAATAACTACGAATATGAATTACATATAACTCTGTCGGTTGCTGAAAACGAGTTCTATGATCCAGTTTTTTACGTGCTTGCGGATAACGCAACCATATACAAAATAGACCGAATTTCCGGACAGACAGTGCAAAAAGAAGAGTTTGATTTCTACACGCGAACAGAAGACACATTATGGAACATTGAAATCAACAAGATGTTTAAAGAGGAAATTTTAAAAATACAAAGCGGAACTAATTTTAAACAAGAGTTTAATCAAATAACAGAAGAGTTGTTGATTTATTATAAATAATGAAGCATTATCTGTTGTGTTATAAGGATGGGCTTTAATGAACAGAACTATACATTTTATCCTTTTTTTACTTTTTACATTTTCATTCTTAAATATAAATTCGAATGAGCAGGAATTTTCCAGCTACCATGTTTATGTGGACAGACTCGCGGGCGCGGAAGAATTAATTGAAGATTTAAGAAATCAAGATCTGATAGCCCTCTTATACGAACCGGAATTTCCGGGTATGGATTCTGCTGTTCCCACAGCGGAAAAGAGCCAATCAATATGGCTCGGTTGTTATATTCCTTTTAATATAGCAATGATTACAATCAAAACAAATTATAAGCACTTCCCCACGATCTTTTAAGGATATTAATGATTTGCACAGATTTATTAAATCACATTATTCTGTTAATTATCAAGAATCTAAATGACGAATCTCCAGTAATCATCTATTTCCGTCTTCAACTGCCGCTTTTTTTTATCATCACACCAAGCTGAATCTACAGCATTATACAATAGCTGCTTTATATCGCTTAGAGTAAATCCCAACTCGTCGATTAAACACATATATTCCTGTTCCAGGCTGTTGTTAAACATTTTGGGATCGTCCGTATTGATGCAGATATTAAGCCCGCCTTCAAAATAGGATTTAACCGGGTGTTCCGCAATTGAGTTTACCACTCCTGTTCGAACATTGGAAAGCGGACAGATCTCAATCGGTACCTGCGCATCTTTCAAATATGCAATGAGAGCCGGATCTTCACAACTCCTTGTGCCGTGGCCGATTCTATCGGTTTTCAACTGCTTCAGCGCTCCCCACACACTGTCAGCACCGGCCGCTTCTCCGGCATGAGCCGTGGTGCGAAAACCGTACGAGCGTGCTTTTTCATACACCTCTTTAAAGGGCTCCGGCGGATACAGCTGTTCGGAACCGCCGATACCTATGCCTATTATACCGTAATCTTTCAGCTCTTTTATTTTTTCCAGCTGCTCCATGCCTTTATCCGGACCAGAATCCCTGCACAGGTCATAAATAAGTTTCAATTCAATCTCATGAGCTGTGCTCTTAATACCCTTTGCCACGGATTCAACGATTCGCTGCAGGTCCAGTCCCTTTTCGGTATGGTCCCCGGGGGTGAAAAACAGCTCCGCATATCTTATATTTTGACCCAGCAAATCCTGGGCCACACCGTGAGCAATAAACTCAAAATCCTCATATTCTTTAAAGAATTGATTTTTCCAAATCCAGGTATCTATAAAGTGGGGAAAATCTTTAAACACAAACCTCTTGTTTAAGTTTTCGATATTATTACCCAACTCCTTATGGCCGCCGTACTTTTTAATCAAAGCCCACAATGTCTCCAAAGGAATGGCTCCTTCCAAGTGTAGGTGAAGCTCAATTTTGGGAAGCGCTCTCAAAATGGTTTTATATTTTTCTTTTTCCATGCCTTTTTATGACACAAGAACATATAAGGTTCAAGATGTTTAATAGGGGAAATTTTAATTCTCCTGCTTGCCGTAGGAATCATGAATTCATTAATCTTCCTCAATTTCGGGACAGATACCAACATAGCACTCCACAGTCCTGTTGAAGGCAGCGCCAACCCCCTTTGCTTCAGAGCTATGGGCTATGCCTGGGATAAAGAGTCCATAGCCCGGGACGGAGATATTAAAATAACCATTCAATTAAAACGCATAAGCGACGGGTACAGTCTTTCTTTTCCCGCAGCCCGCTCTGCCGTAAAAAGCGGTGAGCAGGTTCTTTTTCATTTGGCAGCCTTCTCCTCCCAGCTGAGCCTGCCGTCGGCAGAAGGAGCCGGCAGTTGGCTGATTTCCGCCCGTATGACTACAGCTTCCGGCCATATAATTGAAACAGCACCACGGAAAATTATAATCGATCCACACGCTCTGTCCCGGGAGTTTCACTTTTTTTCTTTTGAGCACATAACGGCACTTTATTTATTGCTGGCAGGTTGTATTATTATTGTACTGATGTTTATAAAAACCCGCAACAGACACTTGGTATTCCCGGCATCACTCCTTCTCATAGGCATCCTTTGGATAAACGAATTCATCTATCGTATATACTGGGTGGGATTAGGTTCCTGGGCTCCAACCAATGCCCTGATGCTCCAGATGTGCGGGCTTGCCCTTCTTATGATTCCCTTTGCCCTCTTTACCTGGCAGCCGAAATTACGCCGTTATTAACCGAGATTATTTTTTTCTGGGGTCTGGGGGGGGGGGGGGTCTGTTCAAGCCTTGCTTACGCCTGATATCGGTCCACACGAATTTCCCGAATTTAAATTCTTTGCCTTTTTTATCTCGCACGGATTTATTATTATAACCGCCCTGTTTCTTATCAGCGCTCATAATATTCGAATGCGTCTTTCCTTATTAACCATTTACTCTCATACCTTCCCCCTTTTGAGCCCGCCAATTACTTTGTGGTTGGGTATCCGCCCCCCGACGGCTCGGTTGTGGATTTTTTTGTGGAGGTTTTCGGACCTTCACCGTGATATTTCATCGGATTGGAAATCATGGGACTTGTTGTGTTCGCATTTCTGTGTGTTCCTTTTATGTTCATGAAAAAACAGACTGAAATGATAAAAAAGGCAGATTTTAAAAATATTAATTAAAAGAGGAAATTGCAAAACTCAAAATATATTAAGTTAGTAAAATACTTATTCTTTATACCATAATAATTTAGCAATTTCCATTTTAGGAGCTTCTTGCAAAAATGTTATTTTTGCAAGAAGCTCAAAAGATCTTGATTTTATCTTTATCCACTTCCCGCTTGAGCCATTCCGCCGCATCCAACAAAACTTTTTGCTGCCGGCTGTTGAGTCTTGCGGAACGCCTTTTAAGATCATCGAAATATACAAACAGCAATCTTTTATGAAGTGGAATATTGAGAGAATAATAGTAAAACAGCTGTTTAATAGAAGCAATAAAAATATTATGCGTATAATAAATACTCGCTGTCCGGTGCCAATCGTGAAAGGTTTTAAAAAACACCTTGTAATACGATTGAAGCAGATTATGAACTGCAGGGCTGTATATTTCGGAAGCCCGAATGAGCTTTAACAAAACGCTTTCCGCATCGCTGCCGTAAAACTTTATTGCATATACATATAAAAATTGTAATACGGTCTTGCGGGGGTTTTTTATTTTAGAAGGCTCGTGATCTAAGCGTGTATTCTCCCGGTATTTATCCCGTCCGAGAATTTCAAGTGCTTCCTCATATTCTTTATGCAGTTTTAAAAATACCGCATCCGTGCCTTTTGTGAGATCCGGGTGGGTTTTTTTACTTAAAACATGATAAAGCTGCTTTAAGCGGGTTATTGTAAGGTTATTCTCTACTTGTAAAATAGAAATTAACTTGTTCATACTATTTGAATGTATATAACCTGTCCATTTCTTCACTAAGTTGTTTATAATTTCTAAAATGAATTGTGTTTAGATCCAGTCGTTGAGCGCC
>Ga0315549_1001767_pt1 | contig 21824 bp, 23 predicted proteins | sample SalMarSW160200MG_FD_203101 | JGI IMG/M metagenome (GOLD analysis project Ga0315549, IMG submission 203101) | Salt marsh sediment microbial communities from the Plum Island Ecosystem LTER, Massachusetts, United States - Salt Marsh Sediment SW1601-200 ... | reverse complement strand
CCCTGATATTCTGGATGAGTTTGAACCAGCTTTTATCTGCATATTCCTGATAAAAATCGCAGAAAAAGAGTAAAGCACAGTCCACAACTTTTTTTATACTGAATGAAAAAGAGAGTTTTTCCGCATCGGCCGCGGGGTTATAGATATTTTGGATGCACAGGAGGATAGCCTTAATGTCGGTTTGTATATCGGGTTTGAAAATAAAAGCGCCCTTCAATCTTTGCAGGGCAATTGTGTTTAAACTATCGATCGCCTGCGCGTCGATATCGATTTCCCAACCTCGATGTTGGTTTTGTAGATACTGCGGCAGATATTTCTTTTTGACGTTAAAAATGATAATTTTTCCGATTATAAAGCGCATGAGCAGCGGTATAATTATTATAGGGAGAACGATGACAAGGGTAGTATAAATGAACGGGTTTTCCAACAGCACGGACATTGTATCTATAAAACTAACACATAATAATTAATTTTTCATTACTATTTTTTCTTCCCCCTTGCACTCCCATGGTGTGCTCTCTCGCATACCATCGCTTTGCTAGTGGCATGTGGATTTCCGAACAAGACGTCGTTTATGATAGATATAAAAGCGATACAAGATCAATTTCTATTGCTTGAAGTTTTTAGTAAATATTGCTAATATAAAAACTTAATTGGTTTAGATTTTTTAAGAAATAAAAAGCAAAACTATGATTCAGCTTTCACAGCTCAAGATAAAAATCCTGTTTTTTATATTCGAAGGGGATTAAAAAGTGTCAGATCAAAAAAGAAAAGCTGCGTTGGAAAAACTGGATGATAGACTTACTGCATATTTAAAAGATTTTGTCCGCGCAGAAGTTACAAATATACCAGACCAGAATTATAAGTTATTTAACTTTTCTGATGGCTTCCAATGTTACTCAAATACTGCAAAAATAGAAACTGAGCTTCAATACAAAGAGATATTTTCTGATAAGGAATATTTTCAACATGGAATTAAGATTAAGGACAATGATGTTATTGTTGATGTTGGTGCCAATATTGGAATGTTTGTAATGTTCCTAATGAAGAATCAGTCCAACATCAAAGTTCATGCTTTCGAGCCAATTCCTGATACATTTAAAACCATGGAAGCTAATATTAAACTCCACGATATAAAGAATGTTTACTCCTACAACTTAGCTCTTGGAGTTGAGAGTGCAAAGGAAGTGAAATTTACCCATTACCTCAACATGACTGCTAATACAACCATGTTCCCTGAATCTAAAGAGTTTCAAAAGAGTAGAATGAAGAATATGTTTACAGCTGAAGATGTTGATATTCTTTATGAACATACAATTGTGTCAGCACCGATGGAAACACTCTCTTCGATAATCGATCAGCAAGGAATTTCTCAGATTGATTTATTAAAAATTGACGTTGAGGGAGGTGAGTGTGAAGTACTTAAAGGAATTGATAGTTGTCACTGGTCCCATGGATAATTGTAATTTATATTGTAAAACTAAATGATATTTAGCACTGATCGATTAACATGCTTGTAGATTTCCTTCATAAAGAAACAAAAATGGAATTTTAAGTGGTTCCCCTAAAATGCTTATGCGGGATAAGCGAATGTGGTTTTTCCAAATGATGGGAGCGCATTAGTTTTTCATCTGCCATAATCTCTTTGATCGGGCCCTGGCGGACGATTTTACCTTTATCTATCAGGATGACTCGACTGCAGGTCTCAATTAGAAATTCCAGATCATGCGAAGCAATCAGCATACTCTTTTTTAAATCGCCTATTGTATTTATAACTTTGCGTCTGTTAAGCGCATCCAGATTTGAGGTGGGCTCATCAAAGAGTAACACTTCCGGAAGCATAGAGAGTATCGTGGCTATAGCTGCCATACGTTTTTCACCACCGGAAAGGTGATGGGGCGGTCTTGCGGCCAGTTTACTGCAGCCGGTTTGTTTTAAGGATTGCATAGTACGCTTTGTTACTTCCTGTTTGGAAAGCCCCATATTTAAAGGGCCAAATGCAACATCATCAAAAAGCGTGGAAGAAAAGAGCTGGTCGTCTGGGGATTGAATTTATTATAGCGAACAGGAGTACCATTTACGCTTACAGAGCCTGCAGCCGGTTTAAGAATACCGCAGAGTAATAAAAAAAGTGTTGTCTTGCCTGAACCGTTAGGGCCTACCAGTGCCACACGCTCGCCATGCTTTAGAGTCAAGCTGACATCATTCAATACATCCGGTTTTTCCGCATAAGAGTAGCTTATACTGTTTACACTGAGTATGGTCTTTTTCATACAAATTCCAAAAATAATACGAGTACACAGACAGATAACAGGCTTATGCTTTTTAGGTAATCCTGCCATTTTGCGTGAAACTCGTCATACACAGGGTGTGAGCCTTGAAATCCACGTAGTTTCATGGCAGCATACACGCGCTCACTCTGCTCATAACTGCGTATGAGCAGAGTAACAATAATACCGGGGATGGTTTTTATGTTCTGCCATGTGTTCTTCAGCTTAAAACCGCGTAAACGAACAGCAGTGAGAAGTTTATCAAGCTCCTCAAGATATAAAAATATATAGCGATAAGTAAAGAGTACTATCATGCAGAGGATGTGTGGTAGTTTTAAATGGTGCAATGCATGTATGCTGCTTTTAAAAGGGGTTGTGCTGAATAAACACATAAAACTGGTTAAAATGCAGAGTGCTTTTATGGTAATCAGTCCTGACAACAGAAGACCTTTTTGGTAAACAGTAATAAATCCCCAGCGAAATAGACTATTACCGCCGGAGCTGAGTATAAGAAGAGGGGCCATAATGGCTAAGAAAATCAACGGTGCCTTAAAGGTTTTCCTGATCTGCTTCCAGGATGGGCGGGAAAGTGATATGAGAATAGCGTTAAGGAGAAGCAAAACAATTAATGGGTATATGTTTCTGACTGCGGCGCTTAAAAAAATTAATACGCTAAAGCTTACTATTTTTAAACGGGCATCCCAACGACTGAGCAGAGTTTCTTTATATAAGGGTATTTCTAACGTCATTTTTCGAAGCCATTGATCAATTCCGGTTTTATCTTCAACAGCGATTTGAGTACTAGGCCGGTAATCACTGCTTCAATGAGGGCCAATATCCCCTGAGGTAAGGAAAACAGTACGGCTAAAACAGAAAATTCATTTCCTGCTGCAATCAGTACCAGAGCCATCAGCGCTGTAGCCAGAACGATACTCAACGCAGCTAATATGCCGCCTATGACTATTAATAAATTTTTTTGCTTTTGCCGTTTCTTAATAAACGGTTTAAAAAGTAACGCAGAGCACACTGCCGGCAGACCCATTACACACAGATTTACTCCTAAGGTGGAAAGACCGCCATGCTGAAACATTAACGCCTGAAAGAACAATCCTACTCCGATTGCCAAAACTGCTTCCAGGCCGAGTATTATCCCGATTAAGACCAATAGTGCGAGGTGAATACTGGTAGGAGGTATGGGGATATGGATAAGTGAGGAGACAAAAAAGCAGGTGCCCATAACCGATATTTTAAGCGCATGCTCCTGCTTAACCTTTTTTAGAGCAAGAGCAGTGAGTCCGCCTGCCACAGCGTATCCTGAAATACAGATTTCAATTCCCAGCATTCCTTCGGCAATATGCACTATTTTTTCCCTCGACTGACAATTAAAAGGCCGGTGGCCAGAAGAGCCCAGACAACCATTACCGCTATTTGTACAGGGGAAAATTGAGCGTTTGACTGTAAAGTTTTTGTATTTACATGAAGGGATTCATCCACATCAATATCTACGCGTGCTCCGTGGCCGTCTTGTCCCCTGATTTGCACTGTCCACGTACCGGCTTTATCCGGCGCAAAACACACGATGCCGTTGGCATCGGTAATTGCGTTGATAGCAACATCTGTACTGCCCGGCGCGAAGATCAATACTTTGCAATGCGCCATAGGCTGACCTGCATCAAATGCGGCTTTAATACCTACCAGACCGTCATAGAACACCTCGGTCTTAGTTCCATGTGACCATACAAGATGAGCGCAGAAAAATAAAAACAGCAGGAAAAAATATCTTCTCATTCGAGAAATTCCTTTGAAGATTGATTTAAGCAATGGCAGTGGCCTTCACCCAAATGACCTAATGTCCGGAGGGCTTTTATAAGTGTGGAATATTCCGGAGAATTTTTGAGCTCTTGTTGAGTGACGTTTAAGTTATTGCCTTGGGCAAACCTAGAAAAGTAGTTAAATCCCACAGAGCCTGTGTTGATATGATCATCCGGGGGTGCTTCAATGTCCCCAAAGATATGATCAAAATGAAAGGTCATTTCAACGGAAGTGCTTTGGCCCGGCAGCAGAAGGCCTTTGACCTCATCTCCCACAGAGCCTTCTTTACCGTAGTATTCCATCTCTTCATCGAGTTTAATTATAAAATTAATCTGTTGATCCTGTTTTTGCGCGATTCCGATCATTACAATTGAAAAATCCTTATACTCATCCTTACCGGCGCGGCTTATTTTAAATTTAAGACACTTGTAGTTGGCAGGCGTTACCTGCTTCTTGATAACAAATTCTATAGGCAATGCATTTTCATCGCCTATAGCCAGATCAATCCAGTAATCCCCTTCCAGGACCACAGTCTGCTGAGTCGTAGGATCATAAGCAGTGGTATGGGAAATATTTACGAATACATTATCAAAGCGGATGACCAACCCGTCTTTATCTGTAAAACCCTGGCGAACAAAGTCCTCTCCATTAGCAGTAAAAACAATCTCTCCCGGTTCTGCTGTGGAGGCACTGTTTTGAGTCCCTTTTTCACCGCAGGCAATACACAGTCCACATATGATTTGGAAATGAGCTATGTTATATCCGGAGGTACGAAATATTTGTCAAGTCGAAAAATTAAATGGATGAATTCAATGATACCCTGCATAAAGGAAGCCGTAAAATTAGTCTTTATTACGAAAGAACCGGTTAATGACTTTCCGTCAAAATTACTATACGAAAACATGTACTCAAGTTCGCCTAAGAAATTCTTAATCTGCTGGCCAAATTCATTTGTTTCTGCAAAAATCTTATTCAAAGCAGGAATATTCTGTATAAGCTCCAAAACTGATTGAAAATCGAGATACATGCAGGTAAGGTCGTTTTTTAGGTGTACGCCAATTTCATTTTCCGGCATAAGCCTTAAAAATCCGCTGTCAGGACTACCGGCAGCAATCTGCTCATAAATCTCTCTCCCGATTGAGATGATGAGATTATTTTTGGCAATTCCGAGGTAAAGGTCAAAATCTTTTGTGGATATTTTTGTAACCGGATTACCGGCTATTGTTTCTTTCGTAATTTCTCCTCCTTGCGGCGCAATGGCGGAAAGGAGCAGCGGCTCAAGTTTGGTGATAACTGGTTTAAGCTTATCTTGATCTCTTAGATTCAAAGTGGCAACCATCTGTGGGAATTTTGATTCTTCATGCAGCGGTGCAATGGCAAAATTTAAAGATCCGGCAAAATTTGCTATGACATCCTTTTCAATATCCATATCGAGCATTTGGTTGAGTTGTTGAATTTTTTCTTTGATATCATCTATATCTACCAGCTTGTTCTCTTCCAGTCCTTTGAGCATATATTCATAAAAAGCCTGAATGTTGAGTGCATAAGTGCTAAGAAAAACAGGCTTTTCTTTTAAGCAGAAAATAATGTCTTTATCTTCAATGACATCACTATACATAAGAGGATAGAGTGAATCCGATTCCACATTCATCACCGAATCTATGATAAGATCTTTAGCGGAATAGTCTACCGTATACCCTAATCCCAGCATGCCGGTAAACATTTTAAAAAACAATTCTCCCGGTCCGCCAGCCGCTTCCGTTAGAGCCAGTTTATTAAACAGGGTTTTCATATTTATATATAAAAAAGCATCGTTGTCCGGGCGGAGATTGGCGGTCACGTCTGTGTAGTGCCGGTAATCCGCCAAAGTCAGGTTTGGCTCTATGGCGTTGATATAGCTCTGCTTTAATTGGGTAAGATCTTCTTCATCCGTATCAAATATGGGGGACATACTTATTTTTTGGGCTACGATAACATAGTTGTTTGTTGCTTTCACTACATAATACTGATCGTTTTTTCCGCGTAAGAAGTATACGTTTTTATCCTCAATTTTTTCCACTTCTTCCATAGAAAGATTCTGTACTTCCAAAAACCAGTTGATTACTTTTTGCGTATCAGTCGCCGGAATGAGCATGGCCATAATATTATCATACTCAATATCACTGTCCTGAAAGCCCATGCCGACCTGCAGGCCCATAGCGAAATCAATAAATGCTATGCCCACAGGCATGGTTGTGGCAAATCCATGTTTTTCCAGTTCTTTAATACTGAGTATATTAAAACCCGTATTCTTTTTTATGCTTTCCAACTGCTCATTGCTTAGTTCGATTCCGAAAATACTGTAGTCGTTAAATAAGAAATTGCTGTAGAATGATTTTATGGATTTAAATTGGAGATAGATATCGGTTTTGCTTGAAATGAGTTGGTCAATCTTTTCGTATTCTTTTACTTCCGAAGAAAGAGAGTCTTCATCTGCAACGGTTGTGTTTTCTGTGGATTTACAGCTGGAAAAAAATAGAATTATACATAAAATTAAAAAACCACAAGTTCTTTTCATAATTTTTTCCTTGTCATCATTGTATATGATTTTATATTATTATAATCTATTTTACAGCCAAAGACAAATTAAATCATATAGGAAAAAAGTATGAATTCACCATTTTTCTGGTATAGTTGCCGGTATTATGCTATAGTAATTTATTCTATGCTTAAACGTTTTGGTGTTTCTTTAGAGCAGAATCTCTTGGTCCAATTTGACGAACTGCTTTTATCTCAAGGCTATTCCAACCGTTCCGAAGCGATCAGAGATCTTATCCGCGATGCACTGATTAAAAAAGAATGGCTGGAAGAAGATGTAGAAACCGCGGGGGTGGTTATAATAGTCTATAACCACCACATGCATGAGCTTTCCAAGAAAGTGACGCATATTCAACATAAAGATTTTGCTAAAGTTGTCTCTACGCTTCATGTGCATCTGGATGAACATAACTGTCTGGAAGTAATTTTGTTAAAAGGAAAGGCTAAAGAGATTAAACTGTTGTCCAACACTCTGATTAGTACGCGGGGTATAAAATTCGGACAGTTTGTTCCCGCAACCTCAGGCAAGAATATTTAGCGTGCTACTGTCCTCTTAAAAAAGGAAGCGGATTTATATGCTGGCCGTTAACCCTTACTTCAAAATGTACGTGCGGACCGGTACTGATACCGGTATTGCCGGAAAGGGCAATTACCTGTCCTTTGGAAACACTCTGCCCGACTTCCACTTTTATGACGCTGTTGTGTGCATAGTAGGTTTCTATGCCGTTACCATGATCTATAATTACCAGGTTGCCATATCCCCAGGGATTCCAACCCGCATATTTAATTGTTCCCGCTCTATAAGCCATTACAGTGGTGCCCGTACCTACAGCCACATCGATACCCGTGTGGACTTTATTCCAGCGTCTGACACCGTATCTTGAGGTAATAATACCGATGCCCGGCGGCAGGAATGCCGAAGACACCAAAATATCATCCGGGGTACGCTGGGTGCCCTGTTTTAAGATGCGCAGTTTCGGTATTTTTAAGATTTCTTCCATCGAGACTCTCCGGGTTTTTATAAACCCGTTATTGAGTACAATTTCCGCGAATACACGTTTGTTACCCGACTCACCGGGTTCTTCCACAACGGTCTGCGTACGCAGCATAGTGTTATCTCTTTTGACAATAATAGGAGCGGGGATTATTTCCTCATATACATGCTGATAACTGATTTCTACGTTGAGCAGGGGTTTGGACATGCTAAGATTTATTGTGTCCCCGACTTTTATCTGCCGAGGATTGATAGCTGGGTTGGCATCTGTCAGGGTAGAGGGATCCAAACGGAAATCGCGAGCAATCGAATAGAAGTTATCACCGCTTTGTACTTTATAGGTAACTTTCTCCTTTGTGCCTTCCAAAAGAAAGGTAAAAGCATCTTCGTCAGATAAGATTTCAGGATAATAGGTATGAGCCGGTTCGACGGTAAAGGTTTCAGGAATTTTAACATCCCTGATATCTATTTTTTCATTATTACCGGCTACGGGAATATAGTAATTGCGCAAGTCTTTGATTAATTTTTCAACATTTTCTTTTTCTTTTAAATAGACCGCCTCTTTTCCCGCAATCACTAAAGTCCAGCATTTGCATTTATAGGTGACATTCTCTTTTAAGCTCTGTTCCAGGCGGGTAAGGCTGGTAAAATTATCGAGAGTGCTTTCTGTTTTCTGGTATTTAAGCAAATACTCATCAAAAACAATATCCAAATCGTGCTGGCTTTCAATTTCTTGTTCCAATGATGCCAGGATTGAATGGATTACTTCGTAATCCTTTACCAGAGCGATTTCTTTTTTATCCACGTACACTTTAAAACCTTCGATATAATCGACAACAAAGAGATTAAAAACGAATACACCCAAAATAAGTATACTTAAGTAGATAAAGGGTAATATAATCGTCTTGTTATTTTGAATAAAAGTAATATATCTTTTCAATGCAATCGTTAGAATACAATAAAGATTAAAGAAAGTAAACCCACTTCTTAAGAGAGATTTAGCTAACTTTTAATATCTATATCGGCATTTTTTTATCTTGAAATCAGTTACCTCGCATGCTAATATCTCATACAGTGAAGGATACGATCCTTTTTCCCATAGTATATATAGTGGTCTTTGCCGCAGCCCTAAGTGTGTTATGTGTGTTTAATATTATTTATACGGCGGGTGCCCAGGCCTCTCTTTTACCCGCTCTATCTCAGGACCTTATCATAGGGCTTATCCCGCATGCGGTAGCTACGATGTTTGTTTTTGCTCTTTTTTTAACCAACTTTTTTTTACTCGTCAGGCTGCAGAGAAAACCCGGCCTGCGTTTTGCCTCTTTTTTTCTTATTATGACGTGTTCTCTGCTAATTTTCCTGCTTGGGTATGATTTTATAAATACCAACTATGCTAAAGGAGATCTGCCCCACAGCGGAAAGGTGTCGGAGTCCCAGGATATTGTTGCTCCTCAAAAATTAATAGCTTTTCAGGAATCTACTCTGTATTTTGAAGCGTCGGACGGATCCCGGCTTGAAAATATCGTAATAATTAACAATAATCCCACTGCTCCCGATATAGCTTTCTACAAGACGGGCTTGCTATCAGTATCGGGGAATTTGGTAGTGCTTAATGCGTCTAATCCCGCCTCGGCGCAGTTTACATTGAGCGCGCAGCCACCGTTGTCGTCGCTCTTTACAGCCGAGGGAGTAATTGCTCTCTTAATTTCACACTATGAAAAGTTGGGGGCTACCTTAAATGATTTGTATAATTCAAAAAGGGCGGAGTTTTATTTATTTTCGCTGGCTATCCTCTTTTTAATGCTGACAGCCGGTTTTTTTATGCGGCTCACACGCTGGCCTCTGTTTAATGCCTTTCTTTATATCTTTGTTTTACTGCTGGTTTTTATGTTTAACAACTTTGTGGTTTACACAATGATCCCGGAATTAGAAAAATTTATGGGTAAGAACTTTTTACTCAATATACTGCCGAGTGTAATATTACTAATACTTGCAGTTACTTTTTTCTTGCTGGATTTTGTGCTCCTTCCACAAACTCAATATAGAAGGAAAAGCTTAAGTGTATAGGATGAATGTTTCCACACCGTTTCCGGTTATAGTCGGAATTTATCTTCTCTGTTTTGTTTTTATCTTTCTCTGGCTGTTCTTTTCACTTGACAGGACGGAAATAATTGATGCTTTTTTTTGGAGTTATATATGGGCCAGCTCCTTCGTGCAGTTTATTAATTATTTTATTGCCGTGCATTGTTCAGGTATGCTCATTGCGTTTTCATTATTTGCACGCAGTAATATGCGCCTGCAAAAAAGGGCACTGCCAAAATTTATGTCTACTCTAATACTTACATTAATAGTAATTACCTGCCTTTATATTTTCACTCATGAGATATTATATCCGCTGGTTCGCTCACATGCGGAAAATCTGCGCTCTACGAGCGGATTGTCTAATGAGCTCTACAAGCAGGCGGCGCAAAAGAGAGCTTCCGGAGATTATAAAACCGCTTTAGTGTATATTGATTTTTCTCTTGCCATCGATAAAAACAATCCGGATAAAATTAATGAAAAACTGAACATCATGAATAATCTTTCTCCGGAGGAGCTGCATGTATATGAGCAGTTAAAAACAAACGATACCCAAACCACACTCTTTGATGCCGAGGATGTTCAGGTCTTGCTGCAAAAAGCAGAGAATGCATTTTTTGCAGACAAGGATTATGTGAGCGCCTATTCTTATGCGGAAAGTGTGTTAACTCTTGACAGCAGTAACAAGCGTGCTATGTGGATTTCTAATATTGCCTGGGAGGAGATTTCCGCCGGCATTGTTGATCCTGCAATTGAAAAAGCCCGTTACCTGATCAGCGAGAAGCGCAGGGGGTATGATGCTTATGCTCGAGAAGATTTTATCCAGGCGTATTACATTTTTAAAACCTTGGATAAGCAATATCCGCACGATCCGTATATTGAGTTTTATCTTAGCAGTATTATTCAAAAACTGCCCGATATATCGTTTTTTAGCGATGAAGCCGAACTCATTTTATCGCTTCCCGCAATGAGTGAAAATTATTTTGTTTTTTTAAACAGTAAGGATGAGAGTACCAGGGAGATTATTTCGATTGACAGTATGGTAAGAGTAGAGAACGGAATCTTTTTCAGGAATATTGAAGTATGCGGATTTCTTAAACAGGGGACGATCCTCTATCATTATATTGTTCCGTATGGAAAACTTAAAAACAACTATATCAATATTAACGGTATCCACAGGGAAGATAGTTCACAGCAGGCCGTTCCGCAGTATTTAAGAGGTGTTCCGCCGGTAGATAAACTCAAAGGCATTAAGTTGAACGTAGATCCCTTAGATTTTGCATATTATAAAATAACTGCCGCTGATTTGCAGGTCATGAGTATCTGGCAGGTAGTTAAAACCATGGGAATTTTAACAGATTATGCCAACTACCAAAGGGTCCTTTTTTTGGAGCTGCTGTTAAAGATATCACTGCCCATTCTGCTGCTTGTTTTTTCACTGCTTTGTGCGCGAATTGCCATAACTCAGAGTGCGGACTATATTACCAATCCTCCGAGGATTCTGTACCTCTTTTTACCTATTATTCCGTTCATAGCGCTTTTTATTGTGGATATGGTGATTTATCTCTATAAAATAATAACAGGTTTTATCTATTTCTCATTTGGCGGGGTATTTACCGTATTAATACTCCTTGCCGCACACATTTTTGTTATAACTGTACTTTTTTTTAACATTAGCAGACGCTTGTATAAGCAGGCGGGAAGTTAATCCTTTACCGTTCTGATTTTTGCTCCCAGCATTTTTAATCTTTCAGCCAGTTTTTCATAACCGCGTTCAATCTGATAGACGTTATGGATGGTACTTCTTCCCTCCGCACACAGTGCGGCTATTACCATTGCCATGCCCGCTCTCACATCCGGTGATACCAGTTCGGAGCCCGTAAGACGGGTTGGTCCGCAGACTACAGCCCGGTGTGGATCGCAGAGGATAATACGCGCTCCCATGCCAATAAGCTTGTCCACAAAAAACATACGCGATTCAAACATCTTCTCATGAATAAGGATGGTGCCCTTTACTTGGGTGGCCACTACTACCGCAATACTAATCAGGTCGGGCGGAAATCCGGGCCAGGGCGCATCATCTATTTTTGGCAGCATTCCTCCCAAATCCAGAAAGACTTTTAATTCCTGTCCTGCCGGAATACGGATAGTCGAGCCATCGGTTTCCCAAAAAATACCGAGCTTGGCAAAGGCGAGTTTTGTCATACGCAAGTTTTCGGGCGAAGCGTCCTGGATTTCAATTTCGCTGCGGGTTACCGCCGCCAAACCGATAAACGAGCCCACTTCCATATAGTCCGTACTGATTTTGAACTCCGTACCGTGCAATTTTTTTACGCCCTGAATATGAAGTATGTTCGAGCCGATGCCGTTTATTTTAGCACCCATGCTGTTGAGCATTTTACAGAGATCCTGTACGTGGGGTTCGGAAGCAGCGTTGCGGATCACGGTTTCGCCTTCGGCCAGTACCGAGGCCATAATAGTGTTTTCCGTAGCGGTTACCGAGGCTTCATCCAGAAAAATATCCTGACCCACAAGTTTGTTTGCTTGAAGAATAAAAAATCCGTCGATTTCTACCCGGGCACCTAATTCCTTCAATGCCAGAAAATGTGTGTCCAGTCTCCTGCGGCCGATAATATCTCCGCCCGGGGGCGGTAAGATTACTTTGCCCTTTCTGGCCAGCAGTGGTCCTGCAAACAATATTGAAGCGCGTACTTTTTTTGCCTCTTCACCCGGGAGCTCATCGCTTTTAATATCCGTAACCGAGATTTTGTATTCATTATCCGCCAGTTTCTGTACCGTAGCTCCCAGCTGCTGTAAGATTTCCAGCATTACGTATACATCTTCTATTTCAGGTAAATTTTTTAAGATTACCGGTTGTGTAGTGAGCAGCGTAGCGGCCAAGCAGGGGAGTGCGGCATTTTTATTGCCGCTGGCTTTGATTTTTCCTTTAAGAGGATAGTTGCCATCAATTATATACTTCTGCATAGTATAGGGAACCATACTGGCAAAGGAGTAATTTGTCAATGCATTTTCAAACTTCGTCAGTGATTCTCATTTTGTACAATATATGCTTAATAAAGTATATATAAACATAATAAATTGCTAATATAATCGTGCAAAATGAGAATCGCCGGCGCCAATATACTAACAAGTCAATTCTCATTTATTAAAATGAGAATTGCTGTAACTTCGTGGATAAGTTAGTTTTTTTGGCTTGGTTATTAAAAAATTATCAGTTTTGAGCTATAATTATCAACATTGTAAGGTATAAATTAAAGAATTGTCCGGTGTAATAAGGAGTCTGGAATAAAACATATCTATCATATAATTATAATAATAGGAAGCATGCTCTGTTTAATCCTTGTCTTTTTGTTAGGCTACACATTTTATTCCATAGGTTATGTTCAATGTGCGGGTGATGTGGAACAGGGTAAACAGGTAGCCGGTTATATTGCCAAAAAAGTGCCTTCGGGAGAGAAAGAATTCATGTACTATTTTCCGGTACAGCCTCCCGAATACTGTAACTATACGGGACATAAACAAGGGGATCACCATGACTATCCGGCCAGTGATATTTTTGCTCCCTTCGGCACCCCCATTATTGCGGTAACCGACGGTATTATAGAATGGATTTCCGCAGAGGATATCTGGGATCCTTATCAGGATGATCCGGCAACACGGGGAGGCATTGCCCTGGCCCTGCGCGGAGACGATGATATCCGCTATTATATCGCGCATCTCTCTCGATTAGTACATGGGATAAAACTGGGTCTCCATATAAAGGCGGGGCAGATTATCGGTTACGTGGGCAAATCGGGAAACGCGCGCTATACTCCGCCTCACGTGCATTTCGGCATCTCAGCGCCTACAACTTCCGATGATTGGGAAACCAGACGCGGACAGGTCTGGCCCGGACCATATCTTGATGCCTGGAAAAAGGGTATTATGCTTACGCCGGAGCTGCCTTAGAGAATTTTTTTAATAGAGATGGATGTATGCAAATAAAAAAATTAGTGAAGATATTATTGACGTTATGTGCTTTCGGATTAAATGTTTTTATTTTTTTTGCTCAAAACTCAATGAAAAACCAAGGAAACCAGGAATTATATCGTATTGCATTTTATGGTACTGAAAAGGAAGATAATTTTATAACATACGAAGGAAAAAAGCATTTTGTAGCAATAGAAGGTATCGACCCTTTTATCGCCGGCGAGTGCATAATGGCTACATCAATGTTAGCAGCCGAAGGTTCACCGCCACCCAAACCCTCTCTAATGCCCAGATATGAAGCAGAGGCGCCGTTTGAATTCCATGATGATACACAAGAGCTCCGCACGTATGATACCTACCTGAGTTGGCTGGAGATGTATTCTCCTCGGAAGGCAGCGGATTCCAATACCAGGACATGCTGGACGGAAGGCAAAGCAGGGCCGGGGACGTGTGAAATAGTGTTAATTTATATAGAAGAAATCTCCACACCGGTCGAAATTTGGACCGGTTACGGCCGCTCCGCAGAGTTGTTTTATAAAAACAATCGACCTAAAGAAGCAAATGTGTATGTACTTGAAGCGCTTGATGGTGCTGCGAACCAGTATGCGGTAACTTTTCGTAATCTTATTGTGCTTGGGAAAAGAAAGGTATTGCTGGAAGACAAAAACAGCTTTCAACCCCTCTTATTACCTGATTTTCAGAAAATAAAACAATGGCGCGCATTATTTATTGCCATTGAGATACTTTCTGTTTATCCGGGTACTGCATATAACGACACGTGTATATCGGAAATAAGGATTTGTAATTAATGCTCAAAGACTTTATTTTTTTTTACTATATCCTCTCTTACACTGTAGGGATAACTACCGTGTTTTTTGCGTTTGTGCTCCGCTTGCGCAATAAAGATAAAGCTTTGAGTAAGTTTATTCTGGTAAGCTTAAGTTTCACTATGGTGATTATTAATGGCACGCTGCTCAATTATTTTGATTTTAGTGAATTTCTTATTATTAAACAGATATTGAGATTTATAAGTTATATGAGCGCGTGCGCGTTTATATTTTTATTACTCCGTTTTGTTAATTATATATATGTTTTTAAACGAGCAAAAATCATGAATTATGTTTTTTTGCTTATTGCTATCCTCTGTTTTATAACTATGAGCATTTTATATCTGCTCGTGCTTAGCGGTTTTGTGCACTATATCGTGATGAGCGGGCTTTTAGGCGCTATTTTGTATTCGCTTTTTTGCGTTTTGTTCAAATTTAACTCAAAGGCAGAAGCATTATACATACGCTTTTTTCAATATATGGCGGTCATTATTGTTATCCTCCTGCCGGTTATGATCTATTTAGACTTCTTTATATTGGATAACTCGCTTAGAGTTAATTTGGGAAATGAATTTCCCATCACTCTACCCCTGATATATACTTGTTGGTGTGGAATATTTCTTTTTATGCGGGTAAAAGCATTATTAACCGGTTGGATGGCACTAGTAGAAATAACGGAAAAATTTATAGAGCAATATCACATTACTAAAAAAGAGAGGCAGGTAGTCGAGCTTTTATTGCACGGTAAAAGCTATAAAGAGATCATGGATGCTTTGCATGTATCCATGTCCACTGTAAAAACACATATTTCCAATATTTATAAAAAGACTAGTGCATTTAATAAAATGGAACTGGCACGTATAATAAAAGAGGTGTCTATGTAAATATAGATTTATTCATTTTTAATCACGAAGCACACGAAGACGACGATTTTTTACATTTCTCATACAAAAGTACGATAAAAATTCACTACTTTTCATACAAATCCCTGATTTTATTATTAATGATTTACGGATAAATTTAAATCAGTTTTAATGAATCATTTTATAGCAGAAAGGAGTTGCATAATGATTGAACTTATAAAATCGAGGCTTAATAAAGATGTTTTGAGAAAAAGTCTCTTAATTGGCTGTATTACTCCCCTAAGTGGAATTGTCTTACATTTAGCTAAGCAAAAGCTATTATTTCCGGGGAACTCTCCGCCTGGCACGGCATTTTTAGTCACGGTGAGTGGATTATTCTTTTTAATGGGATTTTTATTTGCCAGCGGCTTTTTCTTATTCAAACCAGAGTTGCCCGGCAGGAAAAATATTGTCAAAGGATTGGTATTTGCACTGTTTGTCAATTTAACAACGATTTTCCCAAATATTATTGGGATGATCGCATTTGATTTTATAGGTAAATTTAATCTTTTTTCCATTGTAAAAATAGGAAATTACGCCACAGCGGTTACGGATTTTATCAACATCTGCTTAATCGGTTTAATAATCGGACTTATAAGCCGTTCGCAGGATAAAACCGTCAGACAAACCGTAAAGATAAAAAATACACAACTTATCCCGGCTGTTCTTTTTGGTACGATTCTATTTCCCGTAGGCTGCGCGCTGCTGCTTTTTATTTGGGATTCTTTACTGCCAGTGGTTTTTAACATTTCGGCGCATGCAAAACTTTGGTTCTATAGCGGTCTTTTCATACCTTTATGTTTAACTGGAGGTACACTGCCGGTTTTTTACAGGTTTGTAGAAAAAGCGTTGAGCGGAAACTGGATTAAGAAAGGACTGAATTTTACTGCGCTGTTCTTTTTGCTCTTTTGGCTGGTCTGCATTGTGTTTGTTATTCCTTTTGGTTATAGTATCTGGACTGTTTTAATGTTTATAGGAGTAACTGTTTCGCCTCTTGCTTTTGTGATATTATTGAGTGCAAAATTATTTACAATAGGCGCGTCCAGACCCGCGTCGGCTTAAGCAAGCTTTGAAGGCGCTTTAAAAGGAGAATTGATGTGAGAGAGAAGATAAAGATTATATTTTTAGTAATTTTTACCATATTGATATTTTTCTTGTTCAACAGCTGCGCGGCCTTTTCTGAAATGAAAGAATTTGCCGAAAATGGTGTTATTTATTCACCTGACCTTAAAATGATAGCCGACGGTGAGTATATTGGTGAATATAAATGCGGTTTGGTCAGGGCCAAAGTAAATGTTGTAATACAAAATCACAGCATTGTGTCATTTACCATACTGGAGCATGATAACGGTAAGGGCGGCAAAGCTGAAAAAATTGTGGATGATGTGATAAAAGCACAGTCCTTAAATGTGGATGTGGTAAGCGGTGCTACGGTCAGCAGCAAAGTGATCCTGAAAGCCGGGGAGATGGCCCTTGCTCCCATAGAATAAGCAATCAATATAGAGAAAATTACTCCTTTTCCATCCCCAACAAAAAACTATATATTATATTAAGAATGTACAACTATGGGTGATCGGACATACCTTGTCAATAAAATAAAGCACTTCCCCAATAAACCGGGTGTGTACCTGATGAAAGACAGCGCCGGAGCAATTATCTATGTGGGGAAAGCCAAAGAGCTGCGGAAAAGGGTTCAGTCCTATTTTTCCAAAGACAAAGATATCAAAACAGATGTGCTGGCCAAGAAAATCTCGGATATTGAAGTAATTATTACCCGCAGCGAGATGCAGGCTCTCATAACCGAGAACCACCTCATTAAGGAACATCAGCCCAAATATAATATCAACCTTAAAGACGGGAAAACTTATGCTGTTATTCGAATTACCGCCGATAAATTCCCGCGCATCTTCCGCACCCGCCGCCTGGTGTTTGACGGATCCGTTTATTTCGGACCCTTTCCCAAAGCCGAGGAGATCGATACCTATCTGGCACTGATTGAAAAGCTGTTTCCCCTGCGTAAATGCAGGGGGCCTTTAAAGAAAAGATCACACCCGTGCATTTATTATCATATCGGCAGATGCAGTGCTCCCTGTGCTGGCAGCATCTCACGGGAAGATTATGCGCTTATAGTGGTAAAGATTAAAAAACTGCTGCGGGGAGACACCAGGGAGCTTACTAAAGAGCTCTCTTTGAAGATGAAGCAGGCATCTGCGGCATTAGAGTTTGAGAAGGCCGCGCTTTACCGCGATCAGTTTAATGCCGTGCAGCATATTACAGAGTTGCAGAAGCTTTCTTTAAGCTCAGGCACAATGAGTGATTATGTGGGAATGGCGGTGAGAGACAAATTTGCCAGTTTTGTGGTATTGAAGGTACGCGGGGGCAAGGTGTTGGGTAAAGAAGTATTTAAAACTCATGTTTACTCTTCTCAGGAAGAGGCACTTTCCCAGTTTATTTTTCAATATTATGCGCAACTCCAAGAATTTCCGCATGCAATTTATTTACCTTGCTTTGCGGAACAGGGGCTTGTGCAGGCGCTGATAAAAAATGTGGGGATTTCGGCCAAGACGTCGGCCAAGACATCGGCCAAGACATTGGTTAAAGCTGCGGTTCCCCAACGTGGCAGACATATGACCATGGTAAAAATGGCTACGGTCAATGCCGAGCAGGATCTGCGCATTACTTCATTGGATTCTCTGGTAGAATTGAAAATTGCCTTGGGACTGCCCGATATTCCCGTACGCATCGAAGGTTTTGATATCGCCCATCTGGGCGGAAGCGATACAGTCGCTTCTATGGTCTGCTTTGTGAACGGCCGGCCGGAAAAATCCTCTTACAGAAAATTCAAAATAAAATCTCTGGACGGTGCCGTGGATGATTATAAGGCCATGCGTGAGGTTGTTGCCAGAAGATACTCGCGGGTGCTGAATGAGGAGCTTTCCCGGCCCGACCTGATTCTGATCGACGGCGGTAAGGGACAGCTCAATGCCGCACTCACGGTGCTAAAATCCCTGGATTTGGATACGGTTCCGATTGTGGGACTGGCTAAAAGAGAGGAAGAGCTTTTTCTTCCAAATCGGGAAGCATCTCTTGTTTTATGCAGGGATTCGCTGGCCCTTAAAGTACTGCAGGCGGTACGCGACGAATCTCACAGGTTTGCCACTACTTTTCACAAGAAACTGCGTCAGAAAAAGGCTGTCATTTCCGTGCTGGAAAAGTTTGATGGTATCGGTAAAGCCAAATCACGCATGCTGCTTACGGCTTTCGGCTCACTTCAAGCCATTGCAGACACGCCTGCCGAAGAGTTGGCCAGGGTGGCCCGTATGAGCAGAACTAGGGCCGAGAGCCTGCTTCAGGGATTAAAGGCGGAACTTGGTAATTAAGCTAGTAAAAATATAAAATAAATCGAAAAAAAGATTAAATTTAACGAAAAAGTGTTGATTTATTTTAGAGACCAAGATGAATAAGGAGGTGTATTATGGAACTTGTTCATTTACCGATTATGACAAAGAAAAATGTGAAAATACTTAATTTCTATTTGATTATAAGCCTCTTTGTAGGCGCCGTGTTTTTAGGCTGCTCCGCAGGCAGCGGAGGCGGCGGCGGAGGCGGTGAGACAGTGGAGACCCCGGTGATCAGCCCCGGAGCCGGTGACATGGAAAAGGATACAGGGGAGATTACCATTACCTGAGCCACGGCGGACGCAAGCATCCACTATACCACCAATGGCCTGAATCCTACCGCGGCCTCGGACGTGTATCTGGGGCCTATTGAGGCAGGCGGATTCGCCGAAGGGCCGGTAACGATTAAGGCCATCGGGGTAAAGACCGGAATGAACGATAGCGACGTGGCCTCGGTAGATTACAATATAGTAGACAACCTTGCCCCCGTTCCGGAGATCACATCTGACCAATCCGGCGGTGTGACCGGTCCTTTTGACATTACCATTACCTTTAATGAGACCATAAGCGGGGCTCCTAATGATTTTGTGGAAGGAGACCTTACCCTGGGTAACTGCACATCATCCGGTTTTACCGAAAACAATCCGGTGTTCACTGTAACTATCACTCCTGTAACTGATGATCAGGATGTGACCATTGATATAGCAGCGGCAGTCTGCCAGGACACAGCCTCAACCCCGCACGATAACGTGGCGGCAACCCAATTCTAGCATTTTTTACGATAAGGATGCCCCTAAGGGGGTTATTACATCCACGGAATCCGATCCCACCAATGCCGGTACTATTCCGGTTACCATCACCTTCGCAGTGGATGTAGGCGGTTTTACTATAGACGATCTTACGGTGGGAAACGGTTTAGCCGACAATTTCGACGGAGGACCGGCAGTCTATACCGCGGATATTACATCCGCGGGAAAGGGCGCGGTAACGATAGATATAGCCGACGATGTATGCCACTCCTCGTCAACCGGCGCGCCCAATATGGCCTCGGAGCAGTTCAGTATTGTCTACGACAGTGTGGGGCCAACAGTCAGTTTAAGCTCGGTAAGCTCCGACCCGACTGCGGATTATCCGATTCCGCTTACCATCACCTTCAATGAAGATGTTACAGGCCTAACAGCGGGAGAGATTAGCGTGGGCAACGGCTCTGCCGGTAACTTGTTGGGCGGACCTCAGGTTTACACGGCGGAGATAACCCCGGATGCCCCCGACGTACTGGTAACTATTAATGTTGCCGCGGGAGTGTGCCAGGATGCGGCCGGTAACGATAACCAGGATGCCACACAGATTTCAAGGTATTATACGGAAGCGCCGAGTGTAACCATTAACCAGGCTGTGGGCCAAGCAGATCCTACCAACAGTACTACGATTAACTTTACGGTTGTATTCTCCGAATCAGTATCCGACTTTGCCACCGGCGACGTCACCTTATCCGGTACGGCCGGAGCAAGTGTCCAGGGCGGTTCTCTGGCCACTTCTGATAATATTAACTGGACGGTCAACATCATCTCAAGCGCGGCCGGGAGCATCAGCGTTACTGTTGGTGCGGGAGTCTGTTCGGACCCGGCGGGCAATACCAATAATGCCGCGGGAACACCCCTGGCTCGGACTTTTATCACCTCAATCAGCTGGGGTGGAGCCACCAACAGTTACTCCGGTACGACACCCATCACCACGGTGGCCCTGAACATTACCAACCAGTCCAGCAGGATTCTTATGGTCGGCATAAGCTTTGAGAAGGAAGCAGCCGGCGCAATAACAGTTTCCAGCGTGGCATTCAACTCGGGCGGCGCAGGCACAGCCCTCGCGGCGGTACCCGGTGCAACCCGCACCTATACAAGCGGGAATAACTCCTATATTACAACTATCTGGTATGTGGTAAACCCGCCCATTGCAAATGCTACCATCACCGTGACATTTAGCGATACACCGAGGCGCGCCAGGGTGGCGGCCTGCTGGGCCTATAACGTAAACACAGGATCCCCGTTTGGTGCAATAGCGGGCAGCACTGCGACCGTTTATCCCGCGACTACCATCAGCACACCAAGAGCTTCAACCTATTACTATTCTATGCTAATTGATAACGTTGTGGGAAGTGAAGGCAGCAATACCCATACAACTGATGAAGGACAGACGAGTATATGGACAAACGGAACGAACGGGAGCAGCAGCACGGCTGGCGGTTCGAGAAAAGCGTTTACGTCAACCGGTACAACCACTATGGGTTGGACATTTAACAATCAGACCATATGTCTGATGCAAACTGTGGTTGAATTAAAAATAATACAGTAACGATCTCATGAGCTATTTGATCCGGCCGGAAATTATTCCGGCCGGAGTTTTTTTATTACTAGGGTTGCAGGAAAATATTAATCTTACTACTATTTCCATAAAAATTTAGATACCAGTTACAAGGAGTATATTATGTTAACTTTGAAACGAGCTGAAGTAAAAGACGCAGAAATGGTTACCCAAATTAAAAAAGCTGCCTTTAATAAAGAATCAAGAGAGTTTGGTCCGGGAACCGATGGCGGACCTCCGGGTTATGATTCTGTTGAATGTACTATCGAAGGAATAGAATCAAATATAAATTACTTGATATTTTTAGATAAAAAGATAATTGGAAGTTTCTGGATTCATAAAATTAATGATGAACAGTTTGAATTAGAAGATTTTGTCATTCATCCTGATTTTCAGAATTTGGGATACGGAAAAGAGAACCTTGTTCTAATGGAAAAAAACATCCGGAAATTAAGATATGGTCTTTGGACACGCCCAAACACAGTCTAAAAAACCAGCACCTCTATGAAAAAATTGATTACAAACGTATCGGAGAGTCAGATAATAAGTTCCTTATTCTGTATGAAAAAAGAAAGTAAGAAATTTATATTCTAACTATTCAATCTCAAAGGCCA
>Ga0315549_1001766_pt1 | contig 21835 bp, 21 predicted proteins | sample SalMarSW160200MG_FD_203101 | JGI IMG/M metagenome (GOLD analysis project Ga0315549, IMG submission 203101) | Salt marsh sediment microbial communities from the Plum Island Ecosystem LTER, Massachusetts, United States - Salt Marsh Sediment SW1601-200 ... | reverse complement strand
TCCCTAATACATTTATAAATAAAAAAAAAGAATAATTATCATAAAATATATAAAAAAAAATTATACTTTTTTTTAAAAAAATGATAAAAATGCGAAAATCAAGGATTAGTTTATTTCATTTACTATTAATTTGTTCTTTTTTGCTACTTCCTATTTCCTCGTTAAAAAATTTTAGCTTTGCAGCAAAAATAGATTCATATTCTATTTCCCATAATATTAGTATAGAGGAAGATTCAGGTAAAAATAAATTAGGTTTAGATTTAAAGGTATCTTCTGATTTAAATATAAAAAATAGTTTAGATTTAAAATTACCTTCTGATCTAAATGCAAGAAATGGGTATGCTATAATCGCTGGAATTTCTAATTATCCTGGTACAGCTAATGATCTATCCTATTGTGATGATGATGCTCGAGATATATATTCAATGTTGATCAATGATTATAATTTTAAGGCTGAAAATATAATTCTTCTCCAAGACTCAGCAGCAACTAAGAATGCTATTAGTTCTGCCTTTGATACAATAACGGCTCAAATCACTCCAGATGATGTATTTTTCTTTTACTATTCCGGACATGGAGGCGAAGGTCAGGTATCTGGTCCCTATTCTAATTCAATTAATTCTCCTCATCCATACTCAAATAATGTTGATCTCTACTGGGATATAACACATCCAAATGCGGCGTATATGAGAGTACACTTTACTCAGATAAGTGTAGAATATGGTTATGATTTTATTTTTATTGGTGATTCTGATCTTCATTCATATCCTTGGCCTTATTATCAAGAATTTACAGGATCGTATTCAGATGTATGGTCTGGGTGGATACCGCTACTTAGTGATAACACTTTAACAGTTAATTTATATACAGATGATAGTAATATAGCTTGGGGATTTGCTATCGATCAATATGAAATAATAACAATTGATGGAACCCATTATTTATGTTCATATGATTCAATACCTAGCACTCCTAGTAATTACTATCTTGATTCGCTATTAGATTCAAAATTAGATGCTATGAATTGTGATCAGAAATTTGTAATTTTGGATTCATGTCATAGTGGAGGATTTATCCCTGAAACTCAATCTGCGGATAGATATATAATATCAGCATGCCAAGATGATGAATTTAGTTTAGAAGATTCAGAAAGACAAAATGGTTGTTTTACTTATAATTTTTTAAGGTCAATTGATTTGGCAACTGATTCTAATGGAGATGGAGCGATTTCAATGGAAGAACAATATGATTATTCCTATTCTACAACAGTATCGAGATCTTCAGATTTGGGATATACTCATCATCCCCACGAATATGATGGAATTTCTGGTCAAGCTATTTTAGAGACTAATTTTGCATCAGTTTCATTTAGTACTGTAGGAAATCAATTGAATTATTATTTTCAATTATCTGGTGTTGGTCAGATACTAAATTTAACATTGATGATGTGTGAATTGAATGCAACAGATATAGTTTATAAAGAAGTTGATTTAACAGATTATGCGATCTCTAATACAGGTTTCGAGATATATTCTGGTTCTGAAAATCTTGGAAATTCAAACAATATAACAAGTTATGGGATCAATGCAAGAATTCAAGGAACAAGTATTATAGAATTAGAAAATTTGCATATAAATGATTATGATGGTGATACTATTGATGATCTAACTGAACTAAATAATCAATTGGATCCAAGAATGAATGATACTGATTCTGATGGTTTAGATGATGCTATAGAGTTTCATGGAGAGACAGATCCTCTTATCAATGATACTGATGGTGATGGATTATCTGATGGTGATGAAATTCTAATTTATCATACTAGTGGAACCAATGCAGATACAGATTCTGATGGTTTAGAGGATGGATTTGAAATTCAAATAACATTCACAAATCCTCTTCAAAGTGATACTGATGCTGATGAAATGTCAGATGGATATGAATATGATAATGATTTAAATTATACAGTAAATGATGCAATTGATGATTATGATGGAGATGGACTAATGAATATAATTGAATTTGATATAGGTACCGAGGCAAATAATAATGATACTGATGGTGATGGTATGTCAGATGGATATGAATTTTATAATTATTTAGACTATATGATAAACGATGCTAATGATGATTATGATGGAGATGGACTAATGAATATAATTGAATTTGATATAGGTACCGAGGCAAATAATAATGATACTGATGGTGATGGGATGTATGATGGATATGAATATTATAATGGTTTAGACTATACCATTGATGATGCTTTATTAGATAATGACAATGATGGATTGAGTAATTATATGGAATTTTTATATAACTCAAATCCACAAGATAGTGATACGGATAATGATGGATTATTAGATGGAAATGAAGTGAATATCTACCATACAAATGTTCTAAATCCTGATACAGATGGCGATGGATTTTCAGATGGTATGGAAATTGAGTGGGGTGTAGATCCAAATAATCCAAGAAGTTCAGTAACTACTGTAATATTAAATTATTCAGGAATAGTTGTTTTAGGTGTTGTAGGTATTTCTTCTGGTAAGGTCTATTTTTCTTATAAAAAATATAAAAAATCCAATGTAAAAACTAAATTTAAAAAGAACTTTAAAATTCAATCTAATATAGAAAAATTCAATGCATTACGTAAAGAAAAAGTCGAAATATCATATCAAAGATATCACCCTGCTTATTCTTATCTTCAAAAACCAAGTATAGGTAATTCTAATTTAACTAAAACAAAGACTGATTTAATAAATTTTCTTACAAATAGATTACCTGTTCCTCATAGCATATACACACCAGAAGGTAAAAAGGCGATAATCGTTGCAAATATGGCTCTTGAATCTATAAAAAAAGGAGGATTAATGGTCTCAATAGATCTCATGACGAAAGCTTTATTGATGGGGGTACCTGAACCTTATAACACTCAAATTAAAAATGTTCTTATCAATACTATAAAGGAAGTTGGAGATCAACCATTAAAAACAAATAATGTTGGTATAACACAAAAATGTATGAAATGTGGACAAGTGAATGGTAATGAATATAAATTCTGTGTTAAATGTGGAGAAAAAATTTTATCAGAATCTGATCAAGGTGCAGTAGAACCAAAAACTGAATATTCAGGGATGAAATTTTGTAAAGATTGTGGATCAAAAAATGAACAAGATAATTTATTCTGTGTTCAGTGTGGGAGGGGATTTTAATATGGAAAAACATGACCAATTTAAAAGTGAAAATAATTTAAAAACAATTGAAATAGAAGAACCAAATGAAATTTTATTTCCAAAAATGTGTTTAATTTGTGGACAAACAACTGAGTCTAAGTTCAATAAGAAGTTACAAGGAAGTTCTATAAGCGACAAATCTTATAGAAATATGTATCATTTTTCCTTACCAATATGTATTTCTTGTCAGAGAAAAATGAATTTGAAGACAGGTATTACAACTAAATATGGTATTTCTATCTTATTTTCTATTCTATCCGGTCTAATAGCAGCAACTCTTATTATTTACTTTATTTCTTCTTACGTAATGGGTTTTGCAATTTTAGGTTTATTAATTGCTATTTCAACAATATATTATCTCAAGAAAACAAAGGATAAGATCAAATTAGATGAATATCTTAAAATCATTGTAAGATCAGATGAAAAAGATACAATTGAATTAGCATTTAAGAACAATGAATATTCTCAATTCATAGAAAGAATTAATTAATTTTATTTTTTTTTCATATTGATTACTTATAATATTTCTATCACTTAAATCAACTATTCTATTTCATATAGATCTTTAACTTTTGAGTATAATCTCTCATTTTTATCAAAATAGAATAAGTTTTTACTTTCTTCAAAAAAGGGTGTCAAAAGACCTCCTCTTTTCAAAACATGAGTTATATCAGCATCTCGTAAAACAAAAACTTTAGCTTTTCTGAGGAATTCTGGATATGAAAGAATAATTCCTATTTCTATCATATGTCCTCCTTTATCATGATCAATAATCATAATAATTTCATCAGAGAATTTAGCGATTAAATCAAATTTCAATATTAAATTTTCGATATGAGTTCTCCTAAACTCCTTTTCGAAAAATGCTATAGTATTTTCCTTGTTGTTTACTATTTTTTGAACTTCTTGTAAAATTATAAAACTATCTTCATCATAGGATCCACAAATAAAAATTTTGTATTTTTTTAATTCATAGACGGAAAATACGCTAATAAATTCATCTAGAAATTGATCCCAAGCACTATCATGTGATATTTCCATTTTTTTCTCCTTGACTTGTATAAAATAACTAAATTATTCATTTATTCTATAAAGAATTATATATCAATAATGATTGACTCGATTTATTTTGAGTTATATTTAAATATTCAGTAAAACATATTTAATATAAGAATAAATGGAAAATTCCTTTAAAATGATAGGGGTGAGCTTATTTGAAAATGACTAAAAAATATGAAAATATGAGAAAAGACTTGGAAATAATTTCTGAAAAAACTCGGTATAAAATTCTTCTAACATTATTAGCTAGTGAAAAATCATTATCGTTTAGCAATCTGAAAAAATTACTACCATCAATCCCAGATAATAACTTGAATTATCACTTAAGTATTCTAAAAGAACAAAAATTTATTAAGAATGAGAAAAGAAGTGAATATAAGCGAACTGAGCCCCGCTCTTTTTATTCATTGAATGAAAAATCAATCCAATTATTAGAAAATTTAGGATTAACTGCTATAAAGAAAGAATTTCAAAATTTATTTGAACAAATGAAATAAATAACCATAGCTAAAAATCTGGATATTCATACAAATCTAAAAATAAAACCATGAGAATTCAGAATAAACGAACCTGTTTATGATTTATTAAAAATTACAATTAAAAGGAGTCTTTTTTTTTCTATTATTTTTTATAGAAACTTTCGAAAATTAGCAATGTTCCGATAATAAATAGAATAGGTAAAATTACATTCATAAAATCTAATATAAATCCATTTGACAGGGGAGATTCAATGTATAAGATTAATATATCATAGGTTGTGATTGATCCCATTCCAATAAGAAGAACTCCAAAAAAAATCTTCATGGAATTTCTAATGGACATTTCTTTATTTTTAAAAAATAGAGTTAATACTATGAATGGAACAAATGAAGAAATTATAAATATAGAAATTAATATTAATAAGGACAAATTTGAAAAAAAAAGCAATAAGACTAATACTATTAGTATAATTCCTCCAAAATAATGTCGCTTACAAGTTATAAAATCCATTACTTTCTCTAAATGAATTATTTTTGTCCAATATGGAAAGAATAAAAGAAGGATTCTCAATCTTAAAATAAAGTAAGACACATCAGGTTGTATTACTGTAAAAACTTGAATAATAATAATATTTTCAATAGCAACCTTACTATTATTTATAAAAATCTGGTAACTATTATAAAAATCACCAATTTCTATTCTAATTATCAATCTTTTTAGTTAAAAAAGACCAGCCCTAAGGTTATCAGGCTGTTCGCTCATCACTGAGTTCAAAACATACTTCATTTGTTTTGATATAATTTTTACATCGGAAGTTTTGAAGGAATATATCCCGCAATACTTAAACGTATAATATATGTAAAACCACTCTAAGGAGGGACTATCCTGTTTCAAACAAGGCTCAATATCCTTGACTTGTGCGAATACCCGCATAAAGTAGATTGGAGAAGATTCCATACACATATCATAATTCTAAGCATACACATACCTATTTTGATAGTAATGAAGGAATAAGTTATGTGATCGTAAGTATTATCCAGTACTTTTGTTGGAAGAGGAATTATAAATTATTTTATTGGTAGAGAAAAATATTTTTCTAAAGTTTTATTCCATTGATTTTAATTCTCTATTATTTTTTGCTTCTTCCATCTCTTTAATTTTATGAAATAAGCTATAATTTTAAGATAAGGAGAGGAACGATTTAAATCAAGAGAGAGTGGTAATTCTTTCATTTTTATAGATATTTGTAGGTTTTTATAAATATTTAAGATTCAGTAAAAATAATAGATAGAAGATTTATTTTTAGTAATAAATGACATTAATTGGGACATATACTAGCTAAACTATCAATTAATTTTATTAGTGAAAAATAACAGAAAGTGTAATTTTATTCATAACTGAGTAGATATGTAAATTTTGCTAAATTGAATTTTTCTATTAATATTTTATCATAATGATGTTTTTCATCAAAGAGGGGTATTTTAATCACAAAATCATAATCGTTAATGTAGAAATTATTATAAAAAACCTTTTTTTCTTTATCGAAATCGATAAATTTACTGAAATTAAACAGATCTTTTTCTACTGAAGGTATTACAGATAAATTACTCAACTTCATTCACCTCATTTTATATAGAAAATAAGAACTAATCATTAATAAGAGATTTTGTTATGAAATATTAAAAAAACCTTAAATACACATTTTTTTCTGATTTATTTTAACTCATTGTCTTTTGATATATAGATAAAAAGTTTATATTTCTACAAAATCAATTATAAATCATTCTTAGTAATTTACTTTAGAGATGATTTTAAAAAATGGTTGGATGTCATGATTTAAAAGTAGGCGATATTTTAGAATGTCCTGATTGTGGTTTACAATTAGAAGTTAAATCAGAATGTAAGGAATGTGGAGAGAATTCATGTGGTTGTGAACATGAATGTGAATTTTCTTGTTGTGAAACTCCTTTAGTCAAGAAATAAATCTTTTTTTTTCTCTTTCTTTTTTTTTCAAATACTCCTTATATAGATTTGACAATGGTATTTTAAATAAACTTAGATCTCTTCATTATTTCGATAATTAGAGTCATAAATACTTTTTCTATATTTTCTCCCGTTTTTGAAGAACATTCAAAATAATCAAGAATATTATAAGGTTTAGATAAATTAGAAGCATGTTCAAGAGTTAATTTTCTTTCCGTAGTCAAATCTGATTTACCTCCTACAATTAAAATTGGTATTTGACCTCGCCATTCAACTAATTTATCTCGAAATAGCGAAAACCATTTATCTATATTTAAAAGGCTTTCTTTATTTGTAATATCATACATAAATATTCCTCCGAAAGCACCCCGAGCATAGTTAGGTAAAAGAGGTCTAAACAGTTCATCCCCGATGAAATCCCATATTTGTAGATTTAATTTTAAACCTTCAATAACTAAATTTTTAGAATTAATACTAACTCCCATTGTTTTTCCTACACCTAAATCGAATTTATCTGTAATAAACCGATTAATTAGTGAAGTTTTTCCTACTCCGGAATCTCCGAAGACGCATATTTTAAATGCAGCATCAAATGAAATCCTTAACCCCTCTATAAATTGGGATATAAATATTATTCTTTTAAAGAAGGAATCTTTTATATATATTCTAAATTAATTATTAATTATATTAGTAAAAAATATTGTCAATAATAAAAGGATTGTTTATTTTAATTTTTATCAATAAATTTATTTATATCCCGATTTGTATTTGTATTGATAAAAATTAAAGAAAATATAAATATTCTTAAAATTAGATATTTCAAAAGAAATACCAATATAATAAAAATATATTAAATATAAAATTAAAAAACCAATGATTATTTATGGGAAATGAATTTAAAGATTTTCATTATCCTTTCATTTTTATAGTTTTAATTATTGCTTACCAAATAAGTGCATATTGTTTTTACCTTTATTTTCGATATAAAAAGGAAAAGTTAAAGATTAACAATATTTCTTTAGCCTTTGCCTTTTTATATGGTTTTGGATTTACGGGGATTGTAATCCGTTCAATTAATAGCTATTATATTGATGATTTGTTATTATCTAATTTATTTATTAAAATCTCACACATCTCAATATCTATAGCTGTTATTTTATTTTTGCTGATAATATCTCAAAAATATTATAATGAATTGATTGATATACGTATCACAAGAATAGTTTTGTTTATTTCTGTTATGATATCAATTCTAATTTTCATAATTAATGATATAGCACTTTTTGAAATTCTAATTCTAATATCTCTTGTTATTGGTGGACTTTATATGTTATTTTTTCATATATTGTTAATACAAAAATCTACTGGAACTATTAGGAATAGATTGTTATCGGTGCTTATTGGAGACATAATAATTATTTTCATCGTAGTGATTGGAACTGAACGACATCCATATCTTTTTTCATCTGATGTACAAGATATTATCACACTTCTTTCTAATCCATTAGTTATTTTAGGACAACTAATAGTTTTTTATTCAATATATGATTTTCCCATCTTTTTAGAATTTAATTGGCAAGAAAATATATTAAATCTCTATATTCTTGACATAAATAGATTGAAAATTATTTTTCAACATAATTTTATAAAAGTAAATGAAGAAGAATTAATATCTAAGCAAAATTCTAAAAGTCATAACATAATATTTTCTGGTGGAATAATTGGGATGGAAAAAATAGTATCAGCAATGACAAAATCTAAAGAGTCAAAGATTGAAAAGATAAGACAAGGTGAATATTTAATTTTATTAAATCAAGGTGAGAATGATTTTAATTTTCTTACATATTGCATTTTGGTTAAAAAAGATATGGTAAGTATCAGATATGTTTTAAAATTGATAAAGAACGAATTTACTAAGTTATATGGATCTATATTACAAGATTTAAAATTAATTGAGGATAAAGAGAGTCAAATATTTTTAGAATTTAATCAAATAATTGAAGATATATTTAAAACAAATTAAAAACTAAAGATCTTTTATGATTTTTGATAAAATTGAATTTCCCTTAGATGGACCTATAGCAGATGTATTATTAGTTATTGAGTGGATAATTGTATTTATATATTTAGAATTTGCTTTAGTTTTTCTAAATCGTACTCTAAAATTTAAAAAAGAATTAAAAAGTCTGCAGGAAAAAGGATATGTATTTTTATTTTTAGGTTTTTCTTTAATGTGGATTTTTTTTATTATAGGAGATTATTATATGATCTCTCTTGATTTAAGATATATATGTCTTAACTGTGGTTATGTCTCATTAATGCTTGGGTGTGTTATTTTTTTTTATACTATTGAAAAAAATAAAATATTTTTAAAAAGATATTTATTTACATTGATATTCACATTAGATATTATTTTATTTATATTAATAATTTTTATCGATATATACTCTGGGCAGTTAATCACATTTACATTTTGGATAATTTTTCTTCTATTTTTTATTTTTTATTCAATAGAATTAGGTTCTATTTTCAAATCAAATCCGATATTAGGTAACTATAAATTTCAATATCTGAAATTAGTTTTGGGGATCATATTTCTTATTTTTGGTTTTGGTCTAACAATTGATTTTATTATAGATTTATTCGGATTAATTTCACGTGTAATAGGAGATTTATTACAAATAGGTGCAATTATATTCCTATTTTTATTTTTTATATCTATTCCTTCATTTTTAGAGTATGATTGGCAAAAGAAGGTTGAAAATATTTACATTATACATAAATCAGGATTACTTATATATGAAAAATCGTTTATAGGTGAAGATGATGATCAATATGATTCCTCTATTTCTGGCAAAATTACAAGCTTAAAAATGATGTTGGAACATATCAGTAAAAAAGAAGATATATCTGTTATTGAAAAAAAAGGAAAAATAATCATTATCCAACCAGGTCATTATATCTATGGAGTTTTGATTTGTAAAGTAAAGTTAAATTCACTTCAAATTCTTTTAAATAATTTTATTGAAAAAATTGAAGTGATTTATTCAAAGATCTTGGAAAAATGGGATGGAGATTTAAAGGTTTTAAGACCAATTGATAAAATTGTGAAAGATTATTTCATCTAATTGAAAGGATAATCATAATTATTTGAAGTTATATCAAGGAATTTTTTCTTTTTTTTCAATATTTATCAATTTCTATCTTTAACAAGTTTGAGATCTATTGGTTGCATATTATCTGAGTATTATTTAATTTTTTGAAAAGTGCTTTCGTTGTTTTTCTTAAGATAATTTTTTTGCAATTGGTATTAAATTTGATAGACATAAAAAGAAAAATATGTATAATAGGAGAAGGTGGAGTAGGGAAAACTTCTTTAGTCTCTCTACTTCAAGGAAAGGAGATGCAAAAAGAAAGGAGTCCTACGGTTGGTTTAGAAATTGAGGATTCTATTTTAAATGGTAATAAATGTTCAATTTGGGATTTAGGCGGGCAAGAGAGGTTTAGATTTATGTGGAAAGATTTTTTACGTAAATCTGGATTAACAGTTTTAGTTTGCGATTCAACAAAAAAGAATTTAGAAAAAACTAAAGAAATCCTTAACAGATTTTCTAACTATATAGGTTCTAAAGTTATAGCTATTGCTAATAAACAAGATCTTGATAATGCTATGAGTCCTGATGATGTTGAGAAAACATTAGGTATAAAAACCTATGGTATGAGTGCTATTAAATCAGATTTACATAAAAGAATGCGTGAGATTTTTGAATATGAAATAAATCAAAAAGAAAATTCATAATTAATTTTACTTTGCTATAGTAATCCTCAGTGATAAGACTTCTAAATTAGAATTTATATCCAATTCAAATCTTGAAGTTTTTTAAACTAAATTACTTTATTAATATCCTCGGAAAGCTCTCCCAATTATATGAGCCATTCGAACACATTCAGGCAATTTTGAATCGATACTTACTTTCTGGAATAATTGTTCTACTTCGTCAACTTCTATTCCTATCGCGTGATAGTATATCTTTGATTTCCCTGCAGCTGTACTTATTTTAGTTTCATATAAATTACCTGCTTCACTGATCATCTTGAATTTTTGTTTATAATTTTTAGGATATTTATTAATTAAGGCATTTTTAACTGAATCAATATCTACTTCTCGTTCAGTAACAGCGATGATTGGTTTATTAGTCTTATTATAAATTTCTTTGATATTAACAAGATTAAATCCTCCAAAAGTTATTGTATGTGTAAATATATATTGAACATGATCTTTATTTCGTTGAATTAATTCGATTAATTTTTCTGTAGCATCATTACCATCAATGGTAATTAAATCTTTTTCTACTCTTACCATTCGTATTCCCTGACAAATAACACCAATTAAATACGTATGAGTAGAATCCGCACTTAATTGAAATGTTGCATCATCAAATCCATAAACAATTGGATAATCTTTCATGTTTTATCTTCAGGTAAAAATTTTTTTACATTCAAAAGAAGTTTATTAAAAGCATTGGAAGCAATTTCTATTTCTAATCCTCTATCAACAATATTTTTTGATAATTGATTTACCAAAAAATCAATAATCTCATTAATTGTAATATTATTATTTATCCAAACGTAAGCAATGATTGCTTCTACTGTATCAGCAAGATCATGAGCATCAGCCCTATTTCTCGCAAAATCTTTCATATTTGCTTTCCTTAACGCTTCAGCTAAAATTTTTTTACTGACTTTTTGACCCGTTCGAATAGTGATATTTTTATTATGATTTCTTGTTAAACAAATGGATTTAGCAACTGAATATGTTAAATTAACAATTCCATCTCCAATTTTAGCTAGACCTTTATCTGTACCAATTGCTTTTTGAGTCTTTGGGATATTATTAATTAAAAAAGAATAAGCCATTATATATTGATGATTCGCATAACTTTAAAAAATTATCATTATAAGGAATTCAAAGTTATGTAAGATTTTTAAAAATCTTTTGAACTTGAATTACTTCATTTCTTAAATTACTGATCCCTGTTCTTAAAATCTCTTTTATTTTAAAACCTTTTTTTAATTTTATAAATATTTTAGGAGATTCAACATTATTTTTTTTATAAGCTGCAATATCTACTCCTTCTAAAGCTAATAGATGTTTTACAAAGACATTTAAAAAGCCATGAGATTGGCCATCAACAAGAATTTCATAATTATTTTCCCCTTCTTTCTTGATTATTTGTAAATCTAGATATTTATATTCTGGGACTTCTTCTTCTTCTTCTTCGAATTCAACATCTTCTTCCTCTCCTTCCATTAGATCATCTACGGCTTCTAAATCATCAACTTTATCTTTTTTTTTCCCTTTTTCTATTTTAGGATAAACAATTTCAATTTCTTGATCTTCTAGTTCCTCTAAGTCGTCAAAACCTTCTTCATCTTTATCTTCTTCTTTTTTCTTTGCCATTAAAATAACTCCTAAATAATTGTACTTATTAAAAATAGTATTTCATAAAATAAATGTTTTTTGATTTAAGTAATCTAAGATTTATTCAAACTATTGTAAATAGCAATTATTTGTATTGAAAAAAGAAAAATTGAGGTATTTCTCGAAATTTAGAATAATAAACTTCTTTGTTTTTTTTACCAGTTTTTTGATTGTTTATAAATAGTTTTAAGCTTATACTATCTTTTATCAATAATTATTCTAACAATTGTTCTGCCAAATCTTTTATTCTTCCGATAGCAAGATGCTGTAGATCTCTTGGACCTGACAATTTAATTTTAATAACTTTTCCTTCTACTGTACAATTTATATCTAAATAATCTATCTTTTTTTGAATTGATTCGAGAAACTTTACAATGTTTTCTAATTTACCAGTATTATTGTAGAATCGTATAATTTTTTTTCCTTTAGTCATAATTTATCAAAAAATAGCTATTATTAAAAATAAATATTTTAGAATTAGAATCTTAAATGATATGAAATATCTCTATAATCACCTGCTAACTTACGATTTTCTTTATTTCCACACATAGAACATTGTAATCTACTATATCCCATTTTATCTAAAGGTGTTCCACATACCGAACAGTCAGCATGGATTACTCCAAGATTCTTTCCTGTTGTAGTTAAATCATACTCATTCTCTTTTTCTTCAATAACTTTTGCTCGAATTATATCTGTAACCTGAAAAGCATCTGTTATTTGTTCTACATATTTGTTAGATATTTGACTTACATGTATATTTCCAAAGAAATAAGAGTTAAAATGTACTTTTCTGTTAATAGTATAAAAATTTAAACCCACAGAATATTTTCTTACAAATAAAATAGAACCTAATATAATATCACCAATTTTCACTATTTTTCTATCTTTATCTTGGTGAGTTTCTATATTAATTTTTCTTTTATCCATATCTAAAGATATTAATCCACTTTTAGTTGCATAAATGGCACCTTCTTTTACATAAGTAGAATCCTTGTCAGGGAGATATTCTTCAACTACTCCTAAATATTCTCCAGTTAACACAATATCTTTATTTTTTAATAGTTTTTTCATGAATCACAACAAAACCGAACTTTTTTCTCATATGTTTCTCTTCTATTTATTTAAAATTTATTAATGTAAATAAATTTATTGATAATGAATATTACGATCGTTAAAATTATATGGAGGAAATTAAAATAAGAAAAAAAGATCTTATTTCTATTGTTCAAAATGTTGAAAGTTTTACAAATCCTAAAATTCAATTAGAACAATATACAATTGATGCTGTATGTGCAGTTGATATTATCTTTTTCGCAGGTTTTGAATTTAATGATATAAAAAATAGATTTATTTTTGATATGGGATCTGGAACAGGAAGATTATCTATAGCAAGTGCTTTTCTAAATGCTCATACTATTATTAGTATTGATTTAGATGCCAATGCTCTAAAAATTTTACAAAAAAACATAAACTTTCTTGAATTAGAGAATGTTATTTTTCCATTATGTTGTACTGTAGAAAATTTAGAAATAAAAAAAGAAAAACTACCTAAAGACTTGAAAATTACAACAATTATGAATCCTCCATTTGGAATTCAAAAAGAACATGCTGATAGATTTTTTCTGAAAAAAGCATTTTCAATATCAGATGTTATATATTCAATTCATATAGCCAATCAAAAAGTTCAAAGATTTTTTAAAGATTTTGCAAAACGACGACATTGGGAAGTTGATTATATTCTTCCTTATAATATGGTTCTTGAAAAAGCATTTCCATTTCATACACAAAGTAGAAAAAATATAAATGTTGATGTGTATAGATTTTTAAAAAAATAAGCATCTTATGCAAAAAGACATTTTTTTTTATTTATTTTAAAAGATATTTAAAGCATTAATTATTTTTTTAATAGAATTAAGGGAAATTTAAAAAATATCTAATAAGAATAAAATAAAAAAAATTATTGGAAATTACTCCAAGATTTAAAATCTTTAGGATATTTTGCATTTTCTCCTAGTAATTCCTCAATCCGTAATAATTGGTTAAATTTAGCACATCTATCAGATCTTGCTGTTGCTCCCGCTTTTATCTGTCCCGAACAAAGTCCTACAGCTAGATCTGCAATAAATGCATCTTCTGTTTCACCTGATCGATGAGAAACCATAACATTAAAATTATTTTTAAAAGACATTTTCGCTGCTTTTATAGCTTCAGTTAGGGATCCAATTTGATTTACCTTTAATAATAATGCATTACCAGCACCTTGATTTATCGCATTTTCTAGAATCTTAATATTTGTCACTGTAATATCATCATCTACAATTTGAATTGAATTACCAACTTTTTTAGTTAATTCTGCAAAATTTAAAAAATCCTTTTCATCAAAAGGATCTTCAATAGATGTTAATGGATATTCTTTTGTTAAATCTACATAATATTGCAATAAATCTTCTTCTGTTAATACTTTTCCATCAATATCATACTTTCCATTTTTATAGAATTCACTTGCAGCAGCATCCATAGCTAAAACAAATTCTTTTCCCATTGTGAATCCTCTTTCCTCAATTGCCTCAATTATAACATTTAACGCATCTCTCGTCAATGTCAAATCAGGAGCAAATCCGCCTTCATCACCAACATTTATTGCATTTGGACCATATTTTTTTGATAAAATACCTTTTAAAACATGATATACCTCTGATACATAACGAATTGCAGTAGAGAATGAATCAGCTCCAACAGGAAGAATCATAAACTCTTGTATTGAAAGATTATTACCTGCATGTTCTCCTCCATTTAGTATATTACAACATGGAAGTGGTAATAAATAATCTTTTCTTGTTTTATTATAGCTTAACTCATAAAGATGCTCAAATAAAGGAATATTCTTTAGATTGGCAGCCAATTTTGCAACTGCTAATGAAACAGAGAGTATAGCATTTGCTCCTAAATTTTTTTTATTATTGGTACCATCAATTTCAATCATTTTATTATCAATTAATTCTTGTTCCCTAACATCCAAACCTATTAATTCTTTAGCTAAAATATTATTAACATTTCCAACCGCTTTAGTTACATGTTTTCCTAAAAACTCATTCCCTTTATCTCTTAATTCCAAGGCTTCTAATTCTCCTGTTGAGGCTCCAGAAGGTACAGCTGCTCTCCCCATAATATTATTTGAAATAACATCACATTCAACAGTAGGATTTCCTCGAGAATCAATAATCCATCTTGCTTTAATCTTCTCAATTTTAAAATCTGTCATAAAAATCTTGTATTTTTAGAATATTTTTTTTTAAATTTAATATAAAAAAGGAAGGAATTGAATATTATATTAACCATCTCAAATAATAAATAAAAAAGTATGAAATATAGATAAATTTTGATTCGCTTACCTCAGAGCTTTTATATTTAAGTGATTATCTAATTTTTACATATAATGAAATAAAATCCTAATTCTCTAATAATAAATATTTTAATGTTAAAATCACTTTATTTTTAAATTATCAATTAATTTAATAAATAGATATGTCAAACCGTCCTTGGGTAGAAAAATATAGACCTCGAGTTTTAGATGATGTAGTTAATCAAATTGGAATTCTAAAAAGATTAAAGCAATTTATTAAAGATAAATCCATGCCTCATCTTATTTTTGCAGGACCTGCAGGTACTGGAAAAACAACTTCTGCCCTAGCGATGGTAAGGGAATTATACGGGTCTAAAATGGCAATAAATCATACTTATTTAGAATTAAATGCGAGTGATGCTCGAGGTATTGATGTTATTAGAACATATATCAAGGATTTTGCAAAAGCAAGACCTCCTATGGATATTTCTTATAAAATTCTAATATTAGATGAAGCTGATAATATGACCTCTCCTGCTCAACAAGCTTTAAGAAGAACAATGGAAAAATATACTAAAAATTGTAGAATGGTTTTAATTTGTAATTATTCAAATAAAATCATACCACCAATTCAATCTAGATGTGTAGTGTTCAGATTCTCTTCTCTTTCAAATGAAGATATAAAAAAAAGAATTAAAAGTATCGCCCAAAAAGAGAATATCGAAATAAATCCTGATGGTCTAAATGCTTTAGTTGATGTGTCAAGAGGAGATTTAAGGAGAGCGATAAATTATTTACAATCATGTGGTACAATCTCTAATAAAATTGACCAAGAAATTGTTTTTCGAGTAGCAGGGGAAGTACCACCAGAGAAAATAAAAGTAATATTAAATGTAGCGATACAAGGAGAATTAGAATTATCAATAAAATTATTAGGGGAGATAATTAATAATTATGGACTATCTGGAAGGAACATTATTAAGAATATACATAGAGAAATCTATAATCTTAATATTCCAGAACTAATGAAAATTGAATTATCTAAGATTTTAGCAGAATTCGAATATAGACTTACACAAGGGGCAACTGAAGAAATTCAATTACAAGCTTTATTAGCTAAAATCGTTCTTTTGCATGATATTGAATAAATTATATTGAAGCCAATATTTATACTCCTGAGATTGAAAATGATAATTTAAACGGTCAATTGATTTCTTATCAATCATAAATTTTATATTTTTATCGTATTCAATATCCCATAATATTAATCCTTTAGGATCAGCTGGTTCATATGAGACATATTCTGAAGTATCTAATAAATTTATAAATTCTGTAAAGGTAATATCTCCCATTCCAAGTTCAAGAATTTTTTTTACAATTCTTCTTATTTGTTGCCTTAAAAATGCCTTACTTTTAAACTCCAGAATCAAAGAATCATTTATAAGATTTAAATCTACAAATTTCATATCTCTGATAGTTTTTTTTTTTTCTTTACTTCTTTTTGAGAAATTTAGAAAATCATGGTTGCCTATTAATGCTCTACATGCTTTCTCCATGACTCGAATATTAATATTATATTTTTTCTTTAAATAACTAAAGGGTTGAGGAACAATGTATTTATAATGTCTTAATATTGCATTAAATCTTGGCGAATAATCACTAGGAACTAAAGAATATGCCCATAATCCAATATCTTTTGGTAAAGATGAATTTAACTCCATTAATACTGGTTTTTTCTTAGTTATTAATGAAAATACCGCTCCTCTGGCAGAAACATATCTATCAGTTCTACTAGCAGACTCAAACTTTGAAGATTGTGTATCATCAATATAATTCTTTTCTTTAAATTTATTAATTAGATTTTCTTCTATGCTTGGTAGTATTTTCTGTCTTTGGGATCCATAGAAATCCTTTCCTCCAATATAATAAAACTTGAAAAAAAATTTTTGTTCAGCAACCATAATAATTATAGAATTGAACCTGATGTATATACTTTAGATTTAATTTTATTATAAATATTATTAATCATTGTTTTTTTTTATAAAATAATATAATCTGAATTTTTTTTAATGTATAACAATTATTCATCAGAATTATTCAACAAATTAAATAATAATTTAAACTAGTTGTTCTAAAAAATAAAATTTTAATTTTAACGAATTTTTTATTATCTAACTTTTATTATGTTTTTTTAAAAAGTTATATAATTAAAAATTGTAGATAATTTATGTCGAAGATCATCAATACTACTAAAAACTTACGCGATCGTGTAAGTGCTAGTGTGACAATAAAGAAGCAAAACATTCTATTTTACACAGCTTTATTTTTAGTGTTTATATTAGCAATATGGTTAAGATTATCACCATTACTTCAAGATGAACAATTAATAAAAGCCTTTGATCCTTGGATTCAATATTATAACGCAGAATATCTCTCTCAAAATGGTCCTTATGAGTATTTTATTTGGCATGATATCAAAAGTTGGTATCCTCAGGGAATTGATAGATTTTACTTAAGACCTGGTTTAACTTTCACTGTAGTCTTTTTCCATGATATACTTAATTTTCTTGGACTTCCTATTTCATTATACGATGTATGCTACTTCTTTCCTGCGTTTATGGCAGGATTGACAGTATTAGCGATATATTTTCTTGGAAAAGAGATTTTAGATAGGAAAGTTGGATTATTAGCAGCATTTTTCCTGGCGTTTAGTCCGGGATATATGCAAAGAACTATAGCTGGATTTTTTGATAATGAAACAATTGGTGTTTTTGCTACTATTATGACTTTTCTCTTCTTTTTAAAAACCTTGAGAACTGGAAGAACAACTTATTCTATTTTAGGAGGTATATTTTCTGGGTATTTAGCATTGAGTTGGGGAGGATATGAATTCGTATTTTACACTATACCAATTGTATGTATTTTATTAATTCTATTAAATAAATATAATTCAAATGTTCTAATTGCCTACGCAGGAGTTCAAGGAGTTGGACTATTAATTGCTAGTTTTTACTATTTCTTTAAATTTGAAAAGTTATTCACTAGTATAGATATTGGGGGAATATTGCTCTTCACGATACTCATAATATTTTATCATATTCTTTATACTAGGAAAAAGACTATGCCCAATACGTATAGAAGAGTGACGAATTTTATTAAATGGGGAATAATTCCTACTGCTATAGTTGTAGCTGTAATAATTTGGGTGAATCCAAAACTCATTCCTTTTGGAATAGGTGCAAGACTCAATAGTGTTCTTAACCCTCTGTTCAGAAATCAAATAAATTTAGTAGCATCAGTAGCAGAACATATGCCAAGCTCTTGGAGTGTATTTTATTATGATATCTTAATTCCTCTAATGTTATTACCATTAGGAATATACTTTTGTTTCAAACGATATAATAGTGCAGACATCTTCTTATTAGTTTTTACATTATTATTATTCTATTTTACTGGAAGTATGATAAGAATTATGTTAGTCTTTGCTCCTGCTGCAGCATTAATGGGTTCTTATGGATTAGTTAATGTGTTAAAAATATTTGGTAGTTTTCATGGAAAAAGAAAAGTAGGTGTAAGTCGTAAAAGAACAAAATTAATGAGAAGGAAAAAAACATTAGGGAAAAAGGAAGTTTATGGTGTTTATCTTATCGTTGGCTTCTTATGCCTTGTTCAAGTTACCCACGCAGTCGATATTTCCGTCCAAATGTCTTCTGGACAGATGGTTCCAGGAGGGGTTCTTCATGATTGGGAAGAATCTTTAACATGGATGCAGAATAATTTGCCTGGGGATACTGTTGTTGTAAGTTGGTGGGATTATGGATATTGGCTAACCCCAATAGGAAATATGACAACTGTTAATGATAATGCCAATATTAATTCCTCCAGAAATGGTCTGACTGGAATGGCATTAATGCAAACAAATGAGATATATAGTGCAAAAATATTGAAATTGCTTAAAGCGGATTATGTACTAGTGTATTTTGGATTCTTATATGATGGATTGGGAGGAGATGAAGGAAAATGGCAATGGATGTTAAGAATTTGCAATGATCATTATGAGAAATATAAACGTTGGGGATTAGAAGAAGATAACTGGAAGGAAACTTCTGTATTTGATGAAGAGGAATATTATAATGATACATCTTATAGACAAGAAGATAAATGGTTTGATAGTCAATTAGCAAAATTAATGTTTTATGGATTACCAACGGTAGATGAACCTTATGAGGGCCACCCAGATGGTAATTATGCAGATGGTACAATTATTCAAGATTATATCAATAAAATAAATGCTCGCCCAGTTGATAATGGAGGATTCTGGGCAGATAAAATACCTACAAACGGTAATTATCAATTTGACGTTTTTAGGCCCCCAAATCCTAATGATCCTGGTGACCCTAATGCGGGGTATTTCTCAAGCAATCTTTTAGTTAAGCTATATAAAATTGATTACACTCCATTAGAATCACAATTTATCATTGAAGAACCACAAATCTTTGATAGTGGTTATGGAACAGTTAAAGTGAAGAATATTGGAACTAAAGAAATAATAATTTCTGATATAAAAGTTAACAATGAAACGAGAACTTTTGATATGGGTAGGTCCTTTGGTAATAATAAGCTAGAAGAAGGTGAAGAAGATATTATTTGGTTTAATACAAGCGATGGTAGTGGTGCTTCTCTCTTCAATGAATATGATACTGCCCAATTAGAGATTACTGCTACATCAGAAGCACTCGGAGGAAGGACTTATACATTTAGTAACTCGACAAGTTATTTCTTTGTTAAAGAAGCTAAACCAGGGAATATAAAGATTATAAGAGAAAACAGTATTTTCGTGTATAATGAAACAACGGGAGTAGATGATGGATATATTGAAGTTGAGAATATCGGTGAAAATCCTATTGTTATCGATAGTTTCTATGTAAATTCAATCAATAACAAATTTACAACAGTGGATTATATAGAAGGATCTTCTATAATTGAGCCAGGAGCAACTTCATTAGCATATCTTCCTAATTCGCCTGTTCCATTCTCAATGAGGTGGGGAAGTAATATAATAGGTACTATGAATAATGTAAGTGTTGTAACTATGAATGATGTAGAAGATACGACAATATTTACATCAAATTTAAAGACTGATACAAAACAATATCAATTATCAATAATACCACAGGAACGAATTGTTTCACCAGAATTTTATGCATTAACAGATGCATCAATTCGTAATTATATCTCTCCTGATGCATATACTAATGCTTTTACGTATGAAAATGGAAGTACTATAATCAATCTTAAAGTTAAAAATACTGGTACCAATAAAATCAGCTTATATGAATTATCTCTTCTAAATGGTAATTGGTCATTCATAGACTCATCCGACTATCAATGGACACCTGCTGGGGGATATCTTTTAAATGTTACTGAAGAAACAATTATAAACATTAACGTTGATAGTAATGTTTTCAAGGTTAATGATGAAATTGGCATGAGTATTTCTGCTTATTTTGATGATAAAAAAGTTGCTTCTGATGCAGGATTTATATATACATTAAACGGCACTGTTGGTAGTGAGGATATTAAAATCCTTAATAAAGTTCATGGATATAATGCTTCAAGTATATACGTTGATACAGAAACTGGAAATGCAACTGGATGGATAACCGTTAAAAATGTAGGAATATCTGATTTGACTCTTAATGTCGCGGATTGTGTAAGTGCTGTGTCTTTAACTACCTCGAAGATTAATATAACATATGGAGATATAGACTTAGGTCCTCAAGAATGTGCTATTTTAGAATTCGCTCTAAGTGGAGGTATAGATCGTTGGGACACCATAATAATTATTATTGAGACCGTTGAAGGTATATCTGATGAACTAGAGCTTACTGCTATTCCTTTATAAAATTAACTTTACTATTTTTTTCATTATTTTTTTTAACAATTAATATAAATTTAGTTTTTTATAAATTCAAACTCTCTTTCTTTTAAGAAAGTATATCTTATTCTATTATATTATTTTAGATTAAAATAAAAGATATAATTATGCAAGATTCCGCTTTAGAATTAAAAAAAGCATATGATAAGGGTAAGTCATAGTTTCCAAAAATGATGATAAATCAGGACAGTATTTAAACGGATGTACGATGCAAATAATTCAATGGTTTAAATCATCGCATTAAATATCCTTCTTCATGTACTCAATCGGAACCGCGGCACTCATGCTTGGAGTCTGCATCAAGACCTTGA
>Ga0315549_1001762_pt1 | contig 21891 bp, 16 predicted proteins | sample SalMarSW160200MG_FD_203101 | JGI IMG/M metagenome (GOLD analysis project Ga0315549, IMG submission 203101) | Salt marsh sediment microbial communities from the Plum Island Ecosystem LTER, Massachusetts, United States - Salt Marsh Sediment SW1601-200 ... | reverse complement strand
CGTACCTTGACAGTGAACCGGCGATACGAGAAGTGATGTTGGAGGCGGCATCAATAAGCGGGGCGACCATTGTCGGCAATATATTCCACCACTTCAGCCCCCACGGTGTTACCGGCGTGGTGGTAATAGCCGAGTCACACCTGGCGATTCACACATGGCCGGAATTCAGGTACGCATCGGTGGACATCTTTACCTGTGGGATGCACCTTGATCCCTGGGCGGGGTTTGAATACCTGAAGGAGAGGCTTCAATCCCGGAAGTCGCTGAGCAAAGAGATTATCAGGGGGACCATGGATGAGGGATTATTAGATGTATCATCGTACAGCGGAAATGTCTCATCCGGGCAAGGGGCATTACCCCTAATCCAAAGTCGGATTACGGGCATGTGAGTACGTGCGGACGAAAGGTGTTAAAGGTAAATGACATTGAGTGTCATGGAGACTTATCTCCTCAAGGATATGGCTTACCGCAAAAAAAATCCCAGAAGGAAGAAGGTATTTTTCACGCCTTCTTCCTTCTGGGATTTAACGGATCAAAGTCACGAAGCTATTCTATGGGCTGATCAGGAATCCTCAGCCACTTTACATGGCTCTTGTCGCCTTGAACCTCGACAACTCCCTTGAAGAGCTCATCAGTTGAGCTCACACGTCCAAGGCTCCAATTTTGCTTTCTGTAGCTCTCGGCACTGATATCCTCACTGTTGGCCCAGGTATGCCTAAAGAGGATCATCCCGAGCTTTATCTCCTCTTTCGAGGCCGCATGCGAGGGTATCACATACTTGGTCCACATCTTTTCACCGTTGTGGACCAATATTACCTCCGCCTGGTTTTTCGTGCTAGCGCTGGCCGGCGTAACCACCTTCGCAACATAGTAGGAATTATCCAAGAGACCTCTGCTTTCATGGGTTGCACACAGAACCTCTTCCTTCAAAAAACCGCCACCCCCGATAATAGTTCCGGTCGGGATTTTCGACGTGATGCCGGCAATATCCATCTTCTTAACCTCTGCACAGGACATCAGGGACAGGGCAAGGCCCACTACGAACACGGCAGCAATAACTCTTCTCATGTGACCCCCTTTCTTAAACTAAGGTTAGGTTTGTATTATAAATTTTTTTTGTGACTACTCATGTAGTCAGCGTGAAGCTGTTTAGACTGAAGGCTTAAGGTAATCAGAAGAGCATTATTGGCGCACTTTGTTGAAAGAACAGCAGCTTCTCGCACCAAACATGGCTTCACAATGCGCCGTATCCCCATTCTCCCCTAACAGTCTTCAGCCTATATACCCGAGTAATTATTTTTATTTTATTTTTATTACCGCGCAAAAGTCAATAAATTTACGCCTGATTTATATTTTGCTTGACTCTCATCTAGCCCCTGCCGATAATACTAAGAAAAAAATCATTATACCAGGTTATTCTTTAAGGGGCAATTGACAAGGCTCAAGGGAAGCTTCCTGTTAAAACGTGTAAGGGCAGCGGCCGAAAGATTCTTTTCGTTTAGAAGAAAGCAGCCCTGCTCAACAAAACTATGTGCGCTACAGGCTTCCCATGGGATACACTTTGAATGAATAGTCGAAGAAGAAATCTTCTTAACTTGTTTCAAGCCGTTATCCCTATACTAATGCTGATGGTCCTGGGATGCCAATCCGCCCCCGAGCCGATCAAGGAAACACCTCCCGGATGGCTTGAATCAATCCCTCACGATGAAGCTTACTATTACGCTATTGGCGTTTCAGGCCCTACTCCGAGGGTGTCGGATGCATGGGATCAGGCCGTCAAGCGCGCCAGAGCCGAGCTTGGAAGGATGATCGTCTCCCAGATCTCAAGCCGCGGCACGATAATCAGCTCATCAAGCGGTGAATATGTGAAAGAGATCGTGAGGATTCTTTCAGACACGGAGCTTAATTATACGGAGGTGATCGGCAGGTGGGCTGATCGGTCTGGAGCATACGGGCCTTCGGAGCACTTCTACGTGTTGGTGAGAATGGAAAACCGAAGGGCCGAATCGGTACTACGGAGCATCAAGTAGAGAAATATGAAAGAGACAGGGAGGTAATAATGAGAAGTATAAAAGTAGGCAGAATCAGTTTAATCATGATCCTTTTCGGGATCGTGATATCTCTTGCGGCCTGCGCCTCGACACCCAAGGTGGAGAGGAAGGCCGTTGATACCACCATCGACTTGAGCGGGCGCTGGAACGATGCCGACTCGAGAATGGTGTCAGAGGAGATGATCAGCGATTGCCTGAACAGGCCATGGCTGGAGAGATTCTCTGCCAGCCATGGAGGCAAACCCCCGACGGTAATTGTTGGACAGGTGAAGAATAGGAGCCACGAACACATTAATGTGCAGACCTTTGTCAAGGATCTGGAGAGGGCTTTAATCAATTCCGGCAGGGTTCAGTTCGTCGCGGCGAGAGGCGAAAGAGAGGGAGTGAGAGAAGAGAGGCTCGATATGGCAAAGCATGCCTCCGAGGAGACCATGAAAGGCCCGGGCGAGGAGATCGGGGCTGACTTCATGTTGATCGGAAGCATAAACACCATCAGGGATGAGATAGAGGGCAAGGCGGTGATGTTCTACCAGACCAATCTTGAATTGATTGACATGGCCAATAATCTCAAGTCTTGGGTAGGCGAGAAGAAGATCAAAAAACTCATTAAAAGGCCGAAGGCAACCTTGTAGTTGGTTTACGTGTGAAAGATATGGCCGGAATCGGGCGAGAAAGAGCGCTCTGTCTTTTCCTTTTTCTCCTGGGAATTCTCATTTTTTCTTCCTGTGCTCCCACTCTTGAGCAATATCCGAGGATAAATCAGTATCTTCTTGCTGGGGACTATGATTCCGCCTATACGGTAGTTGAGCAGAGCAAGAAGAGTTATGCCGAGAGAAACGCGGTACTTTATTACCTTGATGAGGGAACCATCCTCCATTTTGCGGGACGCTACAAGGAGAGCAACCAGAGCTTTTCTAAGGCCGAGTCCATTATGGATGAACTCTACACCAAGTCCATCTCAAAAGAAGCGGCATCCTTTGTGATCAGTGATAATACGGTTCCGTACCGGGGGGAGGATTTCGAGATGGCCATGGTCAACCTCTTCCTGTCATTGAACTATGCGGGTTTAGGGGGCTGGGAGGATGCCATGGTTGAGGCCAGAAAGGTCGACGCCAAATTGAATCTCATCAATAGCAAGCATGAGGAGGGGCAGAAGAATGTTTACAAGGAGGATGGATTTCTCCGCTTCCTGATGGGGGTCTTTTATGAGGGTGAGGGAGAGATCAACGATGCCTTTATCTCATACCGGAAATCGGAGGAGATCTATAGAGGGGATTACGTGGCGAACTACGGGGTCTCCCCGCCTCTGATTCTCATAGAAAATCTGCTCACCTCAGCCGATGGCATGGACTTCTACGAGGAGACCGCTCAGATTAAAAAACAATATCCCGATGTTGCATTCATGCCTGCGGAAACGAAACGAAGCATGGCCGAGGTGTTCGTTGTCCATTATAATGGCCTGGGCCCGGAAAAGCTGGAGGAGTATTTTCTCATTACGATGCCCGACGGCTATGTTATGAAGATTGCCTATCCGAAGTTCGTAAAGAGGGGCTATGGGATCTCCCATGGCGAGGTTACCCTGAGGAATCTGAAAACCGGAGAACCCTATTCCTTCTCCACGGTTTTGATGGAGGATATTGCATCAATTGCCGTTGTAAATCTGGAAAATCGGATCACCAGGGTTAAGGCAAAGGCCATTGCGCGGGCCACCGCAAAATATCTGGCGAGCGCGGCAGCGGGTAAGGCCGTTGAAGAACGACATGGGGCATTGGCCGGTCTGTTGACTAAGATGACCGCGAATATCGTAAGCGTTGCAACGGAGCAGGCGGATGTGAGACACTGGAGGCTGCTGCCCGCAGAGATCAGGACAGGAAGAATCATAGTCCCGGCCGGAGATTACTCGGGGAGCATACGATTCATTGGTGGTGGGGGAGCTGTGATCTATTCAAAACAGATCGCCTCTTTCTCGGTAAGGGAAAGGGAGAAACGCTTTTTCACGTACCGGACCCTTCGATAGCCCCGTGAAATGTCGAAGGAGGGAGTTACTCAATGAAGAGAATTCATATCCTTTGTTATTTGATGGTTATCTCTGTCTTCATGGTGGCGGGATGCGCTCCTACGAAGCAAGAGATCCCCACCGAGGAGATTCGGGGAAGGGCGGATCGAGCGTTCGATGACCTGCAAAAGGAAGAGACCGGGGAAAAGAGGACTCCGGAAGGTGAGAGAAGCTCCATAAGCCCCTCTGAAAAACCTATTCAGGAGAAGGGCGGCGAGGTTCATGTGACAAAGGGCGCGAGACCTGATTGGGTGGATGGGGAGAGCGTTCAATATCCGCCATCTCGGTATCTCACCGGGGTCGGGTATGATGCCGACAGAAAGGTGTCGGAAGATAAGGCCAGGGCCGAGATCGCAAAGATATTCGTGAGCGAGATCAATGCCCGTACACGGTCATATCAGGATTATTTACAGACCTCCTCCAGGGGCACGTCGGACCTGGAGGAAACATTCAGCATCCGGGAGATTACCGATGTCTCAACAAAAAAGGTCCTATCCGGGGTAAGGATTGCTCACCTCTACCAGGACTCAGACCCAGGAAAGCTCTACTATGCGTTTGCGGTGCTCGACAGGGAACAATCTGCCACGATACTGAGCGACAGGATTCTGAAACTGGATCGTGAGATAGGGATGTTGTTCGATAGGGCTCTCGGCGAAGGGGATCTGCTTACGAAGATAAAGTACCTCAAGCAATCGATCGGGAAACATGCCATGAGAGAGGCCTGTGACGCGGAGCTTCGGATTGTGAACCCTGCCGGACGAGGTATATCCCCCTCAGTCCGGTTCGCTGAGATCAAAAGCCAGCTTGACGCCATTCTTTTGCGGGAGTTTACAATCGGTGTATCGGTCTCCGGTACCAGGGCGAACGAGGTTCAAGACGCCCTTGAGCAGGGATTAAACCAAGAAGGATTCTCTGTTTCAGAGGACTTAAGCGCGGCACAGGTGCTCATAAGGGGTTCGGTTGAGATCAAACCGATCGAGAGGGGCACAGCCGGGTGGAAGTACGTACAGTGGCGAGCACACTTCGATATGGTTGACAAAGTGGGCGGGTCCGTGTTCGGCAGTTTCACGAAAACAGGAAGGGAAGGACATCTGAACCTCCAGCAGGCTGAAGAAAGGGCGGTGCGGAAGATCAGAGATACCCTTGCCAAAGAAATGGCCGGAGAAGTGAGAAACTATATCTTCTCTCAATAGACGAGGCCCGGACAAGCCTCGGCCCTTACCTATAGCCAGGTGATGAACTATGAAACGTACCATATTGTTTTTCTTTATTTTGTTTGTCTTCCTCGTCGGGGTACTAGGAATACATGCCTCTTCCTTTGCCTTGACGCCAAAGGAGATCTATCAGAGGGTGAGCCCCGGGGTGGTCTTCATTTATGCCGCAGAAGGTCATGGCAGGGGAAGCGGAGGGACAGGATCGATCATAAGCAGGGATGGTCTGGTGCTCACCAATGCCCACATCTTTGCCCGGGATTCCTCGAGGGTTGTCTCGGATCTATGGATTTTTCTGAAACCCGAAAAGGTCACAGGAGACACAAAGAGAGACCTGGCACGGCGTTATAAGGCGAAGATCGTGGCCTATGATCTGAAGCTGGATCTGGCGCTCCTTAAGATCGTTGAAACAGATACAGGGCTTACAGAAGTGAGCTTCGGAGATTCAGAGATCATTACCGTAGGAGATCAGGCGTTTGCCATCGGTCATCCGGAGCAGGGTGGATTATGGAGCCTGACTACCGGGGTGATCAGCGCTCACAGAAGCAATTTTGCGGGCATACCCGGAAAGGATCTCTTCCAGACAGAGGCAAGCATCAACAGGGGAAATTCAGGAGGCCCTTTGTTAGATGAGCAGGGCCGCATGATCGGCATCAATTCCATGATTGCCAGGAAAGCGGAAGACGGCATGACCATCACGGCTGTGAACTTCGCGATCAAATCGAATGTGGCCCTTCAATGGTTGGGAAAGGAGGGATATCGGTTTGCAGCGGCACGCACACCCGCTCCCGAGGCAAGGCCGGAGCCTACGAAGGCAGAGCCCGTTACGGTAAAGGAGCCCGTTCAGCCGGTAAAAGAAACCCCGACTCCTGAGCCCAAACCCTCCCAAGAGGAAAAAGGGGGACGGGTGCTCACCGAGAAAAAGCCATACAACCTGGATGAGTTGATCGCAGGCATGCAGGAGATGGAGGATATGATGGATGAGATGAGGGGAACAATTGACGAATTCAAACAAAGAAGGAGGTAGCAATGAGAAGAAATACGATGAGAGCGCTGTGTATCTTGCTGGGCATAGGAATTCTCTTGGTTCTCGGCTGTGCAGCCAAGAAACCGGCAGAGCCAGCGCGGCCCGCATGGGTTGATCAGGGAAGCGGGGCCTTTGATGTAGACAAGGGAAAGATCTTCTACGGAGTAGGGGTTGCCTCGGGGATCAAGAACGTGGCCCTTTTACGGTCAACCGCTGATAACAGGGCGCGAGCCGAGGTGGCCAAGATTCTTGAGACTTACGTGGCAGTGCTTGCCAAGGATTACATGGCCTCTACCACTGCCGGGGATATGTCTGCCTCATCTGAGGAGCAGCATGTGGAGCAGGCACTGAAGACCTTTTCAAAGACTACCCTCCATGGCGCCAGGATCATCGACCGTTTTAAGGACCCGGCGGATGGCTCCATGTACTCACTCTGTGAGATGGATTTGTTCGCCTTCAAGAATGCCTTGGATGAGCACAAGGAGTTGGATGCAAAGGTGAGGGACTATGTGCGGCAAAATGCAGAGAGGATGCACGGCCAGCTCGAGGAGATGGAGCAAAAGAGGTAGAGAGCTCAGAAGGGATCGAAGAGAAAACTGGACTATAGGCCGCTCCTCTCGTATGGGGGCGGCCTTTATAGTAGCTATAGAGTAAGATAGTAAGTAGCTTACAAATACGGTCTTCCGTCATACATGATTATCTCTCTCAGTATACTCCCTCATTCTGATCATATCTCATGATTGAGAAGGCAGTATGCCGCTATATTTCGGAGTGAAGGCAATAATCGGGGCGCCACATGTTTACCAATAAACAATGTGGTCATTCCATGATCACAGAGTTATGGGTTAAGGCGAAGTAGCGGAGAAAGATCTTTTATACAATTTCTCTACTTGTTTTCTTTTAATGTAACTTCTCAATAAATTCGGGTTCTGTCATTGCGAGGAGCGGAGCGACGCAGCAATCTCAACAAGGCTCACAAGCTACGACACGAGATTGCTTCGCTAACGCTCGCAATGACAACTTTTTAATCAAAAGAATTCCTCGATGCTCTGCATCGGGGTTAATAAAAATTCCTTTTGATACCTCGCAGCTCTGCTGCGGGGTAGTTCATTGAAACGTTTTACTCGTTCTCTTCATGATATAAGTAATCGCATCTGTCTCTAAGCATCTGGGGGCGCAATGGGATTTGATCTATCAGAGTTTATCCAGCGCAATAGATCTCTGATCATTGAGCAATGGGCAAATAGACTCCACACAGAGGTGGGTGAGCAATATTCCCAGAGACCTCTCGAAGAATTGGTGGGCACGGTAACCGAGGCCTTCGATGCCAATGCCCATGTTCTGCTTCATAATGACTTCACCCATATCAATCGATTCATCAATAAAATCACTAAAATGCGCCTGGAGTCAGGCTTCTTGCTTTCCGATGTGCAAAAGGCCTTTGAACTGTACCGGACGATCGTAATTCCTCTTTTGGCCGACGTAAGCAATGTGAGAGATTTTCATCATGGAATATCCAAGATCAACCACTGTTTGGCCCATACCATTCACCGGTTCAGCGATCATTTTCAGAATATGCATGAAAAAGAGATTATGGAATATGCCCAGCGACTCGAAGGAGAGGTGAAAGACAGGACCGCGGAGCTGAGGGAATCGGAATTAAAATACAAGACCCTTGTTGAGGAGATAAATGATGGATATTTTGTCATCCAGAATGGGGTGATTGTTTTTGCCAACAAGGCATACTGCCAGATGCACGGATACAGCCTGGAAGAGGTTATCGGCCAAAGGTTTTACCGATTCATTGTCCCTGAGGATCAAAAGAGGGTTATTGAGATCTATACCGATAGTCTCAACATGAGGCGTGTCCATCCCATATTTGAATACAACCGTCTCACGAAAGATGGCCGTAGGTTTCCTACGGAAATCATGGCTAAGGTCACCCGATATAAAAATCAGCTTTCCAATATCGGCATCTGTCGGGATATTACCAAAAGGGTGGAGATGGAGCAAAGGGTTCGGGAGGCTGAAAGGATGGCCTACATCGGACAGATTACCACTTCACTCTCTCACGAGATACGCAATCCTCTTTCCGTAGTCAAGATGAACCTTCAAATTCTCAACAAAAATCCTCAACTTCACGGCAATGATCAGCGCCGCGTTGCAATATCTACCAAGGAGGTAATCAGGCTGGAGAGGATATTGACGGAACTGCTGGATTTTGCCAAACCATTGCAGTTCGAATTTAAACCTTGTTATGTTAATCAGATTCTCTTCTCATGTGTAGAATTACTCGAGATGAAATTTAAAGAGAAAGAGGTCTCAACCTTCTTTTCCCTTGCTCCGGAAATACCAAAAATGATGGCAGATGAGGAAAAACTGGAACAGGCCTTTATCAACATATTGCTCAACACGATAGAAGCCTGTCGGGAAAAAGGGGAAATAGTAGTTACCAGCCGGTATACTATCGATAATGGTCGATCCAGCGTCGAGGTGATTATAGAAGATGATGGTTTTGGAATACCCAAGCAGCATATGTTGGATATCTTTAAGCCTTTTTTTACCACAAAGACCAAGGGGACCGGCCTTGGTCTGGCCAACGTAAAGCGGATCGTCGAGGCCCACAGAGGTTGGATTACAGCGAAAAACCGCGAGCCCTACGGCGCCTCCTTTCATATATCTTTTCCAGTCGGGAGAGGGCATGTCTAAAATCCTGGTCGTAGATGACGAATACTCCATCAGGGAAACACTGGCGATGTTCCTGAGAGAAAAAGGCCATGAGTTTTGTGGGGCGGCTTCAGGCCGGGAAGGAATCACCCTTTTCGACAGCTTTCATCCCGAGGTGGTCATCCTGGATATCCGCCTTCCTGACCAGAATGGTTTGGAGGTGCTGAGTCAGATGCAAAGCCGCGATAACGTGGCCAAGGTGATTATGATCACCGCCTTCCAGGACATGGATACTACCATACAGGCTATGAAACGGGGGGCCTATGATTATATACACAAACCCCTCGATGCCGATGAGATAGAAAAAGCGGTCAATGGAGCCCTCCACATACTCGAGTTGGACCGGGAAGCCTCTCTTACCAGAGAAAAGTGGAAACCATTGAATAGGGAGGTCATTATAGGAAAGAGCAAGGAAATGAGGGATATATTCAAGATGATCGGCCTTCTTTGCCAGAATCGAGCTACAGTCCTGATCGAGGGCGAGACAGGAACAGGCAAGGAGTTGATCGCCCGAATGATTCATCAAAACAGAGAATGTGCCGAAGAACCGTTCATCCCTCTGGATTGCTCGGCTGTGGTAGATACATTGCTGGAGAGCGAACTTTTCGGCCATGAAAAAGGGGCCTTTACCGGTGCAGATCACACAAAAAGAGGGAAGATCGAACTGGCAGCCGGCGGCACTCTCTTTTTGGATGAGGTGGGAGAGCTCCCTTTAAGCCTGCAGGGGAAGCTTCTGGGCTTTCTTCAACGCCGCGAATACATGCGGGTGGGAGGACAACAGATCTTGCAGTCACGGTGCCACATCATTGCGGCTACGAATCGGGATCTGGCTGCGCTTGTGCAGGAGGGTAAATTCAGGGAAGACCTTTACTTTCGTCTGAACGTTGTGACTATCCATGTTCCTCTCTTGAGGGAACGAATCTCTGACATCCCCTATCTGGCGAGACACTTTCTGCGAAAAATAAATATGGAACTGGGCACCGATGTATCTAAGTTGCATACCGGTGTGCTGAAGTGTTTAAGCCTCCACCCCTGGAAAGGAAATGTCCGGGAGTTGGAGAATGTGCTTGTTGAAGCTGTGGTGAGGGCCAGAGGCAAGGTGATCCTTTCAGAAGAGATTGAAAAGATTCTGAAAAAGAACCACCCTCTTTCGATGACGAGTCTCTCGAACTATTCACTGCCGGTTATGGAACGGGAACAGATTCAAAAAACCTTGTCTCATGTGAGTTGGAATCGGACCAAGGCCGCTCGATTGCTGGGGATTTCCCTTCCTACTTTGCGCAGTAAGATCCGCAAATACAGCATTACCGCATCGGAAAAGTCGATAGCATAGATGAAAAAGTGAGATGAAATAATCTTTCTATATCTGAAAAATACTTTTCCGCAGTTATATTCTCGGCCTATAATAATTTTTCTGTCTATTTCTGATATCCTATTAAATTCCAAACTGTTAGAAAGTTACTTATTCTACGAAACGGTTTTTATACCCTTGGCATGATGTTTGCCGAAGCCTTAAGAAGTTGCCTGTAAAAAGGGTATGAGGAGCTGGGGTCTACCTTCAGATGATACTCCTTCAACACCTGCAGATTATGGCATATTTAGCGGGCCATTGCACTATAGATGAGCGGCGACAGTTTCTTATAAACTAGTAGTTCGTTTCATGAAAACATTTACACTGTCATTGCGAGGAGTGAAGCGGTTGCGAGGCATAGCCGAAGCAAACTCGGAGCCCCGCCTACGGCGGGGTCCATAAACGCCAAGGTCCATGGACAAAACTCAGAGAAAAAGGGATTCCTCGCTGCGCTCGGAACAGGCTCCGCAATCTCAACAAAGCTCAAAGACTACGGCACGAGATTGCTTCGCTGACGCTCACAATGACAACTTTTTTCTGAAACGATATAATAGATTGGTGTGGGGCAAGGACAAGGATCGAGCCAGGCGGTCTTGCAAGAAGCTGCAATGAGTCTAAAAAAGTGGCCAAGAAGGATGTCTCACAATTGAAAAGACATGGCGTGGTTATATTTGTCGGTCCTAAAAATAGGAGAATACCGAATCAAAGGCCCGCGAATGGATTGAGTGGGCGGAAATTTGCAGTCTCAGCAGGATGTCAGCCCTTTCATAGAACATCAAGAAAGGAGGTGATGGAAAGAAAATAGTGCCTTCGATTGGGTTCGAGTGAGCAGCCATGGCTGTTCGGGGCAGCCGCTGCACTCAGGCGTGCAGAATGGTCTGGTTACTCCATATATTCCATAATTAAGCACTGCATAAAGGAGATCGCCATGAATAAAAAGAGATTAGCTATCGAAATTATCATTATTTCCCTGTCGCTCCTGTTTGTTTTTGGCACTGCCGTGGCCGAGAGCCCTCCGATCAAGATAGGTGCCATGTTTATCTGTTCGGGCAAGCTCGGAGGCTATGGCAAACATGGCATGCAGGCGATTAAATTGGCGGTTGACGAGATCAACGCGAACGGTGGTATCCTGGGCAGAAAGCTGGAAGCCATTGTCGAGGATACCAAGCTGAAAAAGGATGTCATGCTGGGGATAGCCAAAAAATTCGTGAACGAAGACGAGGTAGATTTTCTCATGGGACCGACTTCCAGCGGGCTTGCCATATCCCTCAGCGAATTTGCCAAGGAAAACAAAAAGATTCTGATTGCTACCCAGGCGGCAGACGATGCTCTGACCGGTGCCAAGTTACATCCTTATATATTCAGCACCCTCAGCAATGCCATGATGCACTCCCGCTCAGGCGCCTATCTGTTGGCGAAAAAACCTTACAAACGTTATATGTGTATCGGCCCTGACTACTCCTACGGTCACTCTTCCTGGGATATTTTCAAAGCAAAGCTCGAGGAACTTCGGCCCGATGTTGAAATCGTAGGGGAACTGTTTCCCAAGTTTCTGTCGGAGGATTATTCTGCATACATTAAACAGATCCAGGAGGCCAAGCCCGAACTGGTATGGTCACCTCTTTGGGGCGGAGATGCAGTTACCTTCATAAGACAGGCGTTGCCGACAGGCATCTTTAGGGAAATGAAATTCGCATTTCCCTGCGCGGGTGCCTTGGAGGTCTTGGTTCCAATGGGGAAAGATATGCCTGAAGGCGTTTATGTATCGTCCCGGTACTTCTTTTCCACACCCGATTCCTCTCTGAACCGAAATTTTGTGAAGGTCTATCAGGATCGCTACAAGGAATATCCTGACTACATGGCTGGAGAAACCTATGCAGGCGTTTACTTCATCAAAGCGGCTGTCGAGCGTGCAGGCACCACCAATACCGAAGCAATCATTAAGGCGGCAGAGAAGGAACCGCTTGCCTGGGAGACACCGGAAGGCTGGAAGATAATGCAGCCTGCGGATCACTCAGTCATTGAGGACTGCCTCTGGGGCCAGACCATTTACAATGAAAAATATGGATTCTGCATGCCCAAGAGCTTTGATGCTATTCAGGCTGAAGAGATTTGCAGAACCGCTGAGGAATTGAAACAGATAAAGGATAGATAGAAAAATGACGAAAGCGGCCAACGATCCTACATATTTTTGACCGCTTTCCTTCACATATAACCTTTTACATCCGGCACTATCAGGATGATGTAGAATGCCAAGGATAACAACGGAAAGCCTGGACCGGAGACGAACTCATTCTTGCCGCCAATTTATGCTACAAAACCTCATCGGCAGAATACATGCTCAATATTTTTATATCATTGAATTGCATGACAAGCTGGAATGAAGGCCTGGAGATGAAAAAGGATCAATTCAACTAGTTCATACACAACATCGGAATCTGTAAGAAAGACGGCCGGAGAGCGCCGTATAAACAGCTTCTCCATCGTGAGCCTTTGACCCGCGCTCTGCCAAACGAAAAAGGTCCATCATGGAAAAATAAGGAGTCTCCGATGGACTGGGATAATGAATGTGACAATACATATGACGATATAGACCATACCTTATAGCATGGCAGTTCTGCGATGGATAAAGCCATTGGTAGCGGACTTGATCCGATAGATAGTGCCGATCCGGCGAATACCTGCTTTCTCCGGAGCGATGATGCCCGGGATGAAATCAATGGTAGCACACGGATACGCGCAACTGGCCCCTTAACGTCGCTACGTCATCATACCTGCCCTGCCCTTGGATCTCCGTTACATTGCCCATTTCCTCTTCCAAAGGAAGAATCACGCTCCAGAGGATCTTTTTTGACACGGTGCTCAGTAAAATTATTCTAGAAAAATAAAAATCGGTTTTTTACAAGCAAATTAATTTTAAGAGAAAAGAGGAAAATATTATGGATATTTTTACAGCCATGAAAGAGCGACGAAGTTGTCGTGATTTTTTACCAGAACCTGTTGGCATGGATAAAATTGAGAAGATATTAGAGGCAGCCTCATGGGCACCATCCCCTTTAAATTTGCAGCCATGGGAATTTATTGTTGTTACGAGCGATGGTGTTAAGAAAAAGCTTTTTTTAGAGGCCAAAAGATGTATAAAATGGGCCTTTGATAGAAGCGGATGGGACTGGTTAGAAAAATATAAGGCTGATTTTTTGCAGTCTGCTCCTGTTGTAATAGCTGTTGTAGGCGACCCAAGAAAAAGCGGGGTTGACATTTTTCTGGAAGAGGGTGGGATTGGCTATCAACATGGATGTGCTGCAGCCATACAAAATATGAACCTGGCAGCATATGGTCTTGGTCTGAGCAGTTTGTGGTTTACCTTTTTTGAAAAGGAACCTGTAAGAGAAATACTTGGTATCGCTCGTAATAAAACACCTATAGCCCTTATTTGCATAGGAAAGTCTACGGGAGGGATACCTCAGGTCCCTCGAAATGATGTTATGAAAAAGACGACCTTTATAACCTGATTCATAATTGATAAACTCGTAAAAAGTCTGCAATCTTCCTTTTTAGTCATTCTGGCGGAAGCCAGAATCCAGTAAATTCAACAGGTTCTGGATGCCGGATCAAGTCCGGCATGACGATTAGAGGACTTTTTACGAAACCACCATAATTGATGGTTTGGTAAAAAGTCTCAACAGCATGTCTTCGACCTGCCCGCCATTGCTCTCGCGCAGGCGAGGCAGGCAGGGCGAAGCGAGAAATCTTATCAATATAACATGCTGAAAATACAAGATTTCTCCTTGTAGTCGAAATGACAGACTCAACGGATACGACTTTTTACGAGTTTGTCATAATTGCTTGAACAAAGAGCCTTGGCAGCAAGACAAAAATCGAATGTATCAAGAGTATGAAGATTAGCAATAGAAAGAGGCTCTGCGGCGCATGAGTCCACTTGCCTCATAAAGAATGTTACCGAAAAAGGAACGTTATGATGAAAAAGTGAGGTGAAATAATCTTTCTATGCTTGAAAGTTTTTTTCGGCAGTCATACTGTTATTTGATGAGAGTTTTTGTGTCTATTTCCGATATCCGTTTAAATTTCAAGCTGTTAGAAAGTAACTCATTTCGTGAAATAGTTTTATACCTTTGGCATGTGGATTGCTTTTATTCTTTGGAATCAAGTGACTATAGAAATTTAAGCATGCAATGCTGATGGTTTCGTAAAAAGTCTCAATAGCATGTCATTTCGAGCGAAGCGAGAAATCTTATCAATATAACATGCTGAAAATACAAGATTTCTCCTTGCAGTCGAAATGACAGACTCAACGGATACGACTTTTTACGAGTTTGTCAATGCTAGAGGGCCAAGAATGAAGAATGAGCCTTTGACCAGAAACACCCAGAAGGGAATCATTGACGGGAGCACACAAGGGCCGGCAAGAAAGCTGAGATGTGGAACAATCATATGCGCGTACGGGCGTATTCAAGGGAAAGCAATGCCTGACCTTGAGAGAGAATTACATCTCCCCTATCAACCCCAAGTCATGAGTAGCATCTGATGGCAACCCTTTGCTGCCATAATTATTAAAGACAGGGGAGGTAAGGCAAAAACAGTAACAGAGGAAGAAAAACCTTAAAGGAGGGAGCGTCATGAAAACAAGGGTGTTTGCTATTTTAGTAAGTGTGCTTGCAATGTTGGTTGCACTGCCGACTTCTTCTGCCCTCGCAGCGAAATCCATCGTGCTGGGGTGTCCTTTGTCAACGGCCTTTCTTTACGGCTGGGATGCGGAGAGGGGGATTACCCTGGCTGTTGAGGAGATCAATGCAGCCGGCGGCGTGGACGTGGCAGGCGAGAAGAGGCCGTTTAAGGTTGAGGTGATCGATACACGGGATCTTGAGCCCGGTGTTCCGGTGAGCGAGGCCCTCATGGCGGTGGAAAAGCTTATCCTCGAGAAAAAGGCGGACTTCCTCGTGGGAGGGCCGGTTCGGTCGGAGGCAGCCCTGGCAGCCATGAGCCTGTTGTCGAAATACAAGAAGGTCTCTATCCTGACCACGGGTGTATTGACTCCCAAGTATCACGCCCTCGTGGCTGAGAACTACGACAAATACAAGTACTGCTTCCGGATCCATGGAGAGGCGGTACAGCTTGTCGGTGAGATCATGGCCTGTTTCAAGGAACTCAAGGATCGCTATGGTCTGGACAAGGTCTTCATCATGGTTCAGGACGTCTCCCATGCCCGGGGGGGCGGAGAGGTGCTGGGAAAGGTCGCTGAAAAGCAGGGCTGGAAGATCCTCGGCACCGAGGTATACCCCACAGGGACAGGGGATTTTTCCATGGGCCTGCTCAAGGCGAAAAAAACGGGTGCCGAGATCCTCAACATCTGGATGGACATGCCCGAAAGTTCCATTCTCTTGAAGCAGTGGTATGATATGAAGATTCCGGCGCTTCCATTCGGGTCCACCCTGGCTGCTGCGGAACAGCCGGGTTTCTGGGAGGCCACGGGAGGCAAAGGAGAATACACGCTCTGTAACGTGGTCAATGCGGGTAATGCACCCAGCGATGCTACGCCGTGGACCATGAAATTCTATAATGCCTACACCAAGAGATGGAACATCGAGCCCGAGGGATTGGGCAGTTCCAGCAGTTACATGGCGGCCTACGTCCTCAAAGACGCTATCGAGCGGGCGGGGTCCCTGGACTCTGACAAAGTGGTGTCCGCCCTGGAGCAAACGGACATGATGGGCGTCTACGGAAGAACCCGCTTCAATCCCAAGACCCACCAGGTGATCCCTGCCACGGATCCCAAGGAGGGCGCGGTAGGGACAGTCCTCCAGTGGCAGGCAGGCAAGCGGATCGTGGTGTATCCCAAGAGCATCGCCACGGGAGAGATCAAGCTTCCTCCTTGGATGAAGAAATAAAATTGCTTCGCAATTGTATAGAACGTCCGGCACCCACACGGGCTGAGTGCCGGACTATAACAATATAGAGATTTTTATACAACAGGACTATCAAAATTCTGAAATGAAATCATGGACATCCTGATATATGGCACCATCAACAGCGTTGCCCTGGCCCTAACCGCCCTGGGATTCGCCCTGGTCTATGGCATAAGCCGTTTGCCCAATTTTGCACACGGCGCCCTCTATGTGGTAAGCGGGTTCATTACCTGGAGCTTTGTCCGGGCCCTGGAACTGCCGTACCTGCTCAGCATTATCCTGGCCATGATGATTACGGGAATAATCGGCGCCCTCATCTACCAATTCGTTCTCATCCGGGTCCGGGGTATGGCCATCTCGGAGATCATCGCCTCCTATGCGATCGGGGTTGCCATCCTTGAAGGATTCCGGTGGGGGGGGTTCAAGGGGATGACCTACACCCTGCCGGTCTTCGTGGAGGGGAGTTTTACCGTACGCGGTATCCCCGTGGACTATCACCGGGTCCTGGTCGTGGTGATCGGGGTTGCTGTTGTAGCCTTCCTGTGGTTATTCACCCACTACACGCGCGTCGGTCTGGCCCTTCGGGGCATGGCACAGGACGAGCGGGCCTCCCTGATGCTCGGCATCGATTCTGACCGCATGGCCGTCGTGGCCATGGCCATTGGCTCCATGCTCGCCGGCCTGGCCGCGGTGCTGTTGCTTCCCCTGGGGAACATCGTGGTTGAGGCAGGGTACAATGTACTTATTTTAGCCATTGCAGTGTGTATCGTGGGCGGCCTGGGGAGCTGGATGGGGTCGGTGATGGCAGCCTTTCTCATCGGGTTCGCCCAGATTCTGACCGTGGTTTACCTCGGGTCCCATTACCAGATGGTGGTGGCCCTGCTGGCAATCATCATTACGCTCATCCTAAGACCTTCAGGGCTTTTCGGACGGCAGAAGGAACTGGAAGAAAGGGTATAAAAGGTGAATACGGAAGCGCGCCGGAAGGAGAGACTAGACCGGGGCATCAAGGTCAGGAGTGAAGGAATCTACGCCCTTATGTCTTGGCGAGAGTTGTCCTATCTGACCCTCCCCAGGCTGGTGCTCATCATCGGATTACTCCTGCTGCCCCTGGTGATGCCGAGCATGTACTGGCAGCGGGTGATTTCCATTGTCTGCATATATGCCCTTCTCGCCATTAGTTTTGATTTCCTGGCCCATTTCCTGGGGCTTGTTTCTCTGGGAGGGGCCTTTTTCATCGGCGTGGGCGGATATATGACGGCAATCATGAACACCTCCTTCGGTTGGCCTCCCCTCCTCACCGTACCTATGGCCACCGTGATCGGAGCGGCCATCTGCACATTCCTGCTCCTGCCCTGCCTGCCCTTGCGGGGCGTCTATTTCGCTATCGTGACCCTCATGTATCCCCTGGCGCTGATGCGGATCATCGAGGCCCTTAACATCCTCGGGGGCACGGACGGGATCATGGGCATAGACAGCTTCGCCAATCAATGGATCGAGCAGTACCTCGTGATCCTCATGGTGCTTTTTTTCCTTTTCGGGCTGAGACGCCTGGTCAACACGGACCTGGGGCTGGTCATGCGGGCCGTTAAGGACAACGATCAGGCCGTGCGGGCATCCGGGATGAGCATCACCTTCTACAAGGCTGTGGCCGTCTTTATCGCTTCAGGGATGGGGTGCCTGGCCGGGGCCTGCCTGGTCCACATCTACATGTGGGCGGGCATTTCCCTGTTTGCCCTGGATTTTTCCATTCTTCCCATCGCGGCCACGGTCATCGGCGGGGGAGGCACCCTCGTAGGCCCCGTTTTGGGCTGCCTGATCCTGGTACCCATCTCCGAATTGCTGAGGGATCTGGGCACACTGAGAATCGTCTTCTACTCCCTCATTCTCATGGCGTTTATCGTGTTTCGAAGCGAGGGCATCATGGTGTATGGTCAGCGAAAATACCATCAATTTCAGAGATGGGTCAAGGTATGAGCGATAAGCCGATCCTTGAAGTGCAGGAGGCGACAAAGGCCTTCGGAGGGATCCACGCACTGAACCGCGTGAGCTTCGATGTCTTCCCGGGGGATATCCTGGGCATTATCGGCCCGAACGGCTCGGGAAAAACCACGTTGATAAACTGCATCACGGGTTTTATCAAGATGACCTCCGGACAGGTTTTTTTCCAGGGAAGGAAGGTGAGCGGGATGCCGGCCCACAAGATCGCGGATATGGGGATCACGCGTACCTTTCAGATCATGAGGCCTTACTATAGCCTGCCCGCTTACAAGAACCTGGTCATCCCCCTGTTTTCTCCGAGGGCCAGGCGCACCGGGGGATGGAGAGGCGGCGGGAAGCTCGGGGATCGCGATACCGTGGGAATCGACATCCTGGAGGAAATAGGCTTCGAAAGGGACTCCTTTGTTCCCTACAAGGTGGCCTCCAGCCTGCCGACGGGATATTTGAAACGCCTGGAGCTCGCCCGATGCCTCGCCTTGAAACCGGAAATTATTCTTTGCGACGAGGTGTTCTCCGGGCTGAGCATGAGCGAGATTGCCAGCATGGTTCCTCTGATCGAACGCCTCCAGATGGACGGCATCACCCTGGTCATGATCGAGCATCGGCTGCGGGAACTCTTTCGGGTGGCCAATCGGGTCATGGTCCTGAACTTCGGCAAGAAACTGGTGGAGGGGACCCCGGAGGAGGTCATGGCCGACGAAAAGGTCAAGGAAGCCTACTTCGGGTCCGAAGAGGTGGAGGAGGTCATGACCTATGCTTGAAGCCATAGGACTGATGGTTTTCTACGAGAACATGCTGGCACTCAACAATGTCAGCATCCAGTGCGAGGACGAACAGATTGTCGGGATCTTCGGCGCCAACAGTGCCGGGAAGTCTACCCTGATGTACGCCCTTTCCGGAATCATGGATGACATCCGGAAAAAGGAACAAATGGCGGGAGGGGAAAGAATTACGGTCCTGGGACAGATCCTCTTTCAAGGTGAGGATATATCCAGGGCAAAGCCCAGCCGGAGGGCCCGTATGGGGATCGTGCTCTGTCCGGAACGGCGCAGGATCTTTACGGAAAGCAGTGTCATGGAGAACCTGCGCATCGGGGGTTACCTCGCATCTCCCTCACAGGCCAGGGACACGTTGGAGTATGTGTTCAAGCTCTTCCCGGCCCTTGACCACCTTAAGAAAAGGATCGGGGGTTTCCTGAGCGGAGGAGAGCAGCAGATGCTCGCCATCGGCAGGGCCCTTATGGCACAACCGAAAATTTTGCTCCTTGACGAGCCTTTGTTGGGCTTGAGTCCCCTGATCCAGGCAACCCTGGTCAAGGCGACCCGGGAGATACGCAAGGATAAGGGCATTTCGATCATTGTCAGCGAGCAGTATGCGCGTCCTGTCATGCCCATCGTGGACTATGCCTTTATCCTGGAAAATGGGGCCGCTGTTCTGGAAGGAACCAGGAGTGAGATCATGAGCAATCCGGACGTGCGCTCCGCCTACTTCGGGGTATGAGAGGGGAGCGCTCTATGACTGCCTCCTAAGGAACTAAACGCAGAAGAATGGGGATGGCCTTTTTTGTGGGGAACAGGGAGATGTCTTTTTTTGCCATATGCCCTTTCAATCAAAGGCATTGCACGGTCCCGAAAAACGGGATGAATTGCCTCTCGGCCCTGAGCCCCTCGGCCTTGAGCTCGGGGCCGAAGGGCTCGAGGCCGAAGGGCAACCAACCTATTAATACCAAATTGCAATCATGTCATTGCGAGGAGCGAAGCGACGTGGCAATCTATCATATTGAGCCTGCCCTGGTGCGAGATACTAATCGGCGAGCATATACGGTGAATCATTTCCAGAGCATAGTATTCTATACATGGCTTCGAAAACCAGGTCTGGGCCAGGGATTGCTTCACATTCGTTCGCAATGACATCTATCAATAGTATCCGTTTGAATGCAATTTGGTATAAGGTAGTATACGGATTGGATTCATCCGGTTTTTCGGGACAAAGGTCAAAGCTCTATAAGGGCATAGCAAAAAAAGACATCTCCCTGTTGAGCCAAGAGGTTTTTTCAACTATAACCCCAAGAAGCGCCGGGGTCATGTGCTAAAGCAGGAGGTTGGCGAGGGAAGGCTATGAAGATCAACGAAGAAGAACTGGAAAAGGAACTTACCTTTACCCGCTTCGATCAAATGAGCGAGCGCTACCCGGATCGTACCGCGGTGCTCTACCTGGGGGAACATTTCTCCTATGCACGGCTCCGGAAGCTCAGCGAGCGGTTCGCCGGAGCCCTATCCGACCTGGGAGTGAGAAAGGGAGACCGTGTGATGATCTACATCCCGAACTGCGTCCAGTGGGTGATTGCCTTCCTGGGCATTCAGAAGGTCGGGGCCGCCTTTGTTCCGGTCGCACCTATCTATACCTCCTTCGAGATCGAGTACATGATAAAGGATGCCGGGGTGCAAACGGTCCTGTGTCAAGATACGAACTTCGGCTATGTAAAGGAGGTGTTAGATAAGACCGGGCTCAAACGGGTGATCGTGACCAACCTGGTGGATCTCTTGCCCCCATGGAAACGGTACATGGGAACCCTGTTCGACAAGATCCCTCGAGGCAAGGTGGACCGGGACAGCCGGGTCTATTCCTTCAAGGCCCTGCTCAGGCATGCGCCCCTAAGGACCAGGGTGGATATGGACCCCTGGAAGGACCTCTCCTATATCCTCTATACGGGAGGAACGACCGGCTTTCCCAAAGGCGTGCCGGGAAACCACATCGGGATGACCTCTTACGTCAATGACGTAACCGAGGATGTGGCCGGAGAGCACCTCAAGGAGGGGGAAGACGTCTATATTGCCATCAATCCCCTTTTCCACATCATGGCCCTGGGGCTGTTCATGGCAGTCGGTCTCAATAAGGGCAGCATGACGCTGGTCATGCCCGTTCCCCAGGTTGACGCCATCCTGGAGACGGTGCAGAGAAACAGGTGCCGGTGGCTGCTCGGGGTACCTGCCCTGTATCGTATGATCCTCGAGAACGACCGTTTGAATCAGTACGACCTGAGTTCTCTCAAATACTGTTACTGCGGGGGGGATGTCCTGCCTATCGAGGTGTTCAATCGCTGGAAGGAATATACGGGGGAACCCATCTATCAGGTCTATGGTTCCACCGAGGCGGGCCACGTCACCTACAGCCGGATCGGCCGGGAGCCCAAGCCCGGCAGCATCGGCTTTGCCCTGCAGAGCCGGGAGTGCATTGTGGTGGACCCGGAGACCCTGGAAAAGTCGCCCACGGGAAAAAGCGGGGAGCTGTTCGTCACCTCTCCCTATACCCTTAAAAGCTACTGGAACAAACCGGAGGAGACTGCGAATGCCTACGTGGATCTTGACGGGAAAATCTACTACCGGATGAGCGATTTCGTCAGCAGGGACGAGGACGGGGATCTGCTCTACGTGGAAAGATCCGCGGATATCATCAAGCACAAGGCTTATCGGGTATCCGCCTCAGAGGTAGAAGCCGTGCTTCAGGATCACCCCACGGTTATCGGCGCATGTGTGATCGGCG
>Ga0315549_1001761_pt1 | contig 21896 bp, 16 predicted proteins | sample SalMarSW160200MG_FD_203101 | JGI IMG/M metagenome (GOLD analysis project Ga0315549, IMG submission 203101) | Salt marsh sediment microbial communities from the Plum Island Ecosystem LTER, Massachusetts, United States - Salt Marsh Sediment SW1601-200 ... | reverse complement strand
AGTATTTTATCGTTTATTGCAGCAATCTATTTGTTATAAAGCAACTCCATATTGGAGGCTTGTGGGAAGGATAGCCCAACATGTCCCCCTCAAGAGGTCAGCTTGAGCTTTGTGGATATGCAGGTTATATTAAATTGCCAGTCAACTACTTGACAGTTTGAGAGTAAATTCTCTAGAATAGCACATTAAAAAAATAAAAGGATCTTTAAACAAAATACTAAGCACAATATTAAGGAGGATATTTTGTATAAGCCGGTAGATCCGAAAGTAGATTTTGCTCGTATGGAAGAAAATATACTCAAATTCTGGACCGAACATGATACCTTTAAAAAATCTATTACACAGCGTGAAGGCAAAAAGGAATATGTGTTTTATGACGGTCCCCCTTTTGCCACCGGCCTGCCTCACTACGGCCATTTTGCAGCCAGCACTATTAAAGATATTATTCCCCGCTATCAGACCATGAAGGGTATTAAAGTTGACCGGCGTTTCGGCTGGGACTGTCACGGCCTGCCTGTAGAATATGAGATGGAGAAAGAGCTGCATATCTCAGGCAAACGCGAAATTGAAAAATACGGTATAGCTAAGTTTAACGAAGCCTGCCGTTCTATTGTGCTGCGTTACACTATGGAGTGGCGCACGGTGATAACCCGTATCGGACGCTGGGTGGATTTTGATAATGATTATAAAACCATGGATCCCGACTATATGGAATCCATCTGGTGGGTGGTAAAAGAGTTATGGAAGCGGGAGCTGCTTTATGAAGGTTACTATATCCTGCCCTACTGCCCGCGCTGTTCCACGGCTCTCTCCAATTTTGAACTCAATTTGGGTGGTTATAACAATGTGCAGGATCCGGCCATTACCGTGCGCTTTCAATTGAAAGATCAGCCCAATACCTACATCATAGCCTGGACCACGACTCCATGGACGCTTCCCTCAAATTTGGCTTTGGCCGTAGGAGAGAATATCGATTATGTAAAAGTCAAAGACAAGACTGATTTTTATATATTAGCCAAAGACCGGCTGTCCGCTTATTATGAAGATCCGGCCGAATATACTATTGTAGAAAAGTTTAAAGGTTCACAATTGGCGGATTGCTCTTACCAACCCTTGTTTCCCTATTTCAAGGAACTGGATGCCAAAGGTGCTTTTACCGTCTTCTTAGCTGATTTTGTAAGTACGGAAGACGGAACCGGAGTAGTACATATTGCACCGGGTTTTGGGGAAGACGATTACAATACCCTAAAAAATACTGATATCCCCACAGTCTGCCCCATAGACGCAGAAGGAAATTTTACCGAAGAAGTCAGCGACTACGCAGGTAATTTTGTAAAAGATGCGGATAGCAAGATCATTAAAGACTTAAAAGAGCAAAAAAAAATAGTAAAACACGAGAGCTATTCCCACAGCTACCCGCACTGCTGGCGCTGTAAATCTCCGCTTATTTATCGTGCCATCTCTTCCTGGTTCGTTAACATCCAAAAGATAAAACAGAATCTGCTTAAAGCCAACGATCAGATCTACTGGATGCCGGCCCATCTCAAGCACGGCCGTTTTGGCAACTGGCTGGAAGGCGCCCGCGACTGGGCCATCTCCAGAAACCGCTACTGGGGTAATCCCCTGCCCATCTGGAAATGTGATTCGTGCCAGGAAAAGAGCTGTCTCGGCTCACGCGCCGAGCTGGAACAAAAATCAGGTAAAAACATAGAAGATCTGCATAAGCATTATATCGATGAGATTACCTTCGATTGTAGCTGCGGAGGAATCATGCGGAGAATCCCTGAAGTACTGGACTGCTGGTTCGAATCGGGAGCCATGCCCTATGCTCAGAGCCACTACCCCTTTGAGCATAAAAAACATTTTGAGGAGCATTTTCCCGCAGATTTTATCGCAGAGGGGCTTGATCAGACACGGGGGTGGTTTTATACCCTGACTGTGCTGTCTGCCGCACTTTTTGATCGACCCGCATTCGCTCATGTCATAGTAAACGGGCTGGTGCTGGCGGCGGATGGTAAAAAAATGTCCAAGTCCGAGCGTAATTATACGGACCCCATGGAAGTAATACACAATTTTGGGGCTGACGCTTTACGGCTTTATCTTATGCACTCCGCGGTGGTCAAAGCAGAGGACTTGCGCTTCTCGGATGACGGAGTAAAAGAAGTACTTAAAAACATCATTATTCCCCTATGGAACAGTTACAGCTTTTTTGTTACCTATGCCAATATCGATAAAATGCAGCCGGAAGCCGCACCGGAAAATCCTCGAAATCCGCTTGATAACTGGATTCTTTCCGAGGCAGAAAGATTGGTAGCGGAGGTGACGGCTCAGTTTGATCAGTATGATCTACAGAAAGCAATAGATCCCATCGTTGAATTTATTGATCTGCTTAACAATTGGTATATCAGACGCTCCCGCAGAAGGTTCTGGCGTTCGGAGAACGATCTTGATAAAAAGCAAGCCTACGAGACACTCTATGCCGTGCTTATGAAACTTATTCTCGTGGCATCGCCTATTATTCCCTTCATTACCGAAGAGATTTATAGAAACCTTAAGCCAAAACATACGCCCGATTCCGTTCATCTTTGTGATTATCCGATAGAAAACAGCGCATTGCGTAATCCGGAACTGGATCGTAAAATGTCCCTTACCCGCCAAACAGTGACAATGGGCCGCGCTATCCGCTCACTTCACAACCTTAAAACCAGACAGCCTCTGAAAGCACTGCATCTGGTTACAAAAAATAAAACAGAAAAGGCCATCCTCTTTTCAATGCAGGATATTATTAAAGAGGAGCTTAATGTTAAGGAGGTTGTTTTTAGAGAGAATGAAGAAGAGCTCGTAGAATTTAAAGCCAAACCCAACTACCGTGTACTGGGGAAAAAACTGGGTAAGAACATGAAAAAAGCCGCGGCCCGTATTGAAAAACTCTCTGCCAAAGAGATACAATCTCTCATGGCAGGAGAAGGCCTCACGCTTGATCTGGAATCACAACGTATTAAACTTAGCCTGGATGAAATAATTGTACAGCGCAATGAAAAACAAAACCTGAAGGTTTTGAATCAGGACAGCCTTACCGCTGCCCTGGACCCCGAACTAACAACGGAGCTTTTGGAAGAGGGAATGGTAAGGGATTTGGTGAGGGGAGTGCAAAATTTACGTAAAGAAATGGGTTTACATGTTACAGACAGAATCACATTGAAACTGTTCGGTACTGACAGCATCTTGAAAGCGGTGGAACACTTTCACGTGCACCTGAGCTCCGAAACCCTGGCACTCTCCTGGCAATGGGAAAAACCGGCTAAAGCACATGAAATTAAATGCAGCGATGAAAAATGTTATATTGCAATTGAGAAGGCTAAAGAATGAGTGTACTATGAAAATCCAATCACTCTCAATCATCTTTATTTTATTACTCGTTATACTGCTTACTGCCTGTCCTACAATTCCTGTGGATAAAACCTCAAGTGATTGGCTCGGTATCCTCCCCCGCGGGAACAGTTTTTATATGTATATTAACCATAAAAAGACTAATCCTTTAATAAAAGGTATTTTAAAAAATGCAGGGCAATCCTCCTCCGATATAGAAGCCATACTGGATATGACTCAGAAATCTTATATAAGTATTCTTTTAAAACCTCAATCCGACCCGGACATCTCGCTGGTATTGCTGGGGGGCTATCCCAAAGGATACATAAATGGCGCCTTGAATAATAATAAGGAATGGCAGAAGGTTGAGGACTCATACACCTACTTTCAAAATATAAATGCACCGCTGCAGGTCGCCATCCCAAAAGCATATATGCTTTTGGTTTCTAATAATAATATCCGCAATATGTTTACACACTATCAGGAGGCTGCTATTTTCCCTTTAGCAAAAGATATAAATTTGGATATAGAAACCAGCGATCTCCTGCTTTTTTTCCCCTTAGGACTGAAAAACGATCTGGCCGACAGCTTTAAAATCGACTGGCGCAAGATCAGCATCCGGGAAATTTGGATGACAGCCCACAATAAAGATGCGGGATATGTATTCTCAGGCATTTTTCTTATTGCCAATGATACAGGTGCCCGCCTGTTTTCTACTATTTTTAAATTAACACTTATCACACTTTTACGGGAAATTGAAGTTCCAAGCGCAGGTGAACGATTAAAAAATGTGCAGGTGCTTATTAAAGGTACTAAAGTGAAAGTTACCAATTTTTACTTAAGCGATGAAGAATTAACGAGTATCGTGGCTGCCATTATACAAAAAAAAGGTAAAGACTAATGAGCATTGCCGTAGTTGATTATAATGCCGGCAATTTAAGGAGTGTTGAGACCGCTTTAAAGCATTTACATGCCGACTTCTTCATCACCAATAATCCTGAAAAAATACTTGAAGCCGAAAAGCTTATCTTTCCCGGTGTAGGAGAGGCCGGGGCCGCTATGAATGTATTAAAGGCAACAGGTTTAGCCCAGGCCATAAGTAATTTCTATAAAAGCGGCAGACCCCTCTTGGGTATATGTCTGGGGAGTCAGATTATATTGGACAGATCGGAAGAAAGCGACACAATATGTTTAGCGCTGGTTCCCGGAGCTGCCCGGCGCTTTCCGCAGCATGCGGGATATAAAGTACCGCATATGGGCTGGAATCAAGTAGTTCACGACGGCAGTCATTATTTGTTTCAGGGTATACCCTCAGGGGCTTCATTTTATTTTGTACACTCATATTATCCGGATCCAAGCAATAAAAAAGCATGTATCACAGAAACCGAGTACATGATAAGATTTTGTTCCGGTCTATGCCTTGATAAGCTTAGCGCAGTCCAGTTTCACCCTGAGAAATCAGGTAAATACGGATTAAAACTCATACAAAACTTCTTAAACTTAAGCGGTTTGTAATTCTACAGGATGATAAAGATGTTAGAGAAACGAATCATAATATGTTTGGATGTACGAAACGGACGCACTACCAAAGGAGTAAAATTTAAGGAAAATATTGACGTGGGTGATCCTGTGAAAATGGCCCGCTTCTATTATGAGCAGGGTGTGGATGAACTTGTGTTTTACGACATCACTGCTTCTTCAGAAAAACGTAAAATTATGATTGATGTGGTTGCCCGGGTTGCTGAAAATATCTTTATCCCATTTTCAGTGGGAGGTGGCATAGGATCAATCCCTGAAATCAGGGAAGTCCTGCTGGCAGGTGCTGAAAAAGTGAGTGTTAATTCACACGCCGTACGAGATCCGTCCCTTATTGAAGAGGGAGCTTCGCTCTTCGGGCAGCAATGCATAGTGCTGGGCATGGATGTACTCAAGGATGACTCTATGCCGTCTCATTACCGGGTGGTGATCGACGGCGGAAGGAAGCCGACCGAATTGGACGCTCTTGCCTGGGCAAAACAAGCGGAAAGCTTGGGCGCGGGAGAAATTGTCTTAAATTCAATAGATGCGGACGGCACTCAGGAGGGTTATGAACTCACTGTTACCAAACTTATTGCTGAACATGTGGGTATTCCGGTCGTGGCTTCAGGTGGAGCAGGGAAAATCAGCCATCTCCTTGATGTATTTACAAAGGCACATGCCGATGCAGCGCTGATTGCCTCCATGGTACATTTCAGCACATTTACCCTTCCCCAAATAAAATCATTTCTGCATAAAAATCATATACCGGTAAGGTTGGATTTTTAAAAGGGTTTAACCTTGTTTATTATTCTGTGTAATCGGTGTAATCTGTGGTTCTAAATTTAGAATTTATAGTAAGGATATTTTTGCTTGAAATTCTCTTCTCAATAATATAAACTCGTTAATGTAAATTTATGAGAAGTATTTGTGTTTCGTAAAAAAAAATGAACGTGTAGACTTTATACATAGCAGATGCAATTTTATTTATTGTTTAACAAAAAGAAGGATTAATGATGGAGCTGCTCGCGGCAGATATAAAAAAGATACAAAGATCAATCCAGGGTTCTGTACCACTCTCCATTAAATTATACTCTATTCCTCATGAGACAGAGATTTATATTGAAAGGCTTCTGGAAGCTTTTCTTCGTGAAATGGGACATGATAATCTAAAGGACAGAATCTCCTATTGTTTACGGGAGATCGCTTTAAATGCTCAAAAGGCTAATATTAAGCGGGTGTATTTTTTAGAGAGAGATCTTGATATCAATAATAAAAAAGATTATGGCAAAGGCATGAAGCATTTTAAAGATGATACTTCCAACAATATTGACTACTACCTCAAACAACTAAAGCAGCACAGCTATTATGTAAAAATCGTGTTCCATACCAAAGAAAATAATTTTTATATCAGTGTAAGAAATAATGTCGAGATAACAAAAACAGAACAAATTAGGGTTTTTGATCGTATTGCCCGTGCCCGCGCATTTAATTCGGTTGAGGAAGCTCCGTCAACACTGGTTGACGATATTGAAGGCGCCGGTCTGGGCATTATTATTATTGTGCTTATGCTTAAACGCATCGGTTTGGATGAGGATGCTTTTGATCTTGACTTTTTAGACGGTGAAACCATAGCCACCATTGCCATACCCTTTTCTGAAGTGCATATGGAAAAAATTGAAAGTCTGATCAAGGAAATCACCAGAGAAGTGGATGGGCTGCCTCAATTTCCCGAAAACATAGTACACTTGCAAAAACTTATTTCCGATCCGGATACTGAAATCTCCGATATTGCCCGTCGAATCAGCACGGATCCTTCATTAACCGCAGATCTGCTGAAACTGGTAAACTCCGCTCAGTTTATGCTCCCTAAAAGAGTAGATAATATCATGGAAGCCGTAAAACTGGTCGGCCTAAGAACCTTAAAAAATCTGCTCTATTCTTATGGAACTCAAAAAATATTCTTTAAAAGGTTTTCAGATATTAAATGGCTCTGGGATCATTCCTACCGTACAGCCTTTTATGCTTACACGCTTGCCAAAAGCTTTAAACGCAAAAAAGATATCTTAGATGACGCTTATGTAGGCGGCATTCTTCACGATTTGGGTCAGATTATCTTTGCCTCCATCCACCCACAACTGCTTGATAAAATAAAAAGCTTCTGCAAAGCCAAAAATATTCCTTCTAATATGTTGGAAAACCTTTCCAGCGGAATGAATCATGCTGAAGTAGGAGCACTCATTGCAGAAAAATGGAACTTTCCGAAACAGCTTATTCAGGCCATCCGTTTTCACCACGAACCGAATCTCTCCGAAGCTCCTTTCCATGATATTGTAAATACCGTATATATGGCCAATGCCTTCGCCAATGTACAAGAAGAGAAATTAAACTACGAACAGATTGACGTTTCAGCACTCAATGATTTCGCTATAAAGGATGAAGAACACTTCACCTCAATTCTTACACGGTTATCCAAAGCCTTTGAAGATAATATAGCAAAATATTAAATACTCTTCCCCTGACCGGTTCATATAAACAGTTATTTTCAAATCAGAAAAATACTTGCTTTTATTTCTACTATATATTATATTTGATATATATTTGGGAGGTTATGAATGAGTTTGACAATTTATACGACGCCGACATGCGGTTATTGTAGGATTTGATAAAAACCAGATAGAAAGGACTCTTAACTAAATTAAACCCAAGAGGTAGTAAAAAAGGTTTTAAAAAGAGCATAATAAGTATTGTATTATATAGCTTTTTTGCCGGCTTGTTTTAATAACTGGACTCTGTCAAATTCAGCTTGTTTGTGTAATTGATCCAATTCTTTAATTATATCGTCAACAACATGTTGCTTTGAGTTTTCTATTAGTTTTGCCTGTTTCAAAGAGTGGGTACGAAATTCCTTGCAGTTGTACACTTTGCTTATGGTATAAATTACCACATCTTTGGTTGCGAAATCCTTTTCCATAATATTACCGGGATTTAAACGCAATGTATTACCATTTATTGCCACAAAAACCACATAATTAAAGGTTTTAAGATACGAATATACCTCTTTAAGTCCTTTACCGGTAGACGCATCCCAAGGTCTGAAGCGGGTTCCGGTCGGAAAAACAAGTATAATCCTTTTATTATGTTTTAAACGGGTAATGGCGTGCAGCGCAGCCCGGTTAATTTTAATTTGTTTTATTTTTTCTTCTAAAATTTTTTTAGCATCATTTAAATTTTTTGTTGCACTCGAAGGGTAAATAACAACTCTGGTATATGCTTCGGTAAAAGCGCGCACAAAATCGCTCGATTCATTCAGCTTCATCCCGGCTATGGAGACAATGGCTTGGCTAACCTGCTCACCGATTTCACCGTGTCTTTCCAAAAGCTCATAAAAATTGGGGATATCAAAGTTACTAAAATGCTGCATGAACAGGAGGCACGATTTGCCCGTCCGGGCCAACTCATATAACTTTTCTATATTCTCAAAACCATTAATCCTGCTGCCAGGCAGCATCAACTCACTTACCACCCGCCGTATAATGGGTTTATTAGTCGCAAGGCCCTCCTGGTATACGTTCTTTTCGGTAATAAGCTTATCGACCGATGAGTTGCTGATAAGTTTCTTTTTTAGTTCTCTATACGCATCAATTATTGGTATCATAACGTTCAAAGGCTATTCTAATTAGTTTTTTTTACTATTGTCAAGAGTATTTAGCTAATTCTGTGTTAACCAACTTTTATTCCTGATTGAGAACGGTCTCAGTGCTATTTTGTTCTACAGGCAAATTCCCGCTTACCTTAACCTCAACAACTTTTTCTCTGAGCTCATCCACAAGCTGTTTATTTTTCTCCGATACAACCTGGAGTAAATCCAATGCCTTCTGAATCTCATAACTGCCGCTGAGCTGTTCATGTGCAGCCTGGATTATCTCCTGAGCCTCATTATCAACTCGCTTTATTATATCCAGCACTCGGAGGCTGCCTTCGGCCTCTTCGCTTGTGCCTGTTTTAATTAAACCGGAAAGCTCTACCAGATGAGTAATGGAAGTAAGTATTTCCTGTGCTCCGGCCCGTTGTTCACTCATTGCATTGGCAATTTCTACGATTATTTTTACAGTTTTATCGATATCCTCCAAAATCTGACTGAAAGCTTTTCCGGTTTCTTCAGAGAGTTTGGCACCATGCTCGATTTTTTCAAGGGTCTCCTGCACATTTTTCTTGATGCTTTTTGCTTCCTTTCCCGAATCCGAAGCAAGTTTTCGGATTTCCTCGGCAACAACCGCAAACCCCTTGCCCGCTTCTCCGGCATGAGCAGCCTCAATAGCGGCATTCATGGAGAGCAGATTGGTTGTTGCTGCCAAACGGGTTATACCGCCAATCCCTTCCGCTATCTTCTTGGAAGTTTCGGATATGTCCTGCATGGACTGCATCATGGTTTTAATATGTGTTTCTCCCTGACTGGCAATCTGTTCCAAAGTCTGTCCGATTTCTTTAGCGTTTTCTGCGCTTTTACTCACAGAATTAATAGAACTCACCATTTCTTCTATACTGGCCGAACTTTGCGCCACCGCACTGGATTGACTATCGATATTTTGTTTTATCTTCTCGGTAGTTTCATTCATGCTATTCACTTCTTTAACGGTTTCCTCTATTGCCCCCTTCTGCCTGTCCAGACTCTTGTTCACACTCTCGATTGTGGCAATCATTTCGCGGGTGGCTACTCCGGACTCCGATACGGCAGAAACAAGGTCTACATTAATGCCTTCAATTGATTGTAATACCTGTTTAACTCCCGTAAAAACCGTATCCAGTTCGACGACCATGGTGTTCAGTGCGTTTCCAATCTCATTTATTTCTTCATCAGCGGTAAATGAGGAACGTACGGAAAAATCCTTTTCTTTAATGTGGTTTACGATATTCAGAATACCGCTCATGGGACTGCTTATTCTTCTGAGGAGAATTATTACACCGATTCCCAAAGCGATCAAAATTATTCCACAAATGGTGAATACAATCTTTAATGTGCCAACCGCAGGATCTTGAACGTTAAGCCCGAATAAGTTTATCAATCCGAAGCCGAAGGTTCCTAAAATGAGTACTCCGCAGATACCAAAAAATAGAATACCGTATTTCTGAAAGTTAGTGCTTTTTTTATCCATTGCATACCTCGTTAATATACTCTCTTGATAGCTTTACTATTTACTATATTAACTTTATAATTTTTCTTACCAATTGTCAAAAAAAGTTTATTTTTTTTACATTTTTCATTTATCACTTCTGTTGCAAAGATAATCGATTTGGATTATAAATCTTAACATGAAATCATTACCAAGCTGGAGATTAGAACGTATCTATTCATCTTTTACCGGGAAAAAACTGCAAAACCATTTCAGGCTTCTTGGTAAAAATATTAGCCGTATCGTCAGGCTGGTTGAAACTCCGCCGCGGGCTCAAGCTAAAAAGGCTCTCTGGGTTAAAGCGTACATTACATGCTACAACACCTGCAGCGATCTGTTAGTCACCCTTTATGCCTATGCCTATATGCATTATACAAGCAATACAACCAACTACGACGCTGTTAAATGCATGAACGACCTGGACAAAGCCAAAATCCCGTTGATAAGCTCAATTGTTTCATTTCGCAATACGCTGGCCGGGGACAAACAGCTCTTAAAAACCGCACTCCGCTTGCAACCTGAGCTTGAGCCCTATACGTTTTTTTTAAACGAACAGCTCATTCTGCAAAAGCACCAGATGACCAAAATTGAAGAAGAGCTTGCCGCAGACCTCTCTCGTTCGGGTGCCGATCTTTGGAGCAGATTACAGGAAGCCGTCTCATCCCAAACCTCGGTTGCCTGGGATACAAAAAGCAGGAAGAAAAAAACAATAATCGAACTCCGAGCCTTGGCGCATGATCCGCAGAGGCAGGTACGCGAGAAGGCTTATTCACTGGAGCTCTCCGCATGGGAAACTGTTAAAACACCACTGGCCTACGCACTTAATGGAGTAAAGGGATTCTCCGTGAGTCTTAATAAGCGGAGAGCTTATGAAAACACCCTGGAATGCTCTTTACTCCAAGCCAGAATCTCACACAAGGTCTTAAGTTCACTTATTACTGTTATGAAAAATACACTGCCGGATTTCAGGAGGTACCTGCGGGCCAAAGCTAAAGTGCTAGGTTTAAAAAAATTAGCTTTTTTTGATCTTTTCGCACCCCTTTCCACCTCTGCTAAAAAATGGAGTTTTAGCAGGGCCAAAGAATTTATAATCCACGGATTTGCTCATTTCAGCCAGGAATTAAAGAACTTCGCGGTTAAAGCTTTTAACGAGAACTGGATCGATGCGCAGCCTAAAACAGGTAAGATCGGCGGCGCTTATTGTATTTCGTTACCCTTGCAGCAGGAATCCCGTATCCTCTGCAACTTCGACGGTTCTTTCTCAGCCGTAACCACAATAGCCCACGAGCTTGGCCATGCTTATCACCATCATGTGCTGCGCAAACACAGCGCAATACACAGAGATTATCCTATGACTCTGGCAGAAACCGCTTCTATCTTTTGCGAAAATATTATAATCAATAGCGCTTTGAATACCTTCCCCAAATCGGAAAAAATAAACCTGCTTGAAATCTTTCTGGCCGACAGCACGCAGGTTATAGTGGACATTCTTTCCCGCTTTTACTTTGAAACGGAACTTATAAACTTAAGAGAAGAGAAAGAGCTTTCAGCAGATGAGCTCAACCAACTCATGCTTAGTACCCAGCGAAATACTTACGGTGATGCTCTGGATCCTAAATATCTTCATCCCTATATGTGGGCTGTTAAAAGCCATTACTACCGGTCGGAACTGGCCTTTTACAACTTTCCCTATGCTTTTGGACTGCTGTTCGGATTAGGACTCCACGCACTCCATACCGAGCAAGGTGAGAGCTTCACCGCCATCTATAATAAATTATTACAGGACACAGGCCGTATGAACTGCATGGAGCTTACCAAGCAGGTGGGATTTGATATCGAATCAGCAATTTTTTGGGAAAAAGGTATGGACATTATTAAAAAACGTATTGATGAATTTGCAACCTTAGCTTAGTATATTATTTTATAAAGAAAAGAGAAACCACAGATTACACCGATTTAGTCCTCAAGAATAATTATTTCTACCCGGCGGTTTTGCGCCATGCCTTGCTCGGTATCATTGCCGGCCACCGGTTCCGTTGCCCCTCTTCCTTCATAAAGAAAGCGTTCCGCGGGGATTCCTTTGCTTACCATATAATCGACTATGGTTTTGGCCCGTTCTACAGAGAGGGTATACTGCGATTCTTCCGAACCCCAGCGTGCCGTATGCCCTACAACCAGAAAAGTTCTTCCTTTAATCTTTTTAAGGGTTTCTGCAAGAGCATCGAGTCGGGCATATTCTTCAGGCTTTACCACCGCTTTATCCGCAATAAAATGTATTTTATTTAGAGTAAGGGCAACTCCTTCTTCGCGTTCTTCAACTACGATATCGGGGATATCCGACTCTTGCAACTCTTCTATGATATCTTTTTTGATCTCATCCCGGTCCATTACTACAATCATATCGAACCAGGTAAGAATAAAGCCTTTATATATTTCCTCCGTACCGTTATTATAAGCATAGGTCTCTTCCACCAGATCTCTCATAAACAGAGGCCGCTTTCCTTCACTGTCGAAATAAATTGTCACTACATGTTTGCCGCTGATATTGCGGATGCGCTCATCACCATATACATCATCGCCGACTTTATAGCGCATAGCATATTGAGCCTGAATAACATCCCACTCTACTCCGTTATACGTACCCTTACCTTTATATTCATATTCGCAATAAAAAGGCACTCTAGTAAAAACTCCGTCACGAAAAGGCTCTACGATACGCATACCATAGGCCCGCCATTTTTCACCGACCTTTACCGCTTTTTGGGGAAATACGGGAAAACCACGCAGCAGAGGGTAGGCCTGGCTCTCAGAAATCACATAATGTCCGTCGGAATTAATGCTAAACCTGGAATCAATTGTTTTATCGATTCTACGGGCAACATGACGAGCTTCCCGCTTCATCTCCTCTAACACATAAAATTTACCTTGATAAACCTCATGCTTTCCGGTCTCATCTTCTACAACCGTCAATACACCCCGTACTTCACGATAGATATATCCTTGATAGCTGCCGTTAACACGCTTACTAAGATCGTGTCTTTCCGTCAGTTTGAATTTTTCTCCGGGGATGAACTGAATTTCAAAGGTTTGATCTGAATAAAGAAAAGCCGGGACTGCAGAGCACAGTATTAATATAAGGTATACAACTCGTTTAGATATACACACAAACCGCTCCTTACTTCAATTTTAGCACAATACCCTTTCTAAAACTATGTCTACTTGTAAATGAATCTTGACCGCTGAACCCGATAATAATGGGCAGTTCTTTCTGACCCTCTTTAATAATACCTGAAGCACGTACTTCCACTTCTAAAGTGGTAATATTATCTGCCTCTTTAACTGCCAGGTCTGTTATCAAACTTTCCGTGACAGCCAGATCTTCATGGCCATGCCCGACTCCGATCTGCTCTTTAAACTGCGGCTGGCCGTCTTTTATAAAACCGATAATAATGTGGGCATCGTTCATCACCTTTGAACCAACTCCGATCGAAACCCAGCCCGTTGATTGTGCTACCAGAGCAAAAAATACGGATTCCTGTCTGCGCGCTGCATAGAGAGTGAGCCCGGCATACTCCTCTTTAAAGCCGTATTCATCCTGAGCCACCACACCGTCTATCTGAGGCGTATGAGCGGTAACAGCCAAACCTTCCGCAGACTGGGGCGAATTACCGCAATTATACAGCAGCAGACCAGATAATACGACCAGACATAACATAGCTATCATTAGACGCATGCTTCTAACTCCTTACTTTGTGTTTACTAAATACTAATAATAACCTATGAGAATATACTATATCAACAGAGTATTTATAAAAGAATAAAGAAAAAGGTAGGAATTAAAGGAATTTAAGCCCAGACCCGTGATTTATAATCCTTAATGACTTCTATTTTGGTGGGATAAATATTTTCAATAATGTCATCCGGGTTAAACCACATCTTCACTTCATTTTCCGCACTCTCATCCGAATCCGAACAATGAATCAAATTCTCCATGATGCCCTTTTTATTAATACGACCATAGGCACCGCGGATTGTTATGGGATCGGCTTCCAAAGGATTGGTTGCTCCTGCTATTTTACGTACTTTGGTAATTGCATCCTCACCCTCATACACCACAACCAAAACCCGTTCAAAATCGGGCCCATAGGTTTTACCGGAAAAGTATTCATAAAGATCATTGAAAAAGGGTTTATCCTTAAGGTGTGCATAATGCCTTTCGGCGATCTCACGAGATACTCTTACAATCTTTGCTGCAATTATTCTTAAACGGGCCTCCGAAAGCCTGGTTAATATATTACCTGTTAATGATTTTACCAAAGCATCGGGTTTTAAGATTATAAGCGTATATTGATTTTTCTCTGTGTTCTCCATAGTGGTTGTACTGTATACAATTCCCAAAATAAAATCAAGAGACAAGCATCATACTCTCATTTTTGTACTTGTGTAATTCAAAACATGTATATTATAATAATTGTTTAAGGAGTTTGCACCGTGCCTGCCAAAAAGTTCACTCCTATCACCCGTAAGGTAAATATTATTATTGTGATCTCCCTCCTGCTCGGAATCGGCGGAATAATCATATTCTTTTCTCTGGCTCTGGTACAGGAGATTGCGGCTTCTTTAGAGAAAAACCTTAAGCAGCATTCGGATACGGTAAAAGTTTCAATCAGGAATATCATGGTACCCGGGTATGCCGATATAGCTACCCGCTATTTTGAAGAGGTAACCACGGTAAATCCGGAGGTATCGGTAAAACTATACAGGCAGGACGGAAAGCTGGCATTTTCAGATACCAGTACCATCCTCACCGTTAATGAAAACCAGGGATATGAGAGATTTTCTACAAATGTTCCCCGGATTATTGCTACAGAAATTCCGGTGCAGCCCTATTTTAAAGAGGCTTTAACTGTTTCACCCGAAGAGAAGCTTGTATCATTTCAAATACAGAGGGACAATGGTGTTTTTTTCACGATTTACGAAAGGCTGCAAAATCGCCCACGCTGTATGCAATGTCATGGCCCATTGCATAACTTCCGCGGTGTAATCTGTATAGAAAGCAATATCACCGAATCAATTAATAAGCAGACCCTTTATCTTTTTGTTTCGTACGGTCTCTTTATTGTTATTTTAATCGGCCTCACCATAGTGCTGACCCAATTCGTTAAAAGGACGGTTATCCTCCCTGTAAAGATTATCGGCTCTGTGTGCACCAGTGTTACTGAGGGTCAGTTTGATAAACGCGTCGATATCAACAACAATGACGAGATCGGCGTGCTTGGCAGTACGGTTAATCAAATGGTGCAGGGATTATACGAGAGATTCAAACTGTCCAAATTTGTATCATCATCCACACTTCAGGCACTTAAGGTCGATAAAGCCGGAGAAAAACTTCCCCTTACTATCCTGTTCAGTGATATCCGCGGTTTTACGTCTTATTCGGAGAAAAAACCGCCTGAGGATGTAGTAGAATCATTAAACAAGATGCTCAATTTCCAAACTGAAATTATTACTGAAATGGGCGGTGACGTTGATAAATATGTTGGTGATGAGATCGTTGCTATTTTCACTACCGAAAATCCTGAACTATCCGCCTGTCGCGCCGCCTTACGCATTCAAAGCGAGCTTTCAGAAAAAAGCAGCTCATTATATAGCGGTCTGGAGGTCGGGATCGGCATTAATGTCGGAGAAGTAATCTTAGGCATGATCGGCTCGGAAAAGCGCGCGGACTATACGGTTATAGGCGACAACGTAAATACCGCCTCCCGTCTGTGCAGGGCGGCCAAAGCCGGACAGATAATCATTGCCGACAGCATCTATCAGAAAGTTAAGACTGAAATTCAAGCAGAAGGGCCGTTTCGAGTACGCGTAAAGGGAAAAGATCAGTACCTGCGTGTTTATCTTTTAAAAACTCTTTAAAGAGGAATTAGGTATGAAACAGGCAATACTCGTTTCCTTTATAATTTGTCTTATGTGGCATTGTGCACCGCAAGTTAAAAATTATGTGATACCGGAAAATTATGCATCCTGGAAAAAAACCACAAATGTAGAGCTCAATTACCCCATACCCGGACACCTGGAAGCCCTTAAAGGCTGGTTATGGATAGTACAAGATTTAAAAAAACCTCTTAACGAATATTCTGTTTTTACAAGTGATTTTTGTCTTGATTGCCATACGGATGCCAACCGCAGCCATAATTTAGGTACGGGTAATCCGGATGAGGAATTCCGCGACTATGTATTCTTTCCGTATGATGTCAGTAAAGAGTAAAAAAACTATAATTTTATATCCATTGAATTCTCTATGGAAATTTTAAGAAAATTTATTATATCAGCTTCTTTAATATTAAGAGAACCCGCCCGAGCCACTCTTACCGCATTTAATATCCCCAAAAAAAAGACCATAAGAGCCGTCTCAATAAAGCGTTTATTGAATCCATCAAGCGCCGGCTTCTTTTTTGAAATGGACCGGATAAGCTCATATATCATAGTGCTTAACACCTCAATTTTTTCTTCGATTCTCGTGAAAGCAATAGCTTCGGATAAGAGTATATTAATCAGATCCACATCTTTAAGTATCTCCGGAAGAAACTTTTCAATAATAGCCTTAAGCTTGGATTCATCGCTTTCTTGAGAGGAAACGGTCTCTAAAAGGCGCTCATAAAGATCATGCCAGCCTTCTTCGACAATTACTTTCATTATTTCATCTTTACTTGAAAAATAAGTATAGATACTTCCCACAGGCAGATTGGTTTCTTTTACAATATCCGATATAGATGTATTAAAAAATCCCTGTTGCGAGAAGAGCATTTTAGAAGATTCTAAGATTAACGCACGTTTATTTTCGTCTTTTAACCTTGCCATATTTCCCCCTATCTAATCGCAGGAGCAGTTAATCGAATTTCAGATACTTCATTTATTAAAAAAAATAATCACAATAATAGTAATTATTTTATGTAATCATGTAAATAGCCATAAATCAGGACTTATTGTTATATCTAGATTTAATCAGAATATTTCTTACTTATTTCATAAAACCGTTTTTTTTGTTTTGCGAATATTTCTACAATTTTAGGGTCAAAATGAAACCCGGAATCCGCCTGTATTATTTGTTCGGTTTTTTCTTTTGTGTATGCTTCTTTATATATTCTTTCAGTCATCAGCGCATCATAGACATCCGCTAAAGCAACTATCCGTGCCTCCAAAGGAATACTTTCAGCTTTGAGTCCGTTAACATACCCGCTGCCGTCCCATTTTTCATGATGGTATAAAGCGATATTTTTAGCCATACTATCAATCTCCGGAGAGTCCAGAATCTTAAATCCGATAACAACATGTTCCTTCATTTTTCCGAATTCCTCTTCAGAGTATTTGCCTTTTTTCTTTAAAATATTATCCGGAATACCCACTTTGCCGATATCGTGCAGAGGGGAATATACCTTTATCCTCTTAATAAAATCCAGATTACAACCATAATATTCTGCCAAAAGCACAGAATATTCGCTTACCCTTTTAATATGGTTACCCGTATCGGCATCATTATAAATATTTGCATTCTCAAGTGCCATTATTAAGGCAACCGTCAAATTATTAACCTTTTTTGTCTTTTCTTCGACCAGATGAATAAGATGCATCTCGCTGTTCTTCAGTAAGGAATTTTTTACTTCCAGTTCATCAAGCACATGCTTGAGCTTAAGGTGAGTATTAACCCTGGCGATCAGTTCAGCTTTATTAAACGGTTTGGTTATATAATCCACACCGCCGACTTTGAAAGCCTTTACGATATTATCAACATCCCCCAGCCCCGTAACAAAAATAATGGGGATATCCTGTAGCAGCTTGTTATCATTTAAATACTGAGCAACTTCTATTCCGCTCATCATGGGCATCATAATATCCAAGAGAATTAAATCAGGCAGATTGTCCGTACCATACTCAAACAACTCAATCACATCCTGCCCGCTCCGGGCCATCATTATTTCGCAATCCGTATTTTTCTGCAGAATTGAGGCCAGAAGCTTTCTGTTTTCAGCTACATCGTCGACAATGAGGATTTTAGTACCCATGCTTAATTAAACCTTCCATCCTTCGCATTAATTTGTCTAATCCTTCTTCATCAAAGTCCTTTGCAATTTTTTCAAGCTCTTCTTTAAGTGAAGCCACAACGTCTGTAGTCTCCCCTCTTGACAGCTTTCCAGCCAGCTCTAATAGTTTATTCTGATCAAATATCTTAATATTTTTTTCAAGCTCAGCTACAACTCCTTGCAACAGAGTCTTTGTTTTATTATTAAACTTGGTATTTTTACCACTCTTCTTATGAATGAGCACCGTATTCATAACATCATGGATTGCTTTTATGAATTTATCTTGATTAATTGGTTTTGATATGTAACCGTTACAACCGGCTCTGGTATATTTCAGTGCATCACCTTTCATAGCATATGCCGTAAGAGCAATAACATACAGATCTTTTAAATCCTTATGGTTTCTGATGAGTTTGATCACTTCAAGACCGTCCATAACAGGCATCTGCATATCCAACAGTAGCAGATTATACTTTTTATTATTTTTTATTCCCTCTTGTAATAAATCCAACACAAGCTGACCATTGTCTGCAAAATCGAAACCTACATTTAACTTTTTTAAATAAATACCAATAAGTTTTTGATTCAAGTCATTATCTTCCGCGATTAATACTCTAAAGTCATTTTTATTTTTATTGTGTAAAGGAGAAGTTATTCTCTGAATATCTTTAAAATAATAGCGCGGTATTTTATCCACAATTTCTTTTACCACGGATAATAATGGAATGACCCTATTGATTTGAGCATTTTCTTTGTTCACTTCTTTATCAATCTTTAAGAATATATCGTAAATTTCACTTATGCCCAGATTACCGTAAACTCCTTTAAGGTCATGACCCAGTTTTTTAATCATTTTCATGTCATTATGTAATACAGCATTTTCTAACTCTGCAACTCTTTCCGGCAATTTTTGTATACCCTCTATAATTAGTTCCCTCATTTGAGGATCGCCTCCGGCCTGTTTCAGCCAATACTGAACCATTCTCTCATCCCGGAGTTTGTTTCTCACTTCTGTTACCATGTGCTCCTCTGTCTGTTTTAAGGGAATCTCTACGGTGAATGTCGAACCTACCGCAACCTGGCTAGCGAGATAAATCTTACCCCCCATTTTTTCTATAAGGCCTTTGGAAATGGCCAATCCCAAACCCGTTCCGAAATACTCTCTTGTCGTGGAATTATCCACCTGAGAAAACGCTGAAAAAATCAAATGCTGTTTTCCCTTGGCAATCCCTATCCCCGTATCACTCACGCTTATTTTGAGTGTCTTATGGCCTTCATAGCGACAATCAATATGAATTTTACCTTCTTTGGTAAATTTAAACGCATTGCTTACCAGATTAAGTATTATTTGATTGACCCGCCTTTCGTCACCGAACAGATAATCGGGAACCGATTCAGCTACGTTAATGCTAAAAGCAATATTCTTTTCGCCGGCCTTAATGATAAACATTTTTTTAATATCATTTAATAGATCCCTCATAGAAAAACTCGCATTTTCAAACTCGATCTTATCGGCTTCCATTTTTGAGAAATCGAGAATGTCATTTATTATTTCCAGTAAATTATCCCCGGCTTTCATAATTATTTTCAATTTATCTTTTTTCTGGGAATTCTCCTCTTCTTCCAGTAATAATTCGGTAAAACCGATGATTGAATTCATGGGAGTTCGTATTTCATGGCTCATATTAGCCAAAAATTCACCCTTGGTTTTATTTGCATTTTCCGCAGCCTGCATGGCGGCTATCTGGAGCTCTTCGGACTGCTTCTGCTTTCTAAAAAGCAGTGCGCCTTTAAGCGAGCTGCTTATATAACCGCGCAGAGTTTCATATACGGTTTCTATTCGCGAACCCAATTCAAAGAGAATGAATCCAAAGTGTTCATCCCGGAAAAATAACGGCATAAGCGCCATGGAGTATCTTTCATGAGCAGGCAGATATTCTCTTGGAATCAGTTCAAACGTGGGAAAGCAATTGATACTGTCTTTGGCGGTAAAGCTTTTGTCTTTATTAAATGCCAGCAGCAATTGTGATTTTTGCGGAACACTCCAGAAATACTTTGCTATTTTTTTAACCGGCCCGTCAAATAAGGCAATACAGCACTTACTAATTCCGACATACGGCAGCTGTTCTTTTATATCTTCAAGCAGCTGATTAAATTCAAATGAGGAAAGCAATACACTGGCTACCGACCGCAATGTCCATACCATATGTTTTTCATTGACGCTTTGAAAAGGATCGGGTCTGAGCAGCAATTCGCTTAAAAAAATCTGGATTTTTTTATAAAGCAGCTCAAGAAAAAATATAGCATTATTATCTTTTAAAGTGAGAAGCGTATTGGTATATAAGGTTTTTATTACATTTTGCCAGAACGATTCATGCTTTGTTACTCCCAACTTTGAAATCGGTAAATCGGTAATGAGATAAAAAAAGGCTTTACTCTTATAATCATGATTTTTTATACATTCTATCATACCATCCAGCATTTTCTTTAACCAGTCAAAAAGCGCTGTATTATTTATTCCTTTGGCTTTTAATTCTCGTGTTGTATTATTAATGATTCTTTCTTTGTTTATTTCCAAATCGCTTTTTGATCTGTCATCACCTGCGGGTTGATGTTCTATTGTGGAATCAATATACAGCATGGAAGGGGAAAAACATCCGCACGACTGTCTGATTACTGCTTTTGAAGGTAGATATGAAATATCCGGTACCTTTTCTCCATTAATTTGAGCAAGCACAATTTCCAGTGCTTTCTTAGCTTGGTTGTGCAGAGGTTGGGTAACCGATGTCAATGGCGGATTGAAAATCTTTGCTAATTTAATATCATCAAAACCGGTTAATGCGATATCCTGCGGTACTCTGATACCCTTTTCCTGTAAATACTTCAAAGCTCCCAATGCCATATCGTCATTGGCCGATACCACTGCATCACACTGCTGCTTTCTATCTTCGAGCAATATGCGCATGGCTTCAGTTCCTGTATCGTACACAAAATTACCGGGAACAACCAAATCAGGATCAAAAGGCAGCTTATATTCCTCCAGTGTTTTTTTATATGTTTCAAACCGAATATCCGCTTCCTGATAACCCACAGGCCCTTGGATATGAGCAATGCGCTTGTATCCGTGATCAACAATGAGATGCTTGATCACTTCTTTCAATCCGAATTTATTATCAAGTAAAATACTCGGTATGCCTTTTATCGCCTGCCCAATACTGACGGTCGGCAGCGACTGAAATCTTTCACAAAACATAGTTGATTCTTCCAGAGAAATAAAACAACACAGAGAACCCGTTAAAATGATTAAGCCGTCCAGATTTTGTTCATTAACCAGGCTGTAACTAAGATGATGTTGATAATCGTAACCGTAAGGTGAACCGAGGGCTTTACCTACTATGAATATTAAATTGACATCCAGCTCAAGCGCGTTATCTGCAATATTTTTCCAAATATTGGCTTGATAATCTTCATCGAGCATACCGATAAACATACCTACTGTCGGTCTGTCTTTATTTATCTTTCCCATAAAGGCGTACCCTTTGATATACATTACTAGTATAAGAATTATTAGTTCAATTTGAAAATGTTTTTGATGAGATTTTATATTGAATTCTATTATTGCATCCTAAACATTTCTCCATATACTAAATAGTATATGCGCTTCAATTTGTAAAAAAATCACTAAGTTGATTTAAAAAACGCAACAAAAAAGAAGGAAGTATGCAGTTTAAAATTGAAAATGGGCCGGTATTTACCT
>Ga0315549_1001760_pt1 | contig 21897 bp, 22 predicted proteins | sample SalMarSW160200MG_FD_203101 | JGI IMG/M metagenome (GOLD analysis project Ga0315549, IMG submission 203101) | Salt marsh sediment microbial communities from the Plum Island Ecosystem LTER, Massachusetts, United States - Salt Marsh Sediment SW1601-200 ... | reverse complement strand
ACAAACCGCCTTGCGCTAAGAGTTTCTTTAGCTTCCTATGAATTACAACGATTGCGTTTTGTTTTGTCCTGGTATCAAGTAGATGAGCTGGAACATTATCAATATACGAATACCTGGGACAACGCTAAAGATGTATCTGTTTCAGCGCTCGATAATTTCGATACTTTTAAGGATATTGCTGAAGAATTAGTAACCCGCATGCGGAGTTCCAATCTTCCGGAGTGGCTGATCGATCAAACTCTTAATTCAACGGTAAACCTGGTCAACAACAGTGTATATTTCGAGGACGGTCGTTATTGCCATACAGAAGGCATGTGGAGTCCGGAGGGTACCATGGACCAGATGTGGCATACCAGGCAGATTTATACAATGATCAACCCTGAGCTTGCGTGGCAGGAGTTAGAATGGTGGGCTCGAACTCAGCATGTCGTGAGCTATACCGGTCAAATTCATCATGACTTCGGAACAGATTTTAATTATGTAGGGTGGGATGATACGGAACACTCCAATTACCGGCCTATACCCGAGTGGGTTGATTTGAACTGTGGATTTATTATTTCCGTTTATGAAACCTTTATCGCCACTGCCGATATGGATAAACTTTCCTATTTCTGGCCATACGTAAAAAAAGCAGCCCAGCGTATTCTCGACCAGGTCGATCTTTACGGCAGCTCGGGTTATCCCTATACCTTCGCAAATTCACTGAGCACCTATGATGCCGGTGGTAATTCGCAAGGTTATAATTCAGGTCTTTCTATCGTGGCTTATAAGATTATGATTTATTTGGCGGATGTAATGGGAGAAACGGATATAGATAGTCTTTACGAGGCTGCTTTAGATACCGCCGTAATAAATTTTGAAAGCAGATGGTTAGATAATACTTATCCTGCGGCAAATTTTTGTGAAAGTGTTCTCGGTGGTCCGTGGATTGCCAATTATCTAAAGATGGGACCCTTCTGGGAGAAGCAAAAACTAAATGGACTTTATAACACAATTATAAATTATTATGATCCTCTGAGTCAAGGTATGGGATTACCCGGCGGTTCCTATTCGGAATGGCAGCCGTATCTGGTTGGGCATCTGGGAGGATATTCCCTGCAAACAAGAAGGCCTAATATGTGGTGGGCGTTGCAAAAAGATATGTATGAGCGGAACTATCTTAATAGAAACCTCGTATTTAATCAGCAACTCGGTATTCCTCCGGAGGTCTCTTCCCCGACATGGATAGCCACAAGCGCGCTCGGAACGAATCAGTATATCAGTATACCTGTTCTCTGGCGTACTTACTACAATATGGCAGGCTTTCATCATAACTCATATTCAGGTGAATTATGGCTCGAACCGATGCTCTTTGACTCATTAGATCATCAATTGCAGGATGCCCTAGTAATTACTCCTCGTGGTTATGCTACTGTGAGTTACAATACTTATGGTGATTTTTATCAGAATCAGGAAATTGTTTTCGAACCGGATCAATCAATGGATGTTTCGGCTATTTATGTGTGGAATCTATATAGTGATTCACTGAATGCGATAGATATGGTACGGGTAGACGGAGTCGATACGGATTATTTGCGTACGGGAAGCGGAGACTTATCTCATCTGAGGCTGGATTGGTCAGGAACAATAACTCCCGGTGGCATTACTATCCGGATCGAGGGGGATGCTAAACCCATCACCATTCCTGATCCTCCCGAAGGATTACAGGGAAATGCCGTAAACTCCAGTCAAATCCTTCTAACATGGAGGCCTGTAGGGGAAGGCATAATCGGATATTTTGTAGAAATAGATATAGACGGAGTTTTTCAAACGCTCGGGACAACAACCCTGAATGACACATTTTATTTTGACACCGGTCTATTGGACACTACAGCTTATACCTATCGGGTTCGTTCATATAACGGACAAAACATTTCAGATCCAAGTAGCGAAATCGTCGTTACCACCTACGAGGGTGGGAACGGCGAGGTAATTCATGCTCTGAATGCCGGAGGTGACACCTACTTATCACAAATGAGCGGTATCGAATATATAGATGATGAATCTACAGGATGGCTTTCCGGAGGTGACACCTATTCTGTAACGACTGCTATAGCAGGCACCGTAGATGATACACTTTACCAGAGCGAACGCTATGGTGATTTTAGTTATACAATTCCTCTGGAAAATGATTCTTATGATGTAGTATTAAAATTTGCCGAAATATATCAGGATAATCCCGGTGACCGCATATTCCATGTTGAAATGGAAGGAGAAGAAGTTATTCGGAATTTAGACCTCATTTTCCGCATCAACAAAAACACAGCTTATGATGTTATCATGCCTTTAGAATTAACCGACGGGGAACTGAATATCGATTTTATCACCGTAACCAATAACGCAAAATTAAGCGCTTTAGAAATCAGAGAAGGTGGAGCGGGATTGGAGGAACCCACCAAAATTCCTACAACCTATTTTCTCAATCAGAATTATCCGAATCCGTTTAACCCCCTTACACACATTCAGTATGGTTTAAAAAAAGCAGCTCAAGTCCGCATAAACCTCTATAATGTATCAGGTCAAAAAATCGGCGTTCTTGTCGATGAGAGGAAAGAAGCCGGATATTATTCAGTAGATTTTAATGCTATTAATCTTGCAGGCGGAATTTATTTATATACAATCAAAGCAAACGATTTTTCACAAACGAGGAAAATGATTTTAGTTAAATAGTAAGCACAAGATTATCACCGCAGAGACGCAGAGAACGCAGAGCCCCACCCACCCAATAATAGGACGCAGATAAAAAAGGATTTACAAGATTTTTACTTGTTATTTTTACTAAATCCTAAAACCGAAGACCTAAAACCTAATTATCACACGGAGACACTGAGAAAAAAGAAAAAAGTTTTATTTGTTTTAACTCCCTAACTTCCCAACCTCCTAACTTCCTAACAATTAATTAGCCACTGATTAACACGGATATACACGGATTTGTTATTTAGCTTTTTTTGACTCACGACTCATGACACCCTTCCCCTTGACAAATTCTAAAAAATTAGTATAATACTTTATATAACAAAGTGCTTTGTATAAAGGAGATTTAAAATGGATAAATTAATTAAAAAGGAGGAGCCGGTATGTTTATAATTATTTTTTTAAGTTATGTTGGTTTTTCTGACGCAGTTCTTAATTCAAATTACAGTTACGATAAACTTTGCGAAGTTAATCCGTACGATGTCTTAGAAACTGATAATATTGGCTTGAGTTACGTATATGATTTTGAGCAAGGTATCGAATCCGGGAATTACGACTTTTCTTCTTCAACGAATTTAGGGATTAAATCATTAAAGATAGGCGGTGAGTTTTTAGGTGGATGCGTTGGAGAGGTGATTCCTGGCGGACTGGTTGCCCTTGTTATTGGATTCGACCAAGATTATTATAGATCTGCGGGAGCGGAATGGGAATTAATACATTTAACCCATTTTATTGGTTCCGCTCTGCTTGTGGCTCCGCTTACCTGGGGTACCGCAAAGTTGTTCGGAGAAGATTCGTCCTTCTGGAAAACCTTGGTTGTGACTTTAATGGGCAGTGTGGTAACAACCTTTTTATGGGAAGGTGACGACAGCGATAATTTCCCTAATCAGCTTTATTATTTATTTTTAACACCAATCGGAGCATGCATCGGCGCAAATATGTAGATATTGATTTAACACAGAGACACAGAGAACATAAAGATAATTGGACGCAGATAAAAAAGGATTTACAGGATTTTTTTTGTTATTTTACTAAAACCTAAAACCGAAGACCTAAAAATGACTAGTGACTCGGTGCTATGCACCGCCTATTGACATATCGGATACGTACATTAAATTAACACTATGAATATCGTTTGTTTGATTTTTCGACTAGTTACTGATGACTGGCGACCAGTGACTCGGTGCTCCGCACCACCCCTTGACATTTACTACTTTTTTCTGTACGATTTTACAAATGCTTTCTAAATTTGAGGTTTAAATGGTAAACGAGATAAATCATATTACTTTATCAGTAAAAGACATAGACGAATCTTTCAAATTCTACAAAGAGATTCTTGGTTTAAAACCAATTATGAAATCCGAAATAAGCGCATATTTCCAAGCCGGAACCATCTGGATAGCACTTGTAAAACTTGAAACGAAGATAAGTATGAACGATTATAGCCATATAGCTTTCAACGTCGCCTCTAAAGATTTTAATGACTTAAAAAATAAAATAAAAAATTTTGGCGCAAAAGAGTGGCAGGAAAACAAAACGGAAGGAGATTCGCTTTATTTTCTTGACCCAAGCGGCAATAAATTAGAGATACATTCAACGTCGTTAGATGATAGAATTAAACACGGAAAAAAACATTGGGGAAAGGATGTTGAATGGTTTATATAGGTTTTAAAGAGGTGGTCTAGAATTTTTTGATGAATAAGAAGTCAAAAACTTTGTACAAAGTCTTTGACCGTTAGATTGTTAGGTCGTTAGACCGTTAGGTGGTTTAAATATTCCAAACCAACCACCCCACGACCCAACGAACCAACTAATTTAATGTACGTGATTTCTATACCTATTGACTTACTGGATACGTACATTAAATTAATACTATGAATATCGTAATAAAATCAACTCATCCAGAAAAAAGAAATTTGGTGTTTTTGGGGAAAAATTGTCAAGTGTTGAGATTTGACCCCAAAAACACCAAAAACATTGTTATAGATTCAAATTTGTTGATTATGTATTTTATTGGTTCCTTTGATCCCGGCCTTATTGCCAATTTTAAGCGCACAAGGATGTATGCTATAGAAGATTTCGAAACTTTGAGTTTTTTTTTAAAGCATTTCAGAATGAAAGCCACGACTCCAAATATTCTTACGGAAGTTTTCAATCTTTCGAACAGCTTACAGGAAAATATTAAAGAAGATTTTTTTCTTAAATTTAGAAACGAAATAAAAGTATTGAAAGAATTTTATATAAAAAGTAGTACAGCTTCAAGTTCAACATTCTTTCCTAAATTGGGCTTAACAGATTCTTCAATTATACATCTAATAAAGAACAGGTATCTTTTAATTACTGATGATTTTAAATTATCTCAATATTCTCAAAGTTGTGGGTTGGATGCGTTAAACTTCAATCATATTAGAACTTATAATTGGAAATGGCAAATATAACAAAAAATGATCGGTAAGTTTAATCTTTGGAGCGATTTAAATCCAGAAGCAGCAGAAACACTACATCCAGATTTAGGTTTAAGAGATTGGGATGATCTTACATGTACGGAGAAAGAAAAAATTTGGTTCTATCTTGAAAGATATTTTACCAGAAACAATAGTGCAGAGAGAATACCTTTGGCCATTTATATACTAAACGAAAAACATAAATATCGTTCTTATGCAGAAACCTTTTTGCGTGAAAGATCAAACGCTAATGCAATGAGAGATTTTCAGGGTATCATAATAAATGAACGTAAAAATAAACACGTAGTACTTGAACTCATATCATGTTTTTCACGAGCAATACTAATAGAACGTTTAGATCACAGTATAAGTCAAAAAGAAGATGAGACAGATGAACAATATGAAGAACGGCTAACAAAATGGAAATATGAAGATTTCGATGAATTTGCATATCGCTTGAATGATGTGTTCGGACACTTTGGAGTCAATGTTGTTCTCACAAGGCATGGCTTTATTCCAAAACAGGATAAAAAGATTGTTAAAGAAATCTATGAACCTGTATTAAAATCTCTCTCAAACGAAAAGTGGAAACCTGTTAGCCGTGACTTACAAGATGCCTTTAAGGACTTTCAATCAAAGACAAAATCAGGTTACAGCAGTTGTGTAACGCATGCAGTTTCGGCAATTGAGGCTTTCTTGCAAATTTTACTATACGGAGAAACAGGAAAGGGAACTCTTAAAACATTAATACCAAATGCACAAAAGAAAGGTTTAATACCAAAAGATAAATTTACAGACCAGATATTTAAAAATATGGAAGCTATTTTTGCACGAGAAAGAAAAGAGACTGGCGATGCTCATCCTAAAAAAGAATATGCAAACGAAAAAAATTCTCTCATGGTCTTGAATCTTACCATGGTTTTTTTACAACATTGCATGTATTAATGGGGTTTGATCTTAAACCGTGTATTAATGGGGTCAGGTCTTGCTTTTTGAATTTTTGACGTTGGACTTAGGACATTGGACAATGGACTGATTAAGAATCTGCGTGCCAATCATAGATTCTTCGAATCTGAGTCAAATAGTTTTCTAGGATTTTGGATTTAGGATATGGGATTTAGTTTTAACGCATGACTCATGACTCGATGCTACGCACCGTCCCTTGACTTATCCCCAAAAAATCTTTAGAATCTAAAATAAGGAATAAAAAATGAATGATAAAGATATAATTCAGAAAAAACCTCCTTCAGTCAAAATAATCGCGTGGATATTTATAGTATTGTCAGCGCTGCTTATTCTTTCTACTAGTATAGGATTAATTGAAATCAATTATATTTTTTCTCGTATAGTAAGTCTTACGGATATTGCTCGAGGGCTTGAACGGTATAACTTTCCACAATTTGCTAAGACCGTTTATATTATCTTTTTTATGTATATTAATCCAATGTTTTGGTTTTTTCTTTTGACATATGTCTTCATATTTATTTCAGGAATTCAATTTTTAAGGCTTAATGAGTGGGCGAGGAGAAGCTTAGAAATTATTTGCTGGTTATCGTTAGCTTATTTGGTAGGAATAAGTATATTTATTGGGTTAACTATTCTTTATAGCCAAATAGCCATATTTAATCTGTTTACAGTATTTATAGCAATTTCACCGCTGGTGATTTATGGCCCTCCCACAATTATTATCATTAAATTTCTGCGAGGCGATACTGTCAGAAACGCAATGAGAACGAAAACGACGGAAGCGGATGTTTAACTGTAAATTTTAAATCATTTTTTCGGATTCCACGATAAGGGAGCGCGAACTCCTCCTTCTATATCGGTAACTTTTCTTAAGTTTTTGCCTGAAGAATCCATAATCCATATTTGCTTACTCCCAGTGCTATCCGATATAAAAGCTATTTCTTTCCCATCAGGAGAATACTCGGGAGCAAAATCTCTTCCCGAGTTTGTGGTAAGCCTCTTTATTTCTTTTGTCTTTATTCCCATCGCATAGATATCAAGATTGCGATCCTTATTTAATGCAAAGACTATATTCTTCACATCGGGGGATATCTTTGGAGATGTTGAGAACCAGGGGAATGAGGTCAATCGGCTTATTTTCCTATTTTTTAAATCATAAATATACAGGTCTGAATATATCGTGAAAGTTAAAGTGCTTAATTCATCAAATAGATCAATCTTGTTTAAAAATATATCACTCAACATTTTAAAAACTTCTTTATTTTCTTTATCAGAACACGTATTATATAGAGCTGTGAACAATTCTGCCCATCCACCTCTATTTGAGTACTTGCTTGCAATCTTTTTTAATTTTTGCGCCTTCTTTCTTTCCTCTTTAACTGCAATCGTATCGTATCCTTTAAAATAGATAAGGTTCTTTTCCTTTGACACAGAAAAACCATAGGATTCGGGAGGTAACGAATCAACATTAATTAAATCATAATAACTGTCATCTTTTATATTTAATACCGTGAGAAGAGAATAGCCATTATACCGATATCCCTTTATTCTTTCATCTCTTATTTTTTCATATCTCCTCGTTCTTACAAGTACTTCTTCATCTGAGAAGCGATCCAGTAATTTGATATCAGAACAATTTGGAATGATCTGTCTGATCTTTAAATATTTTGTTTTCCCATTTTTGACATCAAAACATGTAAAACCTTTTTCGTACTCCTTACAGAATACACTATCATTTATCCACAAAGGAACTGGATTATAAGTCCATCTTTTACTCCTAAGCAAAACCTTAGACGTATTTATGGCGACATTAACTGTGATTATATCTCCTTTATAATTTCTGGTGATAATAATACCCTTTGTATCCTTCATCTTAACCTTACATCCGGTTAAAGATAAAAGACATAATGCAAATATCATAATAAGGATGCGGGGAAAAGCCTTTTGACTTCTATATTTTTCCGAAATCAATATTCTCTCCTATTAAATATCAATATTATCTTTTGTTTCCGCGTTAAACAAAGTCATTATGTCTATTCTTATCTTTCTTGATATATGCTTCAGGAGATAATACATTATCCATGTGTACATTATAACAAAAATAGCCATTGAATGGATAATTAAAGCTTCGGACATTCCAGCTGCGATCAGAGTAAATTCTATTTTCGTGCCGGCAAGAGCTATCGCGTCATAAACGTTCATAAGTTGAGCGAGAGCGGAAAGCACTATAAAAAGAGGGAAAAGTATCCCGCAAGTTTTCATAAACGCAATCGGCGCATATGTTATTTGTATGTTTTTAAGTAACTCCTCGTTCATTTTGCTTTTGGACTTGAAAGAATTTGATTCTAATAAATCAACAAATCTCTTTTTAGCTCTAAATAATCTTCTCAATCCCCATACGGTACCAAAAATTGCCGCAAAGAATGTTATTAAAACACCAACGATACCTGAAAATCCTTTTAAAAGATAAAATAATTCCATTTTTCCTCCTAATTATTTATAAATTGTACTAATTTTCTAAATTCTGTCAAGCAAATTATTTTTTAAGTATTATAAAAAACAAAAGAAAATATTCATTTATTCGTTTCTTTTAGTAAGGAAATTAAAACAAAAAAATCCTTTAAATCCTTTTTAATCTGCGTGCTAATAATGGATTCTTTGGATCTAAGTTGAATGGTTTTCGAGGGTTTTGGATTTGAGGGTTTGGATTTAGTTTTTGACGCAGGACTTATGACGCTGGACTCATGACTCGGTGCTGTGCACCGTCCCTTGACTTATTTGCTGTATTCCGTTAAAATTTACATCTTAAGGAAGTATGAATATATGAAAAAGTTATACTCCATTAATGATAAAAAAATTTCAATTCGTATAAGGACGGTGTAATTATGAAAAAGGTATTGGGAGTTGTCGGAAGCCCTCGAAAAAACGGAAATACACATGTATTAGTTTCAAGAATCCTGGAAGGGGTAGAGAGTGAAGACATTTCAACCGATACTATTTTTCTCGACGATTTAAGTATAGAAGAATGCGACGGTTGCTATGTTTGCTGGGAGAGTGAAAAATGCGCAAAAAAGGATGATATGAGCAGTCTTTATCAGAAGATTATAGAAAGTGATGTTATAGTCTTTGGGACACCGGTATATTGGTATGGACCAACGGCTTTAATGAAAGGTTTTATAGACCGCTTTGTTTATTTTAATGGTCCTAAGAACAGGAAAAAGATAAAGGGTAAATTAGCGGTTATAGCAGTTCCGTTTGAAGATGAAAATGATGAAACTGTTGCTCCGGTAGTATTATTCTTTGAAAAAAGCTTTAATTTCTTAGGAATGAAATTAATCGGAAAAATAATAGCTCCGGGAGTTACACGAAGAGGAGAGGTGAAAGAGAAAAAGGAATACATGGAGAAAGCATACGAATTAGGAAGAAAAGTGGCAAAACTATGAACGGCGTGCAACACTAGCCTCACCACAAGGGCGCTGTAATATTAATTCATTCTTGTTGGTAATTTACTCCCGGAATTATTCCGGGGATTTTAAATAGATTATCATCACTGATTAGTTTTTCGATATCCTCTTTACTGTACTGACTATAAAAAATAGGTGTTAAGTAATTCTCATTTTTTTCGTAAGGTCTTGTTAGTTGTTTTTGCATAACCGGATTCTCTTCGATTAGATGTGTTATTTTTGTGTTTCTTATTAAACGGTAATAAAAATTTATTCCGACTGTTTTAACCCGATTTTTTTTGAAAAACCGGATTACTTTCCTTGTTGATTCAATCGATTCATTGGGGTATCCCGTTAGTAGATCGACCGCTAATTCAATGCCATATTTTTTGCAATATTTTATGATTTTCTCTAAATCATCATAAGAGTATCGATTTTCAGATTGAATATTTTCATCGCTGTCGACCGAGAGAGTTATAAGGGACGCGTTAGATTTGCTTAATAATCGAAATAATTCTTCGTCATAAGGATAGGGTTTCATATATAAAGTCCATTTGAATTTCGGTGAATTTTCAATTACGGCTCCACAAAATTCTTTAGAAAAATCCAAATTCTCATTGAATTCACTATCGCATAAATGAAAATTATGATAACCTTTACTGGTTAAAGATTCGATTTCTTTCACAATATTTTCTGTTTTCCTGTAATAAACCCTTTTGTTTGCTTCTATGCAGTAGGGGCAGCTATTAGAACAGCCCGCGTGAGTCGAAAATCCAACAATACCCTCGTTTTCTATATAAAGATTGTATTTTATTTCTTCTGCTCTTAATATCTCCAGTTCATCATCCAACCCATAATCCCAACCGCTTATTATTTTCTTGTCCAGCCGATTCGATTCCCATAGTTTCAAGAAGTATGGGAAAGCTTTTTCTCCCGGACCGGTTATTCCAAAATCGCCCTTTAGATAGTCTAATATTTCATCAGGAGACGCCGAGAATCCTGAACCGCCTAAAACGGTAGGTATATCATAATTCTTTATGCGGTCTATCATTTTTTTAAATTTAGTTAAGAAAAATTCATTGTTGAAGAAAAGGCAGGAATCGATATTTCTTATTGAAAATCCAATAATATCGTAAGTTTTATTTTCTAATGTTTGTTGTAATTTTTCTAAAGGTTTTTCATTGAAGGTAAGATCTAAAATATTACAATGGTGGTTATGTTTTTTTAACGCCGATATTAAATACTCCAACCCTACCGGTATAACAGGGGGAGTTTTATATGTGTTGGGATTTATTAATAGGACTTTTGAAGGCATTTATTTTTTTGTTTCATAGAAATCGCAAAACTCTTTACATGAAATCTCTTCTATGAATTTAACTATACCTTCGGTTCTTATCTTTTTAATATTATTAATATTTACTTCACCATTGATTGGTTTAAGCCCTGCGAGAGTGTCGCAGTCTTCGAATTGCTCGCACTCCCAGCAGCCTTCGAGATTTTTCTTCTTACAGCATATTCTTATTTCGCAGGCTGATGAACCTCCACCATCTTTACAAAGCTTCACACACCGCATTGCGTCCCATGCTTTCAGAACTTCGTAGCAGGATTCATATTTCTCGAAAGCTTTTACTTCTTCGCTTAAGCTTGCTAAACCTTTTGCCCATTTTTCGAATTTTATTTCATGAAATTTTTCCAAAAGCTGCCCGGCTAAATCCGCTATATTCCCCGTACGGAGAATACACTTTCCGCAGTAAAGCGCGCAGTAAGCGATTAATTTTGTTTTTTTGTTTTCTTTCATTTTGTAATATAGAAATTATCATAGAACATATTTCTGTCAACTGTATCATCTATTCGTATCAACAGGACCAAACTTGGAAATATGAAAAGATTCCGTAAATTCTTCGGATTAGTCAAATAGTTAAATTGTCAAATCGGTAAATAGTTTTTTAGGGTTTAGGGGTTGGGATATGGGATTTAGTTTTAACGCAAGACTCATGACTCTGGACTGATGACTCGGTGCTACGCACCGCGCCTTGACAAATTCTAAAAAATTAGCATAATACTTTATATAACAAAGTACTTTGTATATTTAAATATTTAGGGAAAGTTTAAATTAAAATAAAATAAACGGGAGGAGTTATTATGAAATGTAAAGTTTTGTTTTTTTTAATGTTATTTGTTTTTTGTGTATCCTATACTTGCGAAGGGGAAACGGTAAAATTGAAAAGTCCTACTACCGCGGCGTATTGGTCTATGGGTTCGATGCTTCTTCCCAGCTTGCCGCTTGCGGTTTCTTCTTCTGCGGGTGGCGATTTTATGATGCCAGCCAGTATCGGTTTATGTATTACGGGAGTTTTCGTCGGTCCCAGTATGGGTCATTTTTACGCGGGTGATTATATGAGAGGTTTTGCGAGTTTTGGCTTAAGGGCTGGAATCGCAGGGGCAGGGTTTTTAGGTATAGCTAAGGTTTATACTACTGATGCAGATGAGGAGATGGAGGCGGCGATAACTTGTACGGTAATAGCTGGAGTTGCGTGTATAGGAATCTTAGCTTCCGGGATATATGATATATGGACTGCCCCGGACGCAGCTCAAAAATACAATCAGTCAGTACGTGATCACGGCGGTCTTCACCTTAGCCCTGAGATAAATCTGACAGAGAAAAGTTATGGATTGAGGCTTGGGTATAGCTTTTGATTCGAAGGACTATAGAGTCAGGCAATGAAATGTGAAAAGGTTTTATAGGTTAGAATGTTAGGATGTTAGAGGGTTAGGGAGGGAAAACAAACAAAAAACTCTGTGCCTCTGTGTGATATATTAGTTTTCAAGTCTTAGGATTTAGTCAAAACACTTATCACTTAATCCTTATCACCTATCACCTACCTCATAGCACATATCACTTACCACCAACTCGCTCTGCTTCTAATCCCATCGTCCTCCCCACTCCCTCATCACCTCTTATGGGATTTTTTGTCCTTTGATTTTCCCTGATCGGGTTTTCCTTTCTTCGGTTTCCCATGATCGGGTTTTCCTTTTTTCGGTTTCTCATAAACAGGCTTCCTCTGTGGGGGTTTATTATGAGCTACGTAATGAGGTTTCCCGAAATCTATATTAAATAAAGGTACCCGTATGTTAATTAAACTTCTGCGCGGTATCCTCCTTATAACGCGTCGCGGATAGCGTGTTCCGATATAGACGGTGGTGTAAGTGCGATTGCAACAGGGGCTATAATAAATATCTTTTCCATATACTTCTATTTCAATAGATTCAGCCAGGCTATAGACATACGCATCTAAGTGTTCCTCGCTTTCCAAGGTTATTTTATCTCTAAGAAGTACTTCTCCCGTTCTGGATTTAACGACTACGGCTGAAATAATATATTTTTCGCCTGATCTTGTTATAGAACCGAATATCACTTTCTCGAGACCCAACGAACTTCCATAATCGGCAGCATAATCTTTGTTATAACATACTACCCGTCTGCCAAGATAATCTTCTATTTCATACGGCGATACCACTTTGTGGTCATAATAATCGAGTTCGGATTCTAGGAGATCATAGAATGCTTCCGTTATATAACTCTCAACACCTATTGTTCTAAAAGGAAGTATGCCTATCTCTTCTCCGCTCAATCTACCGGGTAAAAACAAAAAAAACAATAAAGAGTTAAATACTACCCATTTTACCTTTTTCATTTTGACCTCCTTTTTTTAAACTAAAATTTTCTTACAATTTGTTCTATCCTAGCATTAAATTCTCTTTTTTCTTCTTCTTTATTAATTTGACCTGACAAAATGCCCCGTAGTTCCATTTTATAGTTGGTTTGTTAGGTCGTGGGATGGGTGGGAACGTTCTAACGATTTAGTGCCTTCGTGGCAAATTTTTATACAGAATAAAAAACCCTTGACAAATTTATGAACTTGTTTATAAAATAAACAGGAGGAAGATATAGTTATTGAAAAATTAATAGATAATCTACCGCTAAGATCAGCCTTTGCGAAGTTGATTTTCGGGACAGCTCTTGTAGCCTTATTCATATCTCTTGGGGTGGTTGGTGTGTTAAGATTGTGAGGAAGTTAAAAAGGAAGTAATGAACTTTGTGTCCAGATAATTCTAAATTAAATTTAATGGGTTAAATTTAAGGAGTGACCAAAATGAAAAGATCATTTAAAATCGTGCAGTTAGTATTGTTTTTTATTTCAATTGTAATTCCAGCATTTTGCTTTCAACTTGAAAAGCAATTCGAAGAAACCTCTTTTTATCTAAAAGATATTTGTATGATTGGTTCTGAAATTGGCTGGGCAGTGGGCGCGCCACATTGGGATCAAAACGCGAAATACTATAAAGGCACCATAATAAAAACTATTGATGGGGGTGAAAACTGGGCAGAACAGGAAGCTGGAATTTATGAAGAACTGCGAGGGGTTTGCTTTGTTGATTTAAATAACGGCTGGGCAGTCGGAGCCAATGGTACGATTCTCCATACCGATAATGGCGGAGATACATGGATTCAACAAACGGTAGCAACAACCGATGAATTCAGGGGTGTAGTCTTTACTGATGCAAATAACGGCTGGGCTACCAGTATCGAAGTAGTCCATTATGATTGGAATGATGAGCCTGACGATTGGCGCGGAAGCATATGGCATACAAGTAATGGCGGTCAGAACTGGATAAAGCAGACAGTACCTGACAGTACAAGTATTTTAAATCGTATTGATTTTATTGATCTCTTAAATGGCTGGGCAGTCGGTATTAAATTTACAGGATACGAATCTGGTATTATCCCACAACATGTAGGCGCTTTCTATAGCACCGGTGACGGAGGACTTACCTGGGAAGAGCATTTAAGTCCGGAGCCGGAGATCGTTTTTACGGGCGTCGATATGATTAATGACACAAATACTTTTGTAGTGGGATTTAAGATGAACAGCGCAGTTGATAGCGGAACAATATTTCGGACGACAGATAATGGAGAAAACTGGGAACAACAGGATCCCGGATATACTCTATGGGATGTTCAATTTCTTAATCCGGATAGCGGCTATGCTATAGGATGTATGTACGGCGCGGCATGGGGACCGCCGATATTACAAACTTTAAATGGTGGCGCCGACTGGGAACTTTTGAATATAGATAAACATGCTGGTGAAGGTCTTTATGGACTGGCTTTAATGGATGATAAAGTTATTACCGTTGGGGATTGTGATTTTTTATCTGCCACCGATAATCCCTGGGGTGCTGACAGCACTTTCAAATCCCTTTTTTCTCAACAATATATAAATATTCACTATAGATTCGAAGAAATATTTTTCATTGATGAAAATCGTGGTTGGGCGGTAGGAAGAAGAACTTATTTACCGGAATTATGGGGGCAGGTTATTCTATATACCGATAATGGCGGGGCAACATGGGAGACTCAATATGAATATGCTCCTCCTCTTGATGACCTTTTTAGTTTTTTTGCCCTTAACGACGTCTATTTTACAGACGACCACAATGGATGGGCTGTAGGAAATTCGGAGTGGTATTGGGAAGAAAGCAAACATTATGGTTCTATCCTTCATACCGACGATGGCGGCACCAATTGGGAAGAACAGGGGACCGAGCTTTATGAAGGACGGGATCGTGAATTCGTGGCGGTACAATTTCTTGACAGTTTAAATGGATGGGCTCTTGCGGAAATGAAATTTCCAAGTGATAGTATTTATCTTACTCGCACTACAAATGGAGGGGTAAGCTGGGAATGGGTAAACGCGGGAATCGAGTGTTTGTTTGGTATGAGCGATGGTGATCTGTTTTTTACGGATTCTCAGAATGCGTGGGCTGTAGGTTTAAAGGTTATTCACACAAACGACGGCGGGAGTAGCTGGCAGGAACAAAGTTTACCTTATATCTATGAGATTCATGGGGCAAGTTTTACAAGCACTCAAACGGGATGGATAGCAGGAGAAGGTTTGTATTATACGACTGACGGAGGTTCTTTATGGCAGGAAAAGGATGTGGGTGTCGTCTGGGAATTTTACGATATTCAATTTGCCGATCCGCTTACCGGTTGTCTGGTGGGCGATAGAGGAACAGTAATGAATACCGACAACGGCGGAGATAGTTGGAATCTCCAAACGGATGAATATGTAACGTTAAATACTTTAAGAGGGATTCATCTGGTTAATGATAGTATAGGATGGGCTTCTGGAGATGCTGGTACTATTATAAAAATAAAAATGAGTGGTGGAGCATATATTGAAGAGGATGATCAAGGAACAAATATTCCTGCTCAAATTACATTATTGCAGAACTATCCTAATCCTTTTAACTCATCAACCAAAATTGAATATACCATCCATAAAACAGCTTTTGTAGAAATATTAATTTATAATTCTTTAGGTCAATTAGTTAACACCCTGGTTAAGGGAGAGCAACAGAAAGGGAATCACTACGTTCTGTGGGATGGTAGAGATAATTCTGGTCAGTTTGTTGCCAGCGGCTTGTACTATTATCTGCTAAAAACAAAAGGAGCTACACTATACAGAAAAATGTTATTACTTAAATAGCATCATATAACAATAGAATGTTAATAGTGTTAATAGGGTCAAACTTTTAAACGTGAACCAAAGAATTAGGTACCAGATACCAGGTCTTGGATCCTTCGGATTAGTGAATTAGTTGATTGGTTAATTAGTAAAAACCAAATTAAAAAACTTAGTGTCTTTGTGCCTTCGTGGCAAATTCAGGGGATGTGGGGTGTTCTTGACAATAGTCTCTTTCAAATTAACTTAATCCCATGCGGGAAATAATCAGAAAAAAAAGAGACGGGCAAAAACTCAATAAATCCGACATAGAATATTTTATCCGGGGAGTCACGAGTAAAAAAATTCCGAATTATCAGATAAGCGCCCTTTTAATGGCAATATTTTATAAAAGCATGGATTTAGAGGAAACAAAAGACCTTACGTATTTCATGCTGAACTCAGGTAAAAAACTCGATTTGTCGGCTATCAAGGGTAAGAAAATCGATAAACATTCAACAGGTGGTGTTGGAGATAAAATAAGTTTAATTTTAGCGCCACTTGCAGCGGAAATGGGGATAATCGTTCCAATGATTACGGGAAGGGGTCTCGGGCATACGGGTGGAACTTCCGATAAGATGGAAGCAATTCCCGGTTACGAAACCGCTCTTTCATTTGATAAATTTAAGGAAGTTTTAAAGGAAGTTGGATGTTCCATTATTTCACAGACAGGAGAAATCGCTCCCGCGGATAAAGAGTTATACGCGTTAAGAGACGCGACGGAAACCGTAGAATCGGTACCTCTTATTACCTCCAGCATTCTTTCCAAAAAACTCGCGGAAGATTTAGGCGGTCTTGTTATAGACCTTAAGGTAGGAGAAGGCGCTTTTATGAAGACTCTCGATTCGGCAAAAAAGCTGGGCGAAATGATGAAAAATGTGGGTGAAGAGCTCGGAACGAAAATGACGATAGTTTTTACGGACCAGTCTTCGCCAATTGGAAGAACCATCGGAAACGCTCCTGAAGTGTTTGAGTCCGTTGAGATATTGAAGGGTAACGTAAATGACTACCCTGATACTGTTGAAATTACGACAATTCTTGCGGAGGAAATGTGTTCGCTTGCGGGAATTAAGGGAAAAGTTTTGGAGGTGCTTGAAAGCGGTAAAGCTTTTGAACGATTCGAAGGTATGGTACATCATCATGGAGGTGATCTATCCGGACTCTCTACTTACGAAAATCCCTTTGAAATCAGAGGCGAAAAAGAGGGAATTGTCGAGAAAATAGACGCGTACAAAATCGGTATCGCCGCTTTAAAGACAGGTGCGGGTAGAGAGAAAAAGGAAGACAACGTAGATTTAAAAGCCGGTATAAAACTTTTAAAGGTAGAAGGTGAAGAAGTAAAAAAGAATGAAACAATCGCACTTGTTTTTACGAAAAAGCCCTTAGAACCCATAAAAGAAAATATCCTGTCAGCGTACTCGGTTGGAAATAAATTTAAAAAAACTACAACAAAAATTTTAGAGAAGTGGTAAAAGACAAAAACGCAGTCATAGTTCTTGGGTGCAAGGACAGAGAACTCACAAAAAAAAGAGTAAACTTCGCGGAAGAAAAATTAAAAAATTCCAATAATATTAAAATAATTTTCTCAGGCACAAAAGAAGAAGTTAACTGGATGAAAGAACATTCCAATCTAAAAGCCATACCGGAAGAAAAATCGGAAACCACGCCGGAGAATCTTATAAATTCAAAGAAACTTATTGGGAACGCGAAAAAAGTATGGATAATTACCGATAAAAGTCATTCTTTCAGAACCCGTTATCTTGCAAGAAAAATATTAAGAGGCAAAACAATAGAAGTCATAGGAGTAAAAATGCCTGCTATTTATATGATTAAACAAATTTACTATGAGTTTCCCCGTTTAATCAAACATGTCTATGAACTTGGATAAAGATTACGAAATATTCGACCACACGGCGGATATTGGTATAAAATTAATAGGGGATTCTCTCTCTGAAATTTTCATGAAAGCAATCCACGCTACGGCTGATTTACTATCCGGCGGAATACAAATCCAGCCGGTAATCGAAAAAGGTTTTTCCATTAAAGAAGAAAATATAGAAACAGCCCTTGTCAGTGTTCTTGAAGAAATTATATATTTTTTTGAAAAAGAGTTGTTTTTGCCTTCTACGTGTTCCGTTAAGATTAAAAAGGATCGATATAAAATTAATCTTAAAGGGAACATTACATCGATCGAAGAAATAAAAGAAGGAACGGAGATAAAAGCAGTGACATACCATCAGCTTGAGATTAAGAAGATTAATGAGGAATATCAGGCGCGGGTTATTTTTGATGTATGATAAATAGTCCAAAGTCCAATGTCCAACGTCCAAAGTCAAAACTAAATCCCAACCCTCAAATCCTGAATATGGGACGTAGATTAACACCGATTTACAGGATTATTATTTATTGTTTTTTTAACTACTAACTACTCCCTACTCTCTAGACACTACCAATCAATTAATTCAAAGGTCAATCCTTGACAAATAAGATAATTCCCCATAAGTTATTATTGTAATATGAAGAAATTTATAACTTTAAAAATGTATAATTTTAAAAGAGAGAAACTCGAATGCATCATGACCTCGTGGTTTAATAATGAGGTAGAAATAGAAATAGAAGCAATTCAAAGAAAACCTAAACCTATCAGGATATAGATGTTTTATTCGGTTATACATTCAATCTTGCGTGTTATATCAGTAGCCTATATTAGGCTACAAACTATTGATATAGAAAACATCCCGGAGGAAGGCGGCGTAATCCTGGCACCAAACCATCCCAGTGATTCAGATTCGTTTATTCTTGGGACCGCGATTAGAAGACAACTCCATACAATGGGCAAAGAGGAACTGTTCAGAAAACGCTTCGCGGGATTTGTCTTTAGAAAGTTGAACGCTTTTCCCGTAAAAAGGGCGGAAATTGATAGAGAAGCCATCCGAACCGCTGTCAGTATTCTTAAAAATGGTCATGTAATTGATATGTATCCTGAAGGAACGGTAAGTTTAGATGGCTCTTTACAGGAGCCAAAATTAGGGACAGCATTCATTGCTTTGCAGGCAAAAGCGGCTGTTGTTCCTGTAGCGATAATTGGTTCTTTCAATGTTATGTCAAAAGGGCAAAGGGTTCCCCGACCGCACAAAGTACTCATCAAATTTGGGAAACCGCTCTATTTTGATGAACATTATGGCAAACCTTATAATAAAGAAATATTGAAAATTGTAACCGAGAAAATAATGAACGAGATAAAAATACTATTGAACCCGGATACATTATAGGAGGTATACCATGTCAGTATTTGAGAAAATAAAAAGAATTTTGGCGGAAGAAATGGATGTAAAGCCAACAGAAGTTTTTCCGGAAAGCTCTTTTGCGGACGACCTTGGAGTAGATAGTCTCGGTTATGTTGTACTGCTTCAGGCATTCGAAGAAGAGTTTAATATCGAATTTCCGGATGAAGATGCAGCAAATCTTAAAACTGTTGAAGATGCTGTGAAATACATAGAGGGTAAAATATAAAAATAGATATGAAAAACCTAAAAAACGGTTAAGATAGCAAAGTCAATATGAGATGTAACGAAATATGGGGGCGGTGCATTAATTTTTAATTTTATCCAAAACAAATTTTCGACTTACCAATATCTAATTTTTTTTATATTCATATTTAAATAATGGGCTTGACTTATTGTGACTGATTATCTGTGAAAATCTGTGTCTGTTATAGAGGATTAGTAGCGAATAGGGAAGACAAGCTGTGTTAATCCGTGGCTAATTTGGTTTTTGTTTTGACGCAAGACTCACGACGCGTCTCGCACGACGATTTTTACCCTTGACATCTTATCAAAATTTTGTAGAATGCATACATAAAGGGTACAGTGGACTACGCGAATATTTTTAACAATAATAACTTCTGAGAAAAATTAATGTGCCTGTCAAAAAAATTGGAGGAGGAGGTAAAGATGTCATCAAAGAAAACTTTTAGTTACGAAGACGCAAAATCCATCGGAGAAAAACTTGGTATAAAGTGGGACAAATTTGATGTAGAACAATTTAGAATGGGAATGGACGTTGAACTTGAACATGGAAAAATAGATGAATTGACCAATGTTAGTAATGACGATCCCCTTACCACCGGAAAAATTGCTCTTGCGCATCTCAATGAATTTCCCGATTACTACGACAGATTGGAATATATGGAAAAAGAAGCCGAAGAATATTGGGAAGGTAAAGAATAACGGAGGTTCGATGGGTATAGATTTGCATGCAGAATTCCGGAGTATTCCGGGTCTTGAAAAACTACTTGGGGAAGAAATCTCAGTAGAAGTAGGCGCGGCATTTAAAAGAACTAATCATGAGGATGGAGAGCTAGTTGAAAGTAACCCTACTAATATGTGTACCTATAAAAGCAAATTGGTAAAATTGGGAAACCATGGAATATTTCTCGAGAACAAGGAAAAGGATAAAAATCCAAAGAACACAATGATTTTACATGTCGATGAGAGTTACATCAAAATCCCAACACCCGAAGCCAAGACTTATCTGCCGTTTCTTGATTCGGAATGTGTATATAACGAGAAAAAACAGGATATTACCTATAGGGGAATATTGTCAATAAAGCATAAAAATAATTTAGTATACAAGAGAGAATCTCTCTATTAGCAATCAAAGGCATAAAAAAAGGGATTGAGTGATAGATTTCACCCAACCCCTGTTATTAATTTACTTAACTCTTTATCTTTACTTTATTTATTTTAAGTCTTCTTCTATTGCCTGAAGATCTTCTTCGTGTTCGACTTCGTCTGCAAGTATAGATTCTACCATATTGGAAGTAATAAAATCTTTACCGCCCAAAAAGTCAAGCAGCTTCTTGTAAACATCTATCGCGCACTGCTCTCCCTTTATGTTCTGTTTCAAAATTTTCTTTACCTTGGGGTCAACAGGAGCATCGTAACCGCAATTCGTCATTTTATACCAATCTTCGGGTTTTAATATTGGAGTTCCGCCAAGTTGAAGTATTCTTTCCACAAGCATTTCCGCATGCCTCAATTCATCTCCTGCGTGCTCGACGAGTTCTGCCACCACAACTCCCCTCATCGGACCGACAATTACCTTAGAACCTATCCAATATTGATAATAAGCAAGCCACTCGTCGGCTAAAGCTTTATTAAGTAACTCGATAAGTTTTTTTACGTTAACTCCTACAATTTCTCTTCCTTTAGTACCCATGTTTCCTCCTTTTTTGGGATTTTATTTTCTGTTTAGTAAGATGACTAAATAAGGCAATTTGTCAACCCTCCACAACAACTAATTAGCCACAGATTGATACAGATAAAAAAATATTTTTGTTGTTTAACACTCATCAACGCATCTACCCATTAACCCACTAACTAAAAAAACGTTGACATATTTTACAATCAAGCATATAATGGTACAGAGATTACTCGGAGGAAAGTAGAGAACTAGTTGAATTTCTTTGTAATATGATAATGGAGGAATAGGAAACTAAAGGATTAATTATGGATATAAAATTAAACTTAACGAGCCCGTCAGTTTTTATCGGAAAGCAGGGAAATGGAATTATCAGCTTTGGTTCCGGACAACCGGATCTTCCCCCTCCACGAGAGGCTATAGAAGGCATTGATATTAGACGTGACCTCAGGTATGGACTCATTCAGGGTTGTACGGATTTAAGAATATCATTAGCGGATGAATATCCTGCTTCCTCTGCTGAGAATTTTGTAATTACAA
>Ga0315549_1001758_pt1 | contig 21922 bp, 19 predicted proteins | sample SalMarSW160200MG_FD_203101 | JGI IMG/M metagenome (GOLD analysis project Ga0315549, IMG submission 203101) | Salt marsh sediment microbial communities from the Plum Island Ecosystem LTER, Massachusetts, United States - Salt Marsh Sediment SW1601-200 ... | reverse complement strand
AGTCTGCACTGCAGATTGTATCATAAGATTTGGAGATCAATTAAGAGATTTAGTAGCGGGGGGAAGAGTAGGACGTTGCCAGGCATTTTTTTTGGTAATTAAATAAAATTGTAACTTTTTCCTCATTAATGTGTTATAGTTATTAATAGAAGCAAAAAAAATAAGGATTTTATAGATTGGGAGTAAGTTTTCCTCCTTTCCTTATTCCCAAGACTAAAAGAAGCAAAGGGGCTGTATTTTCTCATACAGCCCCTTTTTTTATTGAAATATACTTTCATTTACAAAAATTATACTGTAAAATAGTACTTGAGAATAACTATGAAAATATTACTCATCACACCAATACCGGTTGAATACAAAATGTGTAAAAGCATTTTTGTATTTAAAAATGAAATGAAATTAAAAGGATGCAAAATAGGTACCTGTAATTACAATGGTAACGAGATATTTACTATTCAATCAGGTATGGGCAAGGGAAGAGCAGCCATGGCTACTATGGCGATGATAGATTATATGTCTCCGGACATTATAGTTGATACGGGTTCCTGTGCCGGTATTAAAACAGAATCAGCCATCGGACAGATAATCCTAGGAGATAAATGCGTAGAATATGATATTTCCGGGATAGGTTTTCCAAAGAAAAGAAGAAAAAAAATGATTTTATGCTCAGCCTTCCATTTTATGGCAACAAATACCAAAGAGGCCCTCTTGCATGATGCTGTCCGTTATGGAACTGCTCATGATTTTAAGGTCTGTCTAGGAACACAAGCTTGCGGTGAATTCCTCATCAACTCTGATGAGAAACGGAGAGTTCTCTTGAGGATATTTAATGCTGCAGGTTGTAATTGGGAAACGGCCGGAGTTTATATCAGTTCTTTACGTTCCGGGTTGCCTGTATTTAGTATTCGGGTTGTCTCTGATCTGGGAGATAAACATGCTCTTAAGGATTTTATTTTTAATATCAAAGCCTGTACCAAAAAACTTTACCGATACATCCTTGTTTTACTGAACCAGGGATGGTTTACAGATTTCAATGAGCAGTGGCTTAAATTAAATAAAAATATTATCCAAAAAATATCTGATTCGGTACTCCCATGATTTTTTTTATTCACTATTGATGTTTGTCTTTTTAGTAGTTAAAATCAAAGTAAAAGAAAATATAAATATACCTATGTGGATGAGTTATAAATGGTAGATTATCCGAAAAATGATCAAGCTGAACATATGGTGAAAACACAAATACGATCACGAGGAATTCGCGATGCGGGTGTACTTAAAATTATGAGTAAGCTGCCCAGACATCTTTTTATATCCGGAAAAAGCAGAGATGTTGCGTACGGTGATTATCCTGTTTCAATTGGTCACGGGCAGACAATTTCGCAGCCCTATATCGTAGCTTACATGACCCAAGCCCTGCATTTAAAAGGCGAAGAGAAGGTGCTTGAAATCGGAACAGGAAGCGGTTATCAAACTGCAGTTTTAGCAGATCTTTGCAAGCAGGTTTATACGGTAGAAATGGTTGATGTGCTTATAAAACAAGCGGAGCGATTGCTTAATGCTTTTGGCTATAATAATATTAGATATAAACATGGTGATGGTTCAAAGGGATGGTCAGAGCAAGCTCCTTTTGATAGAATAATTGTAACAGCAGCAGCAGAGGCCATACCTGTTGCTCTAAAAACACAGCTCAAAGATAATGGAATTTTTGTTATTCCGGTAGGGGATTATAAACAATACCAAGATTTGCTTGTGATAAGAAAGATTGGCAAGAGTTTTCAGACTGAAGAAAGTATAGGTTGTAGATTTGTTCCGCTTATTCAGGATAATACAACAAACTTTGTGCAGTAAACATACCACCAGCAAAGCTGGTGGTATGTGGGGGAGCACCCCATAGGGGTGCAGGGTGGCAGAAAAAGCCACCACCCATTTATCAACTTTTTATCCACCTTTATAAGTGGTGGCTTTTTCGAAAGTAAAGAGAGGTTTTTATGGAGAAAGACAAACAAATACAGGTAGTTACTTTTCAGCTGGGAGAAGAAGTGTATGCAATTGATATAATGGAAATAAAGCAGATTGTAAATATGCAGGAAGTTCGAGAGATCCCCAATGCTCCACCTTATGTAGAGGGTATTCTCAATTTAAGAGGATTGGTTACGCCAATAATCAATTTGCATAAGCGTTTTGTTTTGAAAAAGTTGGAGATGAGTGAAGAAGACAAACTATTAAGCGGTTTCATTATCCTTGAAATTAATAATATGACACTAGGCGTAATTATAGATAAAGTACAGCGGGTAATCTCATTAGATGTCGAACTGATTCAACCACCGCCGCAGATGATTTCCGGTATTGGTGTGGAATATATTCAAGGTGTAGTAAATGTTGATAATAACTATATTATTATCCTGAATATTGAAAAATTATTTAATCCCAAAGAGTTGCAGCAGCTCAAGCTCTATAAATAGTAAGGATAGCAATTTATGGCAATATCTCTATTTAAACCGACAATACGAAGAAAAGATATGGATAATGTACTCTCCTGTATGGTAGGAGATTTTATTGGGCCTGGAAAGTATAGTCATGATTTTGTAGCCGCTTTGGCCCACTACCTGAAGTCGGCAGGCGGAGTGGCTTTGGCAAGTTATTATTATTCACTTCTGCTCGCACTTGATGTGCTTAAGCTTGAACCGGGTGATAAGGTAATTCTCTCTCCTCTCTCACCCTCAATATATTTGGATGTACTTGAAGCAAAAGGATTAAAGCCGCTCTTTATTGATGTTGATCCGGATTCTGCTGTGATTCTGACCAGTGAACTGCAAAATAACTGTTTTAAAGAAGCTAAAGCCATATTACTGCACTATACTTTGGGTTTTGTTCCCAATATTGCTGAAATTAAAGAATACGGGATTCCCATAATCGAAGATATTTCTCAAGCGCTTGGAGCACAATGGGAAGATGTGCTCTGCGGTGGTATCGGGGATGTTACGGTACTCTCTTTGGATCATAATAATATTATCACCACAGGCTCAGGCGGTGTAGTTCTGGTAAAAAATAAACAGGATTTTAAGCTTTTAAAAAGGGTGTTAGAAATTTCACCGGAATATTCACTGCTCCCTGATCTTAATGCCGCTATCGGATTAGCACAGCTAAGGCAGATGACTATTTTTTTAGAAACCCGCAGGGGAATAGCGGACATTTTTTCAAAAGCATTGATGCGTTCAAAACACGGCACCTTGGTTCAGAAAGACGGTGGCAGCAATGTGTATTATTCGTTTCCGGTGATGGTGTTACAAAGTATGATGGAAGTAAGAAAGTTTGCGAAAAAACAGCATATCGAGACACATGCGGCATTTAATGAAACGGTAATTACACGTCATGATGAAATCTACAACACTTTTCCCAATGCCAAGACACTTTTGCTGCGTTGTGTGCTTTTTCCGCTTTATCCTTCTCTTGGTAAAAAAAATGTAGAAGGGATTTCAAAAGTACTTATCGTTTTACCTTAATAGCAACCTTTGTGGATATTCTTTTTTTTAAGAGAACTTTACAAAAAAACTATAAGATCTTATAGTGATGAGGAGAAGCTGGTTAGCTATGAAAAAGATACAAAAGGTGATTGCTGTTTTAAATAACACTAAAACTCATGCCGGACAAATATCGGAACAGATAAAAGCTTTTTTTAACAAGAGAAATATATATGTTGAAATGCTCGATTATAATAATAGCCAGGCCATAGCTGAAACCTCGCTTAACGAAACCGATTTAGCCCTTTCAGTAGGCGGTGATGGTACACTGCTTTACTGCTCTCAACTTGTCGCCGGAAATGATATCCCTATCCTGTCGGTTAATTTAGGTACTTTCGGCTTTATTACTGAAGTATCAAAAAATGAATGGCAGGAAGTATACGAAAAGTTTGTGTGCGGAGAGATTACCGTCAGTCGCAGAATTATGCTCGATGTTAAAGTATTAAGAGCAGACAGGGAAGTAGGATGTTACAGTGGCCTCAATGATGGTGTAATCATTACCTCCGGTATAGCAAGGCTGGTACGGCTTGATGCATATCTATCCAAAACATACATTGGACGCTATCGTGCAGACGGTATAATAATTGCAACCCCTACAGGTTCAACCGCATATTCATTATCAGCCGGAGGGCCCATCCTTCATCCGGAGATGGAAGCTCTTATTATCTCTCCCATCTGCCCCTTCTCACTCTCTCATAGACCCCTTGTAGTTCCGGCAAAAGAGTATATAGAGATTGTTGTAGAGGAGAGACAGAGGACAACACTTAATCTGACTGTCGATGGTCAGGAGCTTTTTGTACTCAATCCCAAGGACAGGGTGATATTTCAAAAGTCGGATCATTATACATATATTATCAATTCTGATAAAAGAAATTTCTATGAAGTATTAAGAACAAAACTTAATTGGTCCGGAGAAGCGAATGCTTGAAGAGCTTCATGTGCACAACTATGCATTGATCGATAGGATTTCCATTAAATTCTCTCCCGGCCTGAACATATTATCCGGAGAGACGGGCGCGGGCAAGTCAATACTTATCGGTGCGTTAGGGTTGCTGTTGGGACAGAAAGCAAATACTTCGATTATTCGCACAGGCACGGAAGAAACACTGGTTTCCGGAGTAGTTAATGTAGCACATAGCAGGCCTGTTTTACAGTGGCTCAGGGATCACGATATCGAGCCGGAAGACGGTACGGTAATTTTACGGCGAGTAGTTAAAAAGAACGGGCGAGGTTCTATATATATACAATCGGTACCTGTAACACGCAGTATTCTCCAAGAAATCACCGCCTCGATTTTCGATATGCACGGCCAGCATGAGCACCAGTCACTGCTGCAATCGGAGAATCACAGGAAGGTGTTGGATTTTTTTGCCGGTTGCGGGGAAGAGGCCGATCGGTTTAGAGTTCAGTTTGTTGAGCTTAAAACACTGAAAGATCGCTATAATAAATTAATTGCCACGGAACGCGAGCGATTACGTCAGGTTGAACTGCTTAAGCATGCAATTTCCGAGATCGGTAAAGCCGACCTTAAATCCAAAGAAGATGAGGAGCTGGAACAGGAACATAAGCTTTTAGCCAATTATGAGCGTTTGTTTCAACTCTTAGAGCAGATTTATGGTAATGTTGCGGAAAGCAGAGGCGGGGCATTAGCTTCTTTACGGACTGCGCGTACGAGCATGGATGAGCTTACAGAAATTGATTCAAGCCTGAATGTTTTGAAAAACCAGCTTGAAGATTCTTATTATGAGCTTGAAGATTTTGTAGGGGGCATTCGTCATTTTAAGGAGCAGCTCAATTTTGATTCCGGACGTCTTACTTTGGTTGAGGACCGTCTCAAGGAAATCAGATTGCTGAAAAAGAAATATGGTGATACTATAGAAGAAGTGGTTAAATTCTATGAAGAAAGTAAAGTAGAACTTGAATCAATCGAGAATTGGGAGGAAGACAAGGAGATATTAAAGCGGCAGATTTCAGAACAGGAAAAAGCTTTGGTAGAAAGTGCGGGAGTCTTGTCCGGAAAAAGGAAGGGTGCCGCTTTAGTGCTGGAAAAAAAGGTCGAAGAGGAGTTAAGGCACTTGGGTATGCCTAAAGTGCGCTTTAAGGTTATGGTGAAAGAAAAATTGAACGAAAGCAATCGGCCAATTATTTCACAGTATGGGAAGGATGATATTGAGTATGTAATCTCCCCGAATTTAGGGGAACCATTTAAAAAGTTAAAAAGTATTGTCTCCGGTGGTGAACTGTCCAGAGTCATGCTTGCCATTAAATCTGCTTTAGCCGAATCTGATGATATTAATAGTCTGATTTTTGATGAAGTTGACGCAGGCATCGGCGGACAGGTGGCAATTGCTGTCGGCGAGCGCTTGAAATATCTTTCGGGGTTCAAGCAGATTCTATGTATAACCCATTTAGCGACAATTGCAGTGAGAGCTCAAAACCACATAAAAGTTGAAAAGATTATGGAAAAAGGCAGAACATTTACTAAAGTAAAAACAGTAATCGGTCAAGAACAAAAAGAAGAAATTGCCAGGATGCTTGCCGGGGATAAGAAGGAAGATGTTTCGTTAAAACACGCCGAAGAGCTTATCTTAAAATACGGCTCTTAAAGGAGGTACCCTCAATGGCAAAAATAAGTCAGGCCGCTAAAAAGAAATATTTTGAAAAAATAAAAGAGTATAAAAAACTGGTAAGCGGTATTATGGATAATGAGAAAAAGCTTAAGATCGTAATGCTTTCGGACAAATCCGGTGCTCATTATAAAAAGTTACAGTTAACTGATGAAAATATTAACTTGGTTTCCTATTTTTTATTAATGAACTCCCTCTCGGTTGCACTCCTAGGTGTTAAAAACGAGGCGTTTTTAAATGAAGCGAGGAAATGCTGCTACAAAAGCATTATTTACCTTGAAGAAATCGTATCAACATATATTGATGCTCCTTTTTCCGAATATGAAAATCGACTTACGACCATTGAAGCTTTCGATGACATAAAGCGCTATAAGCTGGTGCGAAAACTCGGTTTTGCCATCGCTTCGGTAGAGGATGCCTTTGGAGTTAATTCTAAATGGAAGTGGTCTTTTGTGGAACTTGAAGGGCGCTATACCACTGTATTAAAAAATCTTATTAATTTAAAAACCGTATTAGGCAAGCTTAATCCTTCGGTACCGGGTTATAATGAGAGACGTGAGCATTTGGAACTGGCAATTGAAATGCTTAAAAGAACATCGGCACGCTATAGAGAGAAATATGAGTTGTCTACACTGCGGCTTGACGACATTAAGCAGGGTATTCATTACTTAGCGGCTTTAAAACGGCTGCAGACTCTAATGGGTGAATCGGAAGAGCTGGAAATAACCAAACGAAAAATTGATGTATGGACGACTAAAATGGAAGCAGATTCCAAAAAGAAGGATGAAGAAAAGAGCAGAAGAGGTATGATGAAGTAATGACCGCTATTGCTGTGTTTTCAATTCATGCAGGGAATCATAAGGATATAGCTCACCCAGAGTGTGTTGAATAAATTTAAAATTCTTACCGCAATAATAAATAACGAAAGAGCTATCTGCGAACTCACTTAATATTTGTCTGCATGCTCCGCAGGGTGGTACCGGATATTCCGCATCAAGGCAGGCCAAAAAAAGAGCCTTAAAAACATGTTTCCCATTGACTACAGCCGCAGCCAGTGCCGACCGCTCCGCACATATGGTGAGTCCGTATGATCTGTTTTCCACATTTGTTCCTTTAAAAAAGGAATTATCCCCACAGAGCAAAACAGCCCCTACCCGAAACTGTGAATAGGGGGAGTATGAATTACGGGCCGCTTCTCCGGACAGCCGGAGGTACTTATTTATTTCTGCATTGCTTAAAAATTCTTGCACAGGCTACTCCATTTAAGTATTAGCACTTCTCAATTCAAAAATTGAGAAGTGCTGTTTAAAACTTAATTGACAACCTAATTCCAATACTATAGGATAGAAAATCCGATGCAAACACTTTTCCAAAAAAAAAATAGAAGAATTAAAAAAACACCGTGGATCGCCGGTCTTTTTTTTCTCTTATTTTATTTCTTTATATTCGCCTCGCCTTTGCACAAAGAATTAAGAATTCATCTTCAATGGGTTATCGATCTTTCCGATCCGGCCGTCATGGAGACTAAAGCCGCTGCGAAAGAGATTTTAAAATCCACACATTTATTTAGTTTAGGAAATCAACCCGGTGATTATTTCGGTTATTTTAATGATGACGGTAATGTGATTTTTGTAAAGCAGATTGAAGAACACAATGATATACCTTTTAGAATAACGCTGTCGGATCAGGGATTTATTTATTATTCAGGCGCTTACGCAGACTTAGTTTTCAGTGATCAGGCGGGAGAAGAGAAAAGAACTTATAATCAGCCGGGTCCGGGATTCCCGCTGTTAACCCAAAATGGTAACAGGCTATTTATCATAAAGACGGATCTCTCCGGATTAAGAGAGCTGGATGTTTCGGGAGAACTGCTTTGGAGTTCCGATGTGCCTTCCTGGATTACTAGTTTAAGTTATACCGATAATCTTGTAATATGTGGTTTGGGAGACGGTACCGTAAACCTCTTTGATAAGCAGGGGAATACAATTTCAGCTTTTTCAGTGCAAAAGAGTACGGTTGATTGTATTTACGGTGTGAGCTTTTGTAAACAAAACGAGCTTTTTGCGGGTGTGGCGGGAGCGGAGCCGCAGTACCTTTTCGTAGGAGAGGTTAAAGAGCAGGAAAAGCCTGTTTCTTATTTAATACAATTGGATTCTGATTTTAGGCAAGAAGTAAGGATCAAATTCTCCGATAATGGCAAACTGCTTTTCTTTGAAGGGGAGAGAGCACTTAAGATTTTTGATCTAAATTCTAAAGAACTCACAGCAGTTCCTCTATTGGGAAATATCAACTCCTTTGAATATGCTGACAAAGTTGGTAGCCTCGCGGTTATAAGCGGACACAATAATTTGCATGAAATCATAATTTTAAAGCCTGGAAGCTCATTTTTATTTAAAGATTATTTTAGCGGACAGAAGATTTTTCTAGCTTCTGATGAGAACCGCTTTTTTTTTGCAATTGATGGCAAAATTATTCGCTTTGATCTCGTGGAGGAATGATGAAGTATCGCTTGATGTTATATTTATTGTTGTTTGCGCTTCTTCTTACGGCTTTTGAATGGCCGGTAGCTAAAGTACTTATTACTGCCACTTTCGGAGAGAGCAGAGGTGATCATTTCCATTCGGGCATTGATTTAGCCGGAGACGACCAGGAGATAAAACCGATTTCCGCAGGTAACGTTATCTTCCGTTATGATGAAGGCGTAAGTTTCTCCAGCATCCCAATCGGATTGGGATGCTTTGTAGTGCTTGAAGACAATACCGGTATTCGCAGCCTTTATGCACATATATTGCAAGGAACTATTCCTTTAACTAAAAAGAGATTCGAACAACAGGATACGATCGGTATCATTGGTAATACCGGTTATTCATTCGGCAAGCATCTGCATTTAACGATAATCGATCATAAAGAAAAAACTATTTTAAATCCGCTTATTGTATTTAAAAATGAAAATAAATTAATAACAGATAAAATTCCCCCTGTGATAGAGAACTTATATTATAGAAATAAACAAGGTGAATTAATAGAGTTATTGGATCATGCAGTTTTGAATTTGGAAAGAATTGAACTGTTTGTCCGCGGACACGATATGCATGACGGTGTAAAAGCTGCGGTGGCACCATATGAACTGAAAGTGGTGCACAATGATATGAAGATTATTCACATTATCTTTAACGCACTCCAGTTTAAAGATGGGGTGTATTGTCTAAACAGTTGTGGAAAAGATTTCTCTCATTTATACATCACAAATGAATCCTTTACGGATCTAATGTACCTTGGTAAAGTCGAGTTTGTTAAAGGAAAAAATCAGATTAATATTATGTTAATTGATTTTTATGGCAACAGCACCGTAAGGGAGGTAGATATTTGGGCAGGCTCTCCTCTTTAAAGACATTTTCAAGTACAGCTAAAAATAGCGATCGCCATTATATCAAATGCAATGTATGTGGTTCGGACAGTACGAAGACGTATCTGAAAGCTAAAAGCTATTTGTATGTAAAATGTAGAATCTGCGGATTAATTTATCAAAATCCCCAGCCGGTTTTGAAAGATATCAAAAACTGCTATAATGAGGACTACTTCCGCTATGAATATACAAACGAGGATAATTTTTTTAATTTAATGCTCTTGGGTTTTAAAGACATTGGTTTAAACCCTGCAAAGTTAAAACAAGCAACGCATAAACAGTTTCTTGATATAGGCTGCGCTACCGGGAAGTTACTTTCTTATATGAAAGGTTTGAAGTGGCAGGTACAGGGTGTCGAAATCTGTAAAGAGTCGGCGGAGTATGGAATGAAAAAAAGGCGTGTGCCTATTTTTTCAGGGACTCTTGCCCAAGCACATTTCGCCGAAGAATCTTTTTCTTTAATTCATTTCTCCCATCTTATAGAGCATGTAGCAGATCCGAGTGCTTTGCTTCGGGAAGTGCGGCGTATACTAAAACCCGGCGGAATGGCTGTTATTACCACACCCAATAGCGATGGTTTTCAGGCACGCCTTTTAAAAACGCATTGGCGATCCGCCATAGCGGATCATCTTTTCCTGTTTTCCAAAAAAACTTTATCGCGGCTTTTGGAATCTCTGCATTTTAAAATTTATAAAGTAGTAACATGGGGCGGGCTGGCAAAAGGTACTGTACCCCTGTTTATTAAAAAACCTGTTGATTATCTGGCAAAAAAAATGGGATTCGGGGATGTTGTGCTTTTTTTGGTGAGTAAAGAATGATTATTTTTTACCTTTAATATCCTCAAACCTCTTTAACACCGCTTTACCGTGAAAATATAAATCCTCATAAAGAGCTAATTTGTTAATCTTTTGAGCGTTTTTGAGTATGGCTTGCTTAGTGTAATAGATAAGCGAGCTTCTTTTTACAAAATCGTATACACCCAGCGGTGAAAAAAAGCGTGCGCTCCCGCCTGTAGGAAGCACGTGGTTGGGTCCCGCCCAATAATCTCCGACCGGTTCACTTGAATAGCTCCCGATAAAAATAGCGCCGGCATGTTTTATTTCTGCAAGTACACCTTCGGCATCGCTTACCAAAAGCTCCAGGTGTTCGGGTGCGATCTTGTTCACCACCTCTACTCCCTGCTTAATATCGTCAACTACAATAATGGCCCCATAGTTGTTCAGGATCTTTGTAATGGTCTCCCTATGCTCCGAATCTTTCAGGTAGCCCATAATCGCATCTCTCACTTTTAGAGCCAGCTTGTGAGAGTCGGTAACAAGGATCGCCGATTCAAAACCTGTGCGGTGTTCCGCCTGACTTAAGAGGTCTAAGGCCACCCATTCGGGAGAAACTCCTTCTTGGGCCAGCACCACAATCTCCGACGGCCCGGCAATCATATCAATGTCGACAAAACCGAATACCTCCCGCTTTGCCAAACTTACATAGATATTGCCCGGTCCTACAATTTTATCAACTCTGGGTATGCTCTCTGTACCGAAAGCTAAAGCAGCGATGGCCTGTGCTCCCCCTACAAGATATACTCTTTCTATACCTAACAAAGCCAAAGTGGCGCCTAATTCCGGCTTGTCGAGAAAATGGACCGGTGGCGTAACCACTACAATGTCTTTTACACCTGCTATCTTGGCGGGTATGATATTCATAAGTACGCTCGAAGGATAAAAAGCTTTACCGCCGGGAATATAAACCCCGACCTTTTCCAGAGGCACTATTCTCTGACCGAGTTTAACGCCGTTGGCACACTGTTTTACCCATGATGATTGCTTTTGAAAGCTGTGATAATGTTCAATATTGGCCCCCGCTTCCTGTATTATCGTTATAAATTCCGCATCCGTTCTTTTGACACATTGTAGAAGATACTCTTTACCGGCGATTATTGTTTTATCCGTATGGGTAAAGTTGTCGAACTGCTGTGTGTATGAGAAAAGAGCTTTATCTTTATTTTTCCTCACGTCATTTATTATGGTTTTCACTTTTTCGCTTATTGCCGGATCGATTGTATAGCCTCTTGCTAAGATCTTGTTAAGAAGTTCTCCGCGACTGCTGTAGTTAATTATTTTCATAATATCTTGACCGCCTTTTTAAAAGAGTAATCATAAACAAACCTTTAAGAAATGTTATAATTACTTAATATCTAGGTATTGCAAAAGTATAGAATTCTCTATAAATTGTCAATTGTCGGGCGTGATCTGCCGCTTATTAGACGAGAATATACAGTATATTTAACAAATCCATTAAAAAAAATTATTATTTCTCATTTTAAGTTGACAATTTTCTATATATATAGAAAATTGTATATAAAAATTATTAGGTGTTATGAGGAGAAGACATCAGTGATACGTGTAAATGAAAACTATTTAAAACTGCAATCCTCTTATCTTTTTTCTGAAATTTCAGGACGTATTGCGGCGTTTAGAGAGGCTCATCCGGCGCGTGAGATAATAAAATTAGGTATCGGGGATGTGACCTGTGCCTTACCCGCAGCCTGTATTGCTGCCTTCCATCACGCAGTGACTGAAATGGGGGATGAGCGTACGTTTCGCGGTTATGGGCCGGAACAGGGTTATGAGTTTTTAAGAGAAAAGATTGCCATGCATGATTATAAAGAACATGGAGCAGACATTACCCCGGACGAGATATTTATAAGTGACGGTGCCAAGTGTGATGTGGGAAATATTCAGGAGCTGTTTGCAGAAGATGTGGTTGTTGCGGTTCCGGATCCGGTGTATCCGGTTTACGTTGATACCAATGTGATGGCCGGCCGGAGCGGTAATTGGAAAGATACCGGCTATAAGGGATTGGTATATCTTGAATCTACGGAAGATAATGGTTATGTGCCCGTAATACCCGATGAAAAAGTGGATTTAATCTACCTTTGTTTTCCCAACAACCCGACAGGAGCTACCATCAGCAGAGATAAACTGCAGGAATGGGTAGCATATGCAGATAAAAACAAAGCACTTATCATTTATGATGCTGCATACGTGGCTTTTATTAAGGATCAAACACTTCCGCACAGTATTTTTGAAATTCAAGGAGCTAAAGAAGTAGCGATTGAAATAAGGAGTTTTTCTAAAACAGCCGGATTTACCGGTACCCGCTGTGCATATACGGTTGTACCGAAAGCATGCAATGCTTATACCCGGTCCGGTACAGCGGTCCCATTACATAAATTATGGCTAAGAAGGCAGACCACGAAGTTTAATGGTGTTTCCTATCCTGTACAGCGTGCAGCGGAAGCTGTTTTTTCCTCCGAAGGGAAAAAACAGGTGAAGATTTTAATCGATTATTACATGCACAATGCCGACCTCATCAAAAGAAGATTCTCCGAACTCGGCTATCTGTGTGCCGGGGGTGATAATTCTCCTTATATTTGGATCAAGGCAAATATGGCTTCATGGGATTTCTTTAGCCTGCTGTTGGAAAAGGCAGGAGTGGTATCTACTCCGGGAAGCGGTTTTGGTAAGTGCGGAGAAGGTTATGTACGTATAAGTGCCTTTAACAGCCATGAAAATGTGGAAAAGGCACTGTATAAAATAAGCGATGTTCTTTCGTAGCGGATGAAAGTTAAAAAAATTATTCAGTTGCGGAGCAGAGGTTTAGATAATTGTAAAGAGGAAAGATTATGAAAACAAGCGATGAGTTGTTTAAAGAGACAAGTAAAAGCTTGCGCACTATTCTCATTGTAGAAGAGAACGATAAGTATATGAAGACTTTCAAAGATATTGTTACGCCTTTGGGATTTGATTGCATTCATCTGTCAAATCTCGAACAGCGAAAGGAAATATTCTCGCAAACCCCTTTTCTCTGTGTTATTGATTGTTTTAATAATAAAAAACAGCATATTAAAGATTTTATGCGTCACTATACCATAACCAATCCTTATGCCTTATGCATTGTGACAGCAGAGAGAGCTTGTGAAAAACAAGCTCTGGCATATCTTCCGCAGGGGGCATACGATTATCTGGTAAAGCCTTTTAACACTGTAAAAATTCATAACCTGTTGGAACGATGTCTGGAAAAAATATCTTTGGAAATGGATAATAATAGACTGCAAAACCAGTTTTATGAAGCAAAAAATGAGGTAGCACTGTTTAGTAATATGCGTTCACGTATTTTTACTGCCGGTAAACGTTTAATTGCCTGCAACTATCTGGACGAATTGGGGCAAGCAATTATGCAGGAGTTTTCCAATATCTTCAATATAATGGGAGGAAGCTTCTTTATCTTGGAGAATGAGAAACTGCAGCGTATCTACTCACTGGACCCCGGCCACACTCCGGATGAGATACGGCTGCCTTTAAAAGACTCAAGTTTTTTCGGGCAGGTTATGAGTAAAAAAGAGCCTCTGCTGATTAAAAACCTCAGAGAGGAAAAACACTTTGAATCAAGCGGTTGGGACGGTTATAAAAAAGAATCCTTTCTTATCCTGCCTCTTATTCACAATACCCATAATTTTATGGGATGCGTTTCTTTGCATGACAAGGAAAATAACGGTTTTACCGATCATGATAAAAAGATAGGCAATGTGCTGGCCGGATTAAGCGCGAGCATGATTCATACCGTAAAAAGGATTGAAGGATTGCGCGACAGCGAGGAAAAGTATAGGTATTTTTTTGAAGAAAACCCGGCTGCTGATTTTATTGTAACACCTCAAGGTAAAATAACGCTGTTCAATCCGTCATTTGAACGAATCTTAGGCTGCACAAAAAATGACGACGGTATTGAATACCATCTTCCCGCTTTATGCAATAGAGCTCGCGAGTGGGAGGAGGTGGTGGAAATTATTAGAGAAAAGAAAAAAGTAGAATTGTATGAGACGGAATTTACCAAACACGACGGTACGCCCGTGTATGTATTAGGCAATTTCCACGGCAGATTTGATGAAGTGGGAGAGCTGCTGGATATCAAGGGAGTTCTCATTGATATAACACAAAGGAAACGTCTGGAGGAACAGCTTAATCATTCTATGAAAATGGAAGCGGTGGGACGCTTCGCCGGAAGCATAGCACATGATTTTAATAATCTGGTAACCGCTATTTTAGGATACAGTGATCTCTGCCTGCGTGTTCTCGATGAAAACAGTGATTTACACGCAGATATACTGGAAATTAGGCATGCCGCAAACATGGCAGCGGAATTGACAAAAAAATTACTTTATTTCAGCAAAAAACAAAAAATACAAGAGGAAGAGATTAATCTTAATCAAATTTTGTCTGACATGGACAGTATGTTAAGACGCCTGCTTGGCGAAGAGATTGAATTTACTACTTTTTTTGATCCGGCTTTAAGCAGTATCAAAGCCGATCTGAGTCAGATCGAACAGGTGATTATGAATTTAGTGGTGAATGCACGAGATGCTATGCCCAAAGGCGGCAAGCTTGTTATTAAAACCGGGCAGGTTGAAATATCTCCATTAAAAGATCATCATGATATTGAGCTAACCCAAGGTTCATATGCAGTGCTTTCTATAATTGATACCGGTGTAGGAATGGATGTCGACACAAAATCTAAAATTTTTGAACCGTTTTTTTCTACAAAAAGCAAAGACAAAGGTACGGGGCTGGGATTGTCTACTGTATATGCCATCATGAAAAAAAATAAAGGGATAATCAAAGTAGAGAGTGAATTGGAAAAGGGAACAAGATTTCATCTTTATTTTCCTGATCTAGTTAAGAATCACAATGATGTGAAAAAAACCGTCCATAATACCAAACGAGATACTGCTACTATTTTACTTGTGGAGGATAAAGAGATTGTTCGTAGCATGGTTGAGAGAGTGCTTTCCCGCGAGGGATATACTATTATAAAAGCTTTGGATGCTGAACAGGTTCTTGCTCTGCTTTCGGAAGATAAAACAGTATTGGATATGCTCATTACCGACGTTAACCTGCCGCAGATGTCAGGATATGAGCTGGCAGATAATTTGAAACGATTATATCCGGATCTCAAAGTGATTTTTACCTCAGGTCAGCCGGAGACAGTAAACAGACTTAAAGAACGTGAAACAAAGCCGAATATAACCTTTTTGGAAAAACCTTTTACTACGGGGGAGCTGCTGCAGGGCGTGAAGCGGCTTCTCGTAAAGAAAAAATAACAAGAGATTAATACTTTGGAATTGTATACAATAAAGAAACATGCATCCGTTAGTAGTCATTATAGATAGTGTTTTCAATTCATATAAAGAAGAGCAGCAGGTGTTATCGGCAGCAGCTGACCGGATTGAAATATACAACCCGCAAACAGAACAGGAAGTTATAAAAAAAGTAAAGCACGCTGATGCGGTGCTGGTTAATCTGCATGCTATAACTAAAAATATCATAAATGAGATGCAAAACTGTAAGATAATATCTCGTTATGGAGTAGGTGTAGATAACGTTGATATAAAAGCCGCTACAAATAAAAAGATCTGGGTTGCTCATGTGCCTGATTACTGTGTGGAAGAAACAGCCGATCATGCTTTGGCATTGTTGTTTGCCTGCGCGCATAGTATTGCTTTCAAAGATAAACTCATTCGCAAAGGCATGTGGAAATTAGAGGATCGCTTCCCGCTTTCCAGAATGAGCACATGCACCATGGGTATTATCGGGTATGGAAGAATCGGCCGGACACTCCATCGGAAAATGAGCGGTTCGGGTTTGTCTCAGGTGTTGGTCTGTGATCCTTATGTAAGCGGAGCGGAAATAAAAAAGCAAAAAGGAAAAAAAGTGGAGCTTGAGGAGCTGCTGCGTAAAGCGGATTTTATTTCCCTGCATCTGCCGCTGAATGACGAAACCTTACATCTGCTTGGCAGAGAAGAGATTGAAAAAATGAAACATAGTGCCATCGTGGTTAATACCTCTCGTGGTGCTGTAATCGATGAAAAAGCTTTGATTACCGCTTTAAAAACCAAGAGGATTATGAGTGCCGGTTTGGATGTGTTTGAACAAGAACCCCTTCCCCTGAAAAGCCCTTTGAGGAAGCTTGATAATGTCGTTCTTACGGATCATACTTCATATTATAGTATTGAATCCATACTTGAGTTAAAGATGAGTACCGCTCGCAATGTGCTTGAGGTGTTTAAACATGGCAGGCCAATTCATGCGGTAAATAAATTTTAATCGGTATGAGTTGAATCATTTTGGGGCTGTCCAAAAAGTAAAAAATTCCTCATGCGGTCTCTGTGTGCTTTGTGAGAGACTTTTTAGACAACTCCATCTTTTTTATAAAAATCTTTACAGACCTCTCGGTAAAACTCCTCGGTTCGCCTGCCGAATTCTTGTACTGTATAATTCTGTGATGCTTTTAATGATTTTTTATGAAGTGTTTCCATTAAAGCGGGTTGTGAGAATAAGGAATGGACTTTTTCAGAGAATTCTGAGGTTTGATCAAACACAAGTCCGTCCTTGCCGCTATTAATAATTTCTAAATTCGTAATATCGTTTTTAACAATAACAGGCAGGCCGCTTGCCATTGCCTCGATAGTCACAAGACCTTGCGTTTCGGATGTTGAAGCATTTACAAAAACATCTGAAGATTTATAAGCCAAAGGTATGGTCTGCCAGGGCATATATCCGGAGAAAAGGACATGTTTTTCTATCCCTAGAGAGCGTGTTAATTTTTTAAGTTCAGCTACGGCCGGTCCCCCGCCGATAAGCAGTAATTTTATCTCTGCATATTTTTTTATTAGAGCGGGGAGCCCTTTCATTAATATATCAATCGATTTCTCTCTTCCCATGCGGCCTACAAAAATCATGACTTTATCGCTTTTAGTGATACCATATTTCTTACGAAAAGCGGTACGATCGCGGGCGGTTATTTTGTAATTATAAAAATGATCCAGATGCAAACCTGTAGGAATTATTTCTATTAAGCCTTTAATATGCATCACATCTTCCAGATATGTCTTTATTTTTCGGGACGGCACAATAAAATAATGGGGAATCTTATAAAGAAGCGATAACAACCAACGAAAAGTGCTTCTGGGAAAGATATCCCAAAAAAAATAGTGGCTGTAATATTCCCACAGGGTGTGGAATGTGAAAATGTGCGGAATGCGCAGATATGCCGCTATGCGTGCTGCCACAACACCCATAGAAAATTCCGTATGCGAGTGAATAAGCTTAATATTCCACTCTTTTGTTCTTTTTAACGCTTTATGAATAAACATACTTGCAAAATTAAATTCCGGCTGAAAATAATATTTTATTGCACGCTGTCTGAAAATACCGGATTGAGCATCCTGATAATTGTTATGTTTCGGGGCAAATATATAGACATTATAACCTCGATTAAACAATTCGAATTCAAGGTTTTTTATCGAGGTAATAACGCCGTTTATTTGAGGGTCCCAACATTCTGTAAAAAAAGCAATATTCATAATTCTTCCACCTTGCAGCCCTATGGGGTGTTCCCTCATATACCACCAGCTTTGCTGGTGGTATGTTGATTATGTGTCTTTTTTTTCAATTTACTTTTATGGTCTTCTATTATCCAATTATAATACTCAACCACTTCTTTTCCAAACTGTTCTGCTGAATATTTTAAGGATGCTCTCTGCGCTTTTTCTTTTAAGGAATTCGCAAGCTCCGGATGTGAGAGCAGTGTGTCCACTACGGCGGGAAAATCCTCCGGTTTATTAAAGACTAAGCCATAGCTGCCGTTTTCAGTAATATCCAAATTGGCCGGATCTTTGCGAACTATTACGGGCAGTCCGCAGGCCAGGGCTTCGACTGTTACCAATCCTTGTGTTTCGGATATGGAGGCCAATACGAACATATCGGATGACTTATAGACAAGAGGTATATGATTCCAGGGAATATAGCCGGTAAAGATAACGGAGTCTTCGACATGGAGTTTTTTTGCCTGTTTTTGTAATTCGGGGATTCCCGGACCACCACCGACGAGCAACAGCTTAATATGGGAGTATTTTCGCCCTAATTGCGCCAGACCGCGGATCAAGACATCGATGGATTTCTCTCTGCCAATCCTGCCTACAAAGAGCATTACTTTATCATTGTGTGCCAAACCGTATTTTTTTCTAAAATCATGTCTTGTCTGGGGAGTAACATCATAATTAAAGAAGTGATTAAGATTTAGACCGGTCGGGATGACTTTTATTGTTGCAGTTACATTCATTATATTTTCTAAATAGGATTTCACTTTTTGCGAGGGTGCGATGAAATAATCCGGTGATTTATAGAGTAATGAGAGAAAGTATCTGAAAAGGTTTTGAGGTAAAATATCCCATAAGAAGTAGTGGCTGTAGTATTCCCAAAGTGTGTGAAAAGTTAAGACAAACGGAACTTTGAGCTGCTTTGCGACCCCCGAGGCTATAATTCCCAAAGAAAATTCGGTATGTGAGTGTATTAAGTCTATTTTCCAATGCCTTGCTTTTTGCAGTGCTTTAAATTTTAACAGGCTGGCAAAATTGAACTCCGGTTGAAAAAAATATTTGATAGCCCATTGCCTAAAGATATGAGGATCATTATCGTTGTGATTTTTATAGTGAGGAGCAAAAACATAGATGGAATTATTTCGTCTGTTAAGTTCATATTGAAGGTTTTTGATCGAAGTAATTACACCGTTTATCTGAGGATCCCAACACTCTGTGAAAAAACCTATATTCATGAAAAAACTCCGTAATGAGGATGAACTTATCAGTGAAATTAACATACAAAGGGAGCATATGTCTATAGATGCGGAGTAGTTGGTGTCCTTTTAAAAAGTCTGTATCCGGTATCCTCTAAATAAAAACGTGCGAGCGGTATATTTTAAAAAAAATCGCTTTTCAGTTTTAGAAAAACCTATCATAATAGTAATTGTAGGAAAGCTAATATACGTACTTTAGTATATAGAACATTATGATTGAACCATTAGAGATTATTGCGGAACTTTTAACAAAACTCTATGCACCCATTGGGAATATTGAACATAAATATAAAACAAAAGTAACTGCTATCGGCTTATTGAAATCAGCTGATATGATAGATCCGATGTTTTATGCACCATATTATGACCGATTGATGAGTTACAAACTTCTTGTGAAAAATCTTATGGATAACTTTAAACTTTCACGAGAGATCTCGAAAAGAATACTGGCGGATATAGTGTGGAAAATAGCTAATGATGAAACAATCCTCGAAGAAGAAAGATATAAATCACCAATGCTTATTCTGCTTATTTTACTGCTTAATCCTGAATTTGAGAGACAGGGAAAAGAGCAGATATTTACAGTCAGTAAAAATTTTCTTGCTAATTTAAATGATACGGAAGCGTGTCTTAAAATAGCGGATTTCATAAGCTCGCATTTCCTTGATTTGGAAAACTCATATGACGAGCTGGCTCAAAAAATCATAAAGAAATGCTTAACGGGTGTGAAGCAGGAACACGTTTTGGAAAGGTTGGAGGGCGCGGTATATAATTTCTTTGTATACGCTTATTATGATCAAACGAAACGGCAGTTGCGGTATGAAATAGCCTGTAAATATAAAAATACTAAAGAACGAATTGAACCTTTTTATAATGTTAAAATGGTAGCGCGTTCTATAATAAGCAGGGTGGGAAAATATAAGACCAATGTCAATTTTTTTGGGCCGCGCATCTCTAATTTTGAAGAGATTAAAGAATTTTTTAAGAAACACAGTAATATTAAAATAATGTTTTTTTGATTTTTCAGTAAAAGAATCATTCCACGCTGTAATGCCGTTTTTTGCTCACACTATCTATGGTGTAGGTAAAAATTAAGGAATTTCTCGTCGTGTTGTATTGTTTACGCTTTTCTTGCGGCAGAGCGGAAACACCGGCTTTTTTAAAACCGAGTTGTACAAACCAGTCGGAGGTTTGAGTGGTTAATACGAATATTTGTCTTAACTTACGTTTAAGCGCCTTATCTAATAAAAAATTAATAATTTTCTTTCCTATACCGAGGTTGTTATATGTCTTGTCTACCGCAATCCCGGCAATTTCTCCTTGCTCGTCATTATAAATATGAAGCGCCCCACATGCGTGGAGTGTACCATCTACTTCATATATTGCGTAATCATTGATTTTTTCCGCTAATTCTTCGGGAGTACGCGGAACAAGGATTTCCTCCGTAATCGCCGGCCGCATTATACGGATAATATCTGAAATATCGGAAAAGTTTGCGGATCTTATATTTTCGTGGGGATCATTATATATCATAGTTCCCAAGCCGCGGTTAGAAAAGATTTCTTTAATGAGCATACCTTCAATACTGCCATTAATAATATGCACCCTATCCACACCATTAATGCAGGCGTTAAATGCCAGATTGAGTAGTTCATACTCTTTGGTAGTATCCTTTTTTTTGTTGCGATCCAATAATATTCTTGCCTGCGGAGCGGTAAGCTGGGTGATGTGATTATCACTACTAATATGAACCCCTTCCGGGATTTTTAAGTCGAGAGTTTTAATTCCGTCAAAATCCGTTATAAAAAACAGTTTGCTTGCATGCAAATCCCTGCTTACGGTAAATGACAGTTCATTCGAAGAGATATTATATGGTTTACCGGCTGCACTCCAACCAATATTGGGAAAAATGGGAATAAGACCTTCATCCAGCATTTTTTCAACGATTTCTACTTTTAGTTTTTCGACGCAACCGGAACTCTGGAAGTCGATTCCTTTAACCACTCCGATGCTTCTGGCTTTTACCCAGTTGCCGATAATTGCATTTGTATTGTTTTCTGCCAGAAATGTCATGAGCTTGTTCGATACATCGAAGGCGGCCATTTTGACAAACGGCATGGCTTCTGCCGGAGTTATTCTAATATTATCAACGGTTGTGCAATTAATATTATAGGTAGCAAGAATCTCATTAATGCGTTCACGTGCACCCGGAATAAGTACGATTCGAATTCCCATCTTATGCAGCAGTACAATATCTTTGATAAGGAGTGGGAACAGGGGATGCGAGAAGAGTGAGCTCACAATTTTGATAACAAAGGTATGGCCTTTAAAACGATTGATATAGCTAAATGCAGTGCGGATGGTATCTACTTGATCTGTAAAGGATAACATATCCATGGTTCATATCCTCCACCCTATTTTTCTGTAAATTTGCGTCGACGATTCTCATTTTGTACGATTTTATTTTATTAATCTATACTTTAGTGCTACTTTTATTAAGTAAATGAATGTACAAAATGAGAATCGCTGTGTCAAGTTACTTTTTTTAAGTGTATGAAATAGCAAGAGAGAAGGTACCCCCTTTAATAAATATCCAAATCTGAATAGAATTGGATAAAAGCAAAAAACAAACAAGGAGGTACCAATGATAAGTATAAAATATTATGATTTTTATAGGAATA
>Ga0315549_1001757_pt1 | contig 21924 bp, 21 predicted proteins | sample SalMarSW160200MG_FD_203101 | JGI IMG/M metagenome (GOLD analysis project Ga0315549, IMG submission 203101) | Salt marsh sediment microbial communities from the Plum Island Ecosystem LTER, Massachusetts, United States - Salt Marsh Sediment SW1601-200 ... | reverse complement strand
GTTTAGATGGAGTGGGTGGGGGGGTATATGAAGAGAGCTAGTCAGCTAATGGTGTAATATCTCATCTATAACACTAGGCTTCCAAACCATACCGACATCGGATTGTTCTCTAATACGTCCCGAGTACACACCAAGAAATCTAATAGCATGCTTACCTAACTTCCATACATTACCTGATGACCTATACCCGCCCATTCTTCTAGCAAACACTGGTGAGCCTGACATTCCGCGTCTAGTTGTTGCATCAACTAAGAAGACAGGTTTATCATCATAATTTAAGTCAATATCAGATGCAATATGCCCAGTTTTCCAAATTGGGAATTTTCCAGCTGCAGCAATTCCAAAAGGGAAACCCACTATTGAAACTGGCTCTGAAGGAGCTAACACTAGGTCAGTCTGAGCTAGTGAAGTATCTAAGGGATAGACTTTAATATCATCATTAGGTTTAATTGCTAAAACAATGACATCTACTTGCCTGCTGAGAGGATGCTCTTTCCACAGTTTATTTCCATTAGTCGGGTCAATAAGCTGTTCATATATTCGGTGCCAAGAACCTAGCCTTTTCGCATCGTGATGCCAAATCCCAATGGTATCTGGGTCAGCTATACCAGTAGTTGCCATTGGTTTTCCCGTATTTGGGTCACGACCAGTTACTACATGCCAATTTGTAATTACATAATTAGTTCTGTCATAAACAACTATAAAACCTGTTCCCGTTCCAATTAGAGTACCTTGGAAAAAGCATTCTAGATGAAGAGGAACACATGACAAGGGATCGATAATAATTTGTTTTGCCATAAGTCACCTCAAAGCCCTATCCAATCTACCCATCGCCTCTTTCTTTTCTCTAATGCCCAGTTTAGTCTTGTTTATGGCTCTGCGCAAGAGCTCGATTGACTGGTCGTAGGTCTTACGGTCAACCGGGTAGGGGATGCCGTCCTTGCCACCGTGGGCAAAGCTATAGCGGGCGGGGTCCCGGTAGCTGGGGGCAACCCCATAGACCAGCTCGGAAATCAGGCTCAGGGCACGGATAGTCTTGGGACCGACTCCTCTTAGCCCCAGTAGCTGCTCGAAGTCGTTTGGCTGACGCTCATAGGTGCTGACCAGAATCCGACTCAGGCTATCGGGATGAAGGTCTTGGGTGCTTAGATGGTGACGGGGAGGCAGGTCAAGGGTCTTCAGCCTTTTAAGGTCAGTCAAGATATTCTGCGGCTTTTGGTTAACGACTATATCACTGATAGTGGTTCGGGCAGGTTCACTTTCACCGGCAGTTAGGTTTAGTGCCCGTCCTCTCGCCTCGGACAGAATGGCGGAGTGGGGCTCATTGACAAAGTTAGCCACCGTCTCACCCAGCCAGTGATAGCGGCGGGCATAGCGGGTAGCCTCGTTCATACCCTGCTGAACGACTGCCCATGAGCCACGATTGGTAAACAGAAAGGTATGATGATAGAGCTGATAGCCATCCTGAATAGCCGAGCTATCTACCTTGGCTGACATACGGCTGGCATATACCAAAGGAGCCGGGTTTAATGATATTAAGTTTCCCCAGCTTTCTATCTCTGAAGGAGTCCGCCGTGATGTCTTGCCCTTGCCACCAGCGACAAATAAGCCGAGGTCTTTCTCCAGTCCTTTTACCGCTTCCTTGAGAGCACCACACAGGGTAGTGGTAACACCACTTGAGTGCCAGTCATAGCCCAGGATGCAGCCAAAAGCCTGAAACCAGAAGGGGTGTGACAGCCGCTTCAGCATCTCTTCGGCGCCAAAGTCGGTGATGATGGCAACGGTAATCTCCCGAGCCAGCTTGACCATTCGGTCAAAAAGCCAGGGTGGCACCTTACTATAATGGAGAGGTAGATTCGCAATACCAGTTCGTGTAGGAATAGTGGTGGCTGACATGCCACACCTCAATCAAAGACCGCAGCTATCGCAGCTACTGGCACCACAACTGAAACACGAATCGCCACCAGCTAGAGGGGTGGCCAGCCCATCATCGCTCTTGGAGAAGGAGGCGAAGGTAGAAAATATCCGGTTAGCACCATTATGGCAGCGAGGGCAAGAAACCTCTTCGTCAGCCCGACTTAATGAGCGTAACAGCTCAAACTTTAATTTACACTCAGGACATACATACTCATATATCGGCATCTTCTATCCTCATCATTAGTTTACCAATTCCCATGCACCAAGTCAAGCTTCCCAGACCACCTTACCGCCGATAATGGTCATCTCCACCCGGATATCCTTTATTTGCTCCGGGGGTGATTTGGTGGGGTCATCGCTCAGCATCACAATATCAGCCAGCTTACCCCGGGTAATAGAGCCCTTTACCTCCTCTTCAAAGGAGGCGTAGGCAGCATTTATGGTATACATAGCCAGCGCCTGAGTGACTGGGATACTTTCCTGGGGTAGAACCTGCTGCCCCGATTCAGCCCGTCTGGTAGTGGCGGCATATATGCCAACCAGAGGACTATCAGAAACTATCGGAGAATCTGAGCTACCGGCAACAACCAAGCCGCTATCGAGGAAAGATTTAATCCGATATAACCACTGCTGCTGGCTAGCCGGCACGGTAGCCAAGTATCTTTCACCGCTATAATAGAGGAAGGGAGGCTGAGTAACAACAACCGCCTGGAGCTTACGTAGCCGCTCAAGTAACTGGGGAGGACACTCAGAGCAGTGCTCTATGCGGTGGCGCCGCCCAGCTTGAGAGAGACGGCTATGGATATACTCCAGAGCGCTGATAGCTGCTTCTACAGTGTTTTGCTCAATAGCATGGATGGCTAGCTGGAAGCCAGCCTGGTGGGCAGCCAATGCTTGCTGGTCTAACTCCGGTTGTGACGGCTGCAATTGCCTACCGGTCTCAGTCACCATTATTTTTACCCCACCCAGGCGTAACTGGTTATCACCAGAGCCCGGAGCTAATCCCGCCTCCTGAATCTGGCTCAGGGCTTTAGCGCCAAGCATCATAGATACCCGACTCTTCAGTCTGCCTGTATCTTTAAATCGGTGGAAGGCTTGCCACCGACTGAGGTCATTACTCACTGTAGCCTCTTGCAGAGAGGTAATACCAAAAGACAAATAGTGCTCATTAGCCAAAGCTATGCCCTTTACCAACTCTGCTTCGGATAGAGTGGGCATCACCTTTTCCCAGACATAGCCCAGCATCTCAAGCAGGATACCGTTTGGCTCTCCAGTATCAAGGTCTCGGTCAATAATCCCGCCGGGTGGCTCCGGGGTCTCCCCGGTGATACCAGCCAGGGACAGTGCCAGGCTATTAAGCACACAGGCGTGCAGGGAACGGTGAGCCAGGACTACCGGGTGGTGAGGTGCTACCTCATCTATGTCCCAGCGGGTTGGACAGCGCTTCTCGGCGAGATAAAACTCGTTATAGCCGGTGCCGGTAAGCCACTGACCTGGTGGGATGCTCTGAACTTGATGGCTAATGGCTGCCTTTATATCGGCAATGGAACTAACCGATGACGGGCTCAAGTCAAGGCTAAGTAGCTTTCTTATAAACGAAAAAACATGACAATGGGCATCATTAAAACCGGGCACCACTGTTTTCCCACCGCAGTCAATTATTTTGGTCTTTGCTCCCGTGACCGACTCCAGCTGTTCATCACCGGCAACCAGCGAAACCCTGTCACCGGTAATAGCCACCAGCTCAGCCCCGGGTTGCCCGGGGTTCATGGTTACCACATTTGCGTTTTTAAGAACAAGGTCTGCGGCTGGCATCTTGAAATTAACCCTTTGACCAGTTAGCTTCAAGGTAGTATACTACCAACAGCCTACTATTATAAAGGAGACTCCATGAATGAAGAGCAACCAGCTGAGAAGCTGGTCTCATGGATACGAGGCAAGATATTAGCTGCCGGGTGTAAGGGAGTAGTAGTAGGTATGAGCGGCGGGCTTGACTCCTCAGTACTGGCTGTACTATGCCACCGCGCTTTTCCCCAAAGCATGTTTGGGGTGCTTATGCCCTGCTACAGTAGTCAGGAGGACATGGAGCATGCCCAAGCTGTGGCTAGCCTGTTCTCCATTCCAGTTAAAACAGTGGTTCTTGATACTGTTTATGATACCTTGCTTAAGGCACTACCCGGTGATAGAGTAGACCCTGCTATCAATCGGCTAGCTGAAGTCAACCTCAAGGTCAGGTTAAGGATGCTCACTCTTTACTACTTTGCCAATCAGCTTAACTATATGGTGGCCGGGTCAGGCAACAGGAGCGAGCTTTCCGTAGGCTACTTTACCAAGTACGGGGATGGCGGGGTAGATATTCTGCCCCTAGGCAATTTGGTCAAAGGGCAAGTAAGGGAACTGGGCAGTTTCCTGGGTATCCCGCCAGAAATTATAAATAAGCCCCCCTCGGCTGGATTGTGGTCGGGGCAAACCGATGAAGGCGAACTGGGGCTCACTTATGAAGAACTTGACAGTTATTTGATTAGTGGTAAAGCCAGTAATGAACTCAGAGACAGGATTGAGTCCATGATAGCTGCCAGTGACCACAAGCGTTTACCCCCATCGGTAGCTAGCTTTAATAATATATCCACCCGAGGTTAGGTATAATTCCTTCACTGAGGAGAAACAGAAGGTTGACTCCTAAGGTTAAAATCGTTACCGATAGCTCTGCTTACCTCCTGCCAGAGACAATTACGAAATACGATATCCGTGTTGTACCACTCAAAATTGCCTTCGGAACAGAGGTCTATAGTGAGGGAGTAGATATTAGCAATGAGGAATTCTATCAAAGGCTGGCAAAATCAAGTGCGCTTCCTACTACCTCACAGCCCTCCGCTAATGATTTTATCCAGGCATATTCCGAGCTAACCCAACAGGGTTATCCTATCTTTTCCATTCACATCTCCAGTAAGCTGAGTGGAACAATTAACTCAGCTCTAGCTGCCAGAGAGGCATTCCCCAAGGCTCAAATTGAGGTAGTAGACTGGCTGTCTATGGGAATGGGGCTGCTGGTTCTCGCTGCCGCCCGGGCGGCTGAAGAAGGAAAAGGACTATTGCAGATTAAGGCAATCACCAAACGACTCACCGCTCGCATTAGCATTTTGGCTATGCTTGATACTCTACACTATCTCTGGAAAGGAGGGCGTATCGGAGGGGCAACGGCTCTAATTGGTTCATTGTTAAACATTAAGCCAATCGTAGCTCTTGGGAATGGAGAGGTCAGGCCCCTGGCCAAGGTAAGAAGCAGGGCTAAAGGTATGGATTACATGCTGAAGCTTATGGAGAAACAGGTAGAGGGGAACATCCCTATCCGTGGCGGAGTTATCCACTCCCGTGCATTTGATGAAGCTCTGGCATTGGAAAGAGAGGTTCGAGCTCGCTTCAACTGTGTTGAGCTAGACCTTGTTGAACTGGGACCTGCATTTGGGACTCATACTGGCCCGGGTACCCTTGGTCTGGCTTTTTACAGTGATGACCAGGGGCAGACATATTGACTTTAATCTAGAAAAGGGAGACAATAGTGGCTGAGGAAAACATTAAAAGTAGAACGCTAAGATGGCATTGACACCAGAGCATCTACGGATAGACCCGGAAAGGGTGAGCCAGAAGCTTGAAAACTTTATTAAGACCAGCGTGGGCGACTTCAATAGACAAGGAGCAATCGTTGGCTTGAGCGGTGGGCTAGACTCCAGCGTGGTATTGGCTCTATCTGTGGCTGCTCTTGGCTCCAGTAAGGTACTGGTATTGATTATGCCAGAAAGGGATAGCAGCCAGGATAGTGAGTCTGATGCAAGGCTTCAAGCAGAGCCACTGGGGGTCAGGGTAGAGAAGATAGAATTGACGCCGATACTGGATGAGATGGGAATTTACAAGCATATACCGAAGGCAATATTCGCCCGGAAGAAAATAGCCGGGGCTATGGCTAAGGAAGGCTACAAACTTTATACCAGAGTCACCGGTAAAAGGATTCTCTTAAGTGGACTTGATGGGACAAACATTGGAATTCTCAAGAGGGCTAACGCATACTATAGAATAAAGCACAGGCTGAGAATGGTGCTTCTATATTCCTATGCCGAGCGTGAAAATCTGCTGGTGGTGGGCACGGCAAACAAGACTGAATTCTTGACCGGTTTCTTTGTCAAGTATGGCGATAGCGCTGCCGATATTATGCCGCTCTCACCACTATATAAAACGCAGGTAAGACAGCTTGCCGAGTTCTACCATATTCCGGAGAGGATTATAAATAAAGCCCCGAGCCCGGACCTTATCCCGGGAATTACTGATGAGTTCGCTATAGGCATCCCCTATGAAAAACTTGACCTCATCCTTTCGGGATTGGATACGAAGATGACAATAAAAGAAATAGCCGCGAAGACCGATGTGAAGCAGGAAACCGTTGAATATGTAAAGGAGCTAGTCAGAAGGTCAAAACATATGAGAACCCCCCCGCTTGTTCCGGACTAACCATGGAAGGGATTGTACAAAATTTTTGCAGATGAGTAATACCGGCAAACATGCTTGAACTTTTGCCCATTCCCGTTTATAATAGTGTTCCCTACTCCTCTGTTTAGCACTGGAGCTATAGTACCAGCCAAGGCTATAGCCTTGGAAAGGAGAGAGATAATGGCAATAAAGGAATTTGCAACGAGGCAAGCAGTAAAGCGAATTTTACCCTTGTTGGGTGAGGTATCAGACAAGAATCTGGGGAGATTATTGTCACTGGCAAGGGTAGCGGCTCCCAACGAGTTTGGCAAAACTTTTATTGATTCTATAAATAAACTGCGTGAGAAGCAAGACCCAACTATAGAGCTAATAAGAAGGTTTGTTCGCCAGACCAACCCCCACGTGAGAGAGAGGCTGGCGAACAGTATGCTAATCAAGCAAATATGGTATGGCAGCGCGAGGCGTGATGAATTTCGAAGCCAAGGGCAAGCAGTGCCCGGCACCTTTCTCATTAGCCCGACTATGCGCTGTAACCTGCGCTGTCTTGGTTGCTATGCTGCTAAATATAGTAAAAAAGATGACCTAGAGTTTGAGGTCATCGACCGGGTAGTGAGTGAAGGTGAAGAGCTAGGAATATTCTGGGTCAGCATGCTCGGCGGTGAGCCGTTTATTAGGGAAGACATATGGGAAATCTACAAGAGGCACAATAACGTTTTCTTTCAGGTTTTTACTAATGGTACCCTTGTTGATAAAGACACCGCCAAGAAGCTGGCAGAGCTGGGTAATGTGCTCGTTATCTTCAGTGTGGAGGGCTTTGAGGAGGAAACGGATGCCCGTCGGGGCAAAGGGGTCTTCCAAAAGGTAATGCGGGGGATGAACAACCTGCGGGAGGTAGGGGTGCCCTTTGGCTACTCCACAATGGTCACCCGCCACAATGTTGAGACTATTATCAGCGATGAGTTCATCGATATGCTAGTCGAGAAAGGCTGCCTCATTGGCTGGAACTTCCTCTACATTCCTGTGGGGCTTAACCCTGATACCAGTCTGATGCCTACCGCCGAGCAGCGGGAGCTGATGAGGGTGAGAGGACCACGGCGCATCCGCAACGAGAAGCCAATCTTCACCATTGACTTCTGGAACGATGCTCCCCATATGGGCGGCTGCATTGCCGGTGGCCGCCATTTTTTCCATATTAACTCTTACGGGGATGTAGAGCCCTGTATCTTTATCCATCTGGCTACAGATAATGTCCACGATAAAAGCCTGAAAGAGGTCATCAATTCGCCCTTCTTCAAGGGATTCAGAAATCGCCAGCCCTATGGCGAGAACCTGCTGCGTCCGTGTACTATGATAGACCACCCCCACGTGCTGCGAGATATTTGTAGCGAGTGCCATCCCTATGTTACTGATGGCCCGGTATGTGGGCTGCTTACCTCCCCGGTATGTGATGCCCTGGATAAGTACTCTCAAGAGGTAGCTGAGATAATGGACCCTGTGTGGAAGCGAGAATTTCCTGACTGGCAGTACATAGATGGGCAGTACACACACGGTATGTTTACCCCGGCAGGAAGGGTAGACAAACAGAAGTCAACAGTAAAACCCTCTGTCTAGTGTAAGAAGTAGGGGATAGCTCAAGGTGCAATCCCGGCTTGGGGAGGTTAACCCGTTAGATTTCCTCATGGGTTACTAAAAAACCTCTATTTCCATCCTCTTGTCTTGGCAAGGTATCTGTGTTATGATGAGAAATGAGGCGAAGATGACCACGGAGAAAGAGAAAGCGCTGGAGCTAGCTATTAGTCACATTGAAAAGCTCTTCGGCAAGGGCTCAATTATGAAGCTGGGTGACTCTGCCACCATATCAGCAGTGGAGGCTATTCCCAGTGGCTCATTAGCGTTGGACATGGCATTAGGTGTGGGTGGTATACCCAGGGGACGGATTACAGAAATATTTGGTCCTGAGTCATCAGGGAAAACCACCCTAGCTCAGCATGTAATTGCCGAAGCACAGCAGCGGAGAGGTACCGCTGCCTATATCGACGTAGAGCATGCCCTGGATCCTGCCTATGCTGCTAATTGTGGGGTTAACATTGATGAGCTGCTTATCTCTCAACCTGATACCGGAGAGCAGGCCCTAGAAGTTACTGAGGCACTAGTCAGGAGTGGAGCCATTGATGCGATAGTGATTGATAGTGTAGCTGCCTTAGTACCCCGGCTAGAAATTGAGGGGGAGATGGGAGAAGCTCACATTGGCTTACAAGCCCGCCTAATGTCTCAAGCACTAAGAAAGCTGGCTGCCGCTATCGGTAGGTCAGGGACAGCAGTAATCTTCACCAACCAGCTAAGAGAGAAGGTGGGGATTATCTTTGGTAATCCTGAGGTAACACCAGGCGGCAGAGCTTTAAAATTCTATAGTTCAGTAAGGATAGACCTAAGGCGTGTTGAAACTATTAAGCAAGGGACTGAGGCAATAGGTAGTCGCATCAAGGCTAGGGTAGTCAAGAATAAGGTTGCCCCTCCATTTAGAAGCGCTGAGTTTGATATTATGTTCGGTCATGGGATAAGCCGGGAGGGTAATCTTATCGACCTGGGTACAGGGCTAGGGCTACTGAAGAAGGCTGGCACCTTTTTCTCCTATGGTGACATTCGCCTGGGGCAAGGCAGGGAGAATAGCAAGCAATACCTGAATCAAAATCCTGAGCTTGCTCAAGAGATTGAGCAGCAGATTAGAGCCTCAGCCGTCACCTATATTACAGCAGCCAGTGATTAAAGTCAGTTTTAGCAGATAGTTTAGACGGCAACAGGAGTAGTAAGGCTGAGGCATAAACCTCAGCCTTGTCTTTTTGAGGGGAGTGGCAAGTTAATGAGCAAGGTTACCGCCATTCGCGTTGGGAGAGGTCGAGGCAAGCGGGCAAATGTGCTATTAGATGGCAAGTTCGCCTTTAGCCTGGAGGCTGAGGTAGCAGCCAAAGAAGGGCTGCAAGTTGGGCAAGAGCTGGCTGATACCCAGGTTAAAGCACTGGTTACGTCTGACCACTTCCACCGTTGCCTTAATGCTGCTGCTCATTACCTTAGCTACCGACCTCGGAGTGAATCCGAGCTAAGGGAGCGACTTCAGCAGCGTGGTTTTGATGGTGATAGTGTAGAGGCTGTAGTAGCCAAGCTAAAAGAACAGGGGCTGGTCAATGATATGGCTTTTGCCCAATTTTGGAAGGAGAATCGGGAATCATTTAGCCCCCGTAGCCAATGGCTAACTAAGTTAGAGCTGAGGCGAAAGGGGGTAGCCGGTGATATCATCAACCACATAGTTGATGCAGTTGATGATAATGATAGTGCCTATCGGGCAGCCCAGAGTAAAGCTCATAGTCTACCCACGTCTGACTACCAAAGCTTTCGTTACCGATTAATTGGCTATCTCAAGCGGCGTGGTTTTGGTTACGAGGTGATAAATCATACTGTGGGGCAGTTATGGCAAGAACGGGGTAATAAAGCTTAGATAACCATATTACGATAAAGGCCAGTAGTATCGGTTATCTATAGCCTACCCCCCAACTTAGAAGTCTAGCGATGAAAGGGGGTGAAAGATGGGAACGGTATACTATATTGCACTAATCTCTATCTTTGTCATAGGTATAATAGTTGGTGGTGTGGCTATCTTTTTCTTCAGAAAGACAATGGTTAATCGACAACTGCGTATTGCTGAGAGGAAAGCATCTAGAATGGTATCTGAAGCTGGAGCCAAGTCCAAAGATATGCTCCGTGAGGCAAAACAAGAGGCAGATAAAGCCGTGACAGCAGCTGGGGCAGAGTATCGTGAACGGCGTGCTGAACTACAGCGCCAGGAGAATCGCCTGTCCCAAAAGTCAGAGAGCTTAGAGCGCAAGTTAGAAAATGTAGAGCATCGTGAGCGTAATCTGTCTAACAAAGAAAAGGAGATAGAGTCTACCCGAGCCCACCTTGAAGAGCTTAAAAACAGGCAGTTAAAGCAGCTAGAGCTGATTTCAGGCATGTCTAGTGCCGAGGCAAAGCAAGCATTGTCCGAAGCTATGGAAGTGGAGATGCGGGAGGAGGCTTCACAGCGCCTCCGGCAATGGGAAGCTAAGTTAAAAGAAGAAGCTGATGAGAAAGCCCAGAATATTTTGTCCCTGGCTATTCAGCGTTTAGCCGCCGATGTTGTATCTGAGGTAACGGTGGCTACTATTCCCCTCCCCAGTGATGAGATGAAGGGTCGGCTTATCGGAAGAGAAGGTCGTAATATAAGAGCTCTGGAGCAAGCTACCGGCGTTGACCTGATTATTGACGATACCCCTGAAGCGGTGACCCTGTCTAGCTTTGACCCGGTACGACGGGAAGTAGCTCGCCTAGCTTTAACCAAGCTTATCCTTGATGGTCGTATTCATCCAGCTCGTATTGAAGAGGTAGTGGGCAAGAGCAAGGAGGAAGTAGATGCTGCTATTAATAAGGCTGGGGAGGAAGCAGCATACCAGACAGGAGTGCATGGACTGCACCCCGAGCTAATTAAGTTGCTTGGTCGCCTTAAATATCGCACTAGCTATGGACAGAATGTACTAGCCCATAGCAGTGAGGTCTCTTATTTAGCTGGTATAATCGCTGGAGAGTTAGGAGCTAATGTTGCCATAGCCAAAAAGGCTGGGCTGCTTCATGACATTGGTAAGGCAGTAGACCACGAGGTAGAAGGCACCCATGCTGCTATTGGTGCTGACCTGGCTAAGCAATGGGATAAATCGCCTGAGGTAGTGCAGGGTATCGCTGAGCACCACGGTGAGACGGCTACTACCAGCGTCTGGGGCTTTATCATCTCAGCGGCTGATGCTATTAGTAGCGCTAGACCAGGGGCAAGACGTGAATCATTGGAGCACTACCTAAAGCGTCTGAAAGCGCTGGAGGATATAGCCGCTGGCTTCAAGGGGGTAGAGAAGTCATATGCCATTCAAGCTGGGCGTGAAATCCGCATCCTGGTCAAGCCAGAAGAGATTGATGACCTAGGGGCAATGAGACTTGCCCGGGACATCGCTAAGAAGATAGAGGAAAGTCTGGGTTATCCGGGGCAAATAAAGGTTACTGTGCTCAGGGAGACAAGAGCTATAGACTACGCCAAGTAGGAAGAGATAGTGCTGATATTGGCAATCGGTGATGTAATTGGCAAGCCGGGTAGGCGGGCAGTGCAAGAGCTTTTGCCTGACCTGCGACAGCAATACGGGTTAGACCTGGTTATTGCTAATGCTGAGAACATTGCCGGCGGTTTAGGCACAACGTCAACCACAGCTAAGGAACTACTTGATGCTGGTGTTGATGTGCTAACCTCAGGTAATCATATATGGGCTCAGAAGGAGATTATTCCATACCTTGATGGTGAACTACCCATCCTGCGTCCGTTAAATTATCCCCCAGGCGTACCGGGTAAGGGCGTTATATTTAAGAACCAGGCTACAGTAGTTAATTTGATAGGAAGAACCTTCATGAGTAATTTCGATTGCCCGTTTAGAGCTATGGATAAGCTACTGGCTGAGCTTAAGCCGAAGCCGGCGGTTATCATTGTTGATTTCCATGCTGAAGCAACGTCGGAGAAGGTAGCAATGGGACGGTACCTGGACGGTCGAGTCAGTGCTGTACTCGGTACCCACACCCATGTAGGAACCATTGATACCCGGTTGCTTCCTCAAGGCACCGCCTATGTTACCGATATTGGCATGACCGGACCTATTGATTCAGTTATTGGCGATGACACTGAGGCAGTAATTCAACGCTTTCTGACAATAATACCCCATCGCTTATCAGTTGGAAAGGGAGAAACCATATTTAACGCAGTCCTGGTCAGGGTAGATGAGAGCAGTGGGAAGGCAGTAGGCATTGACCGAATCTATCGGGAGGTTAAATAGCAATGCCTAAAGTAGACCTCCATATACATTCCTCCGTCTCTGACGGGCGACTCAGCCCGGCAGATGTGGTTCGCAAATCAGCGGAGCGTGGGTTAACCATTATTGCCCTGGCTGACCATGACTCTGTGAATGGTATTGCTCCTGCCCAAGCCGCTGCCAAAGCTTTTCCCCAGCTGAAAGTTATACCCTGCGTTGAAGTTAGCACTGATGTCGCCAAGGGTGAAATGCATGTCCTAGGCTATTTTATAGATTATACCAACCCAGAGCTGCTGGCTAATCTGGAGAAGTTGCGTAATTCTCGGTGGGAGCGGGCTCAGGGAATGGTAGCTAAATTGAGGAATCTGGGTATCCAGATTGAATGGCAGCGAGTTCAAGAAATAACCGGGGGTAGCTCTATAGGCCGTCCTCACATCGCTCAAGCTATGTTAGAGAAGGGTTACATAGCCTCACTTAAGGAGGCGTTTACCAAGTATATAAGTCGTGGGGGACCTGCCTACGTTGAGCGGGAAAAGGTAACACCGGTTGAGGCGATAAAACTAATAGTACGAGCTAACGGATTGCCAGTGCTGGCACACCCATTTACCATCAATGACCCGGAGACGATGATTGTTGAGCTAAAGGTTGCCGGTCTGGTCGGTCTTGAAGCCTACTACAATGGCTATACTGCTGATGAAATCAATAGGCTGGTTAGCCTAGCCAACAGATATAATCTTATCCCAACTGGTGGTAGTGATTATCATGGTCTGGATGCTAGCACTGAGACTATGATTGGCGGTGTGGATGTGCCAATGGAGTCGGCAGAGCGACTTATAGCTCTGGCAGACCAGCAAGCGCTAAAGTTAACCGGCCCATAGGATTAGGAAAGCCGATGGTTATTAAGTTTGTATTATTAATAGTAGGTGCCTACCTTTTAGGTTCAGTGCCAGCCGCCTATCTAGCGGCTAAGTTGGCCCGGGGGATAGACCTCAGGCAATACGGCAGTGGCAATATAGGAGTTGGCAATTTACTGAAGTTCACCTCCAAGCGTCTTACTACCCCGGTAATCATTTTTGATTTGGGTAAAGGGATAGTGATGGTCTGGGCAGCTCACCTAGTTGGACTGGATATGGCTCAGCAGATGACAGTGGGGGTGGCAGCAATTATCGGACACAACTGGCCAGTTTTTCTCCGCTTCAATGGTGGCAGGGGGGTCCTAACCACCCTAGGGATAGCTCTCGGCCTTCCTATAATGAATAATTTAGTGCCTTGGGGGATGGTAGGATTTTTGACTACTGCCGGAGTCGGCATATACATTATTCACAATGCAGCATTGGGAATAAATACTGGTGTAGCCGTTATGCCTTTAGTTAGCTGGTGGGTTAATGAGCCACTACCTATTACCCTGGGACTTTTGGCTATGTTTCTGATTGGAGTTATCAGACGATTAACCGTGCCACGAACTACTCTTGCTGAATCGGTCAGTGATGGGCAGCTAATACTTAATCGCCTGCTTTTTGACCGTGACATAGGAGATAGAGAAGCCTGGGTACATCGAATACCGCCTAAAGCTACCTTAACTGAACAGCAGGAAAAGCAAGGGGAAGGCCAACCATAATAAAATGAAATGTGCCACTCACCCTGATGTTGAAACTAATCTGAGGTGTGGTAAGTGTGGTAAGGCGATATGTTCTCGGTGCCTGGTGCAAACCCCGGTAGGAGCGAGGTGCCCAGATTGTGCCCAGTTATATAAATTGCCCATCTATAGACTCTCCATCAAATATTACCTTAGAGCTGCCGGAATAGGCGTGGGGATGGCTTTCGTTTGCGGTGCTGTTTGGGGGGTAATAGAGTGGGTAATTCCCTTCTTCTCCTTCAATCTGTTATTGGCTCCCGCCGCTGGCTATGTCATTGCCGAGGTGGTCAGCCGTTCGGTCAACCGGAAGCGAGGCACGGGATTAGCTATTGTCGGTGGCATTGCTGTAATCATAAGCTACTTTGTTACTTTTCTCTTCCCTGGTGGGCTTCCTTTCGGTCCGTTTACTGTACTATATCATTTACTAGCTCTAGCTCTCGGTATATTTGTCGCCGTCACTCGTTTACGCTGAAGTGCTTGACAGAATAGCTGGTATTATCTAAGATTAGACTTTCGCCCAGGTTAACCAAGTAATATAATAGACAAAAGGGAATCGAACTTATGCCCTATGCCACCATTATTTACACCAAAAAGGACCATATCGCTCACATAACCCTCAATCGTCCTGAAGTAAATAACATCATCAACCAGCAATTAGCCCAGGAAGTGGCAGACGTTTGTCGCCAAATAAACCAGGATGATGATATTTATGTAGCCATACTTACTGGGGCCGGAGATAGGGCATTCTGTGGAGGAAGCGAACTAGAGCCGTTGAACTCAGGATACAGTCCAGCTACAGCTATAGCCAGTATAGACCGCCCAGTTATCGCTGCTATTAATGGAGATGCCCTGGAGCAGGGGCTGGAGTTAGCGCTAAGCTGTGATATCAGGCTTGCCGCATCCAAGGCACGGTTCGGCTTGCCTCAGGTGGCTCAAGGGCTTATCCCTACAGATGGTGGCACACAACGACTGCCCCACATTATCGGTAAAGGTAAAGCCCTGGAATTAATTCTCACTGCTGAAACCATAAAGGCCAAGGAGGCATTTGAAATAGGGCTGGTCAATAAAGTAGTCACCGGGGAGAATTTAGCTGCTGAAGTTGAGGCTATAGCAAAAACCATAGCCAGTAAGGGACCTATTGCCCTTAGATATGCCAAGGAAGCAATAAATAAAGGGCTGGATTTAACCCTTGAGCAGGGGCTTCGTCTAGAAGCTGACCTTTATTTCCTGCTGCACACAACTGCTGATAGAACCGAGGGCATCACTGCCTTCTTGCAAAAAAGACAGCCCCGGTTCAAGGGTCGGTGAGTCTACGACAATTTTTATCATGATAGACAGCTCAGTCGAGGAAAGTAATGACCAATTTTGAGACAATCATCTACGAGAAGCAGAATGATATAGGTTATGTTACTCTCAACCGACCTAACGAGTTAAACACTTATAACATGCAGATGAGAGACGAGCTTTACCAGATGCTGGGTGCTATTAAAAATGACCCTGAGGTTAGGGTAGCTATATTTCGAGGCGCTGGGGAACGGGCTTTCTGTGCTGGCGCTGACCTGACTGAGTTCCTCACTGCCCCGTCACCGGTAATCGCCCGGCAGGTGCGCTGGGAGAGAGATGTTTGGGGGCTTTTCTTAAGTATTACTAAGCCGCTAATTGCTGCCCTCCACGGCTATGTTCTAGGCGATGGAATCGAGATAGCCCTATGCTGTGACATCAGGCTGGCTTCAGAGGATGCTCTGTTTGGTGTGCCTGAGATGGGATTGGGTATAATTCCAGCCGCCGGTGGCAGCCAGACCCTGCCCCGGGTAATAGGCAGAGCTAGCGCCCTAGAAATGCTGCTAATTGGTAGCTGGATTAAGGCAAAGGAAGCACAGCGACTAAAATTAGTTAATCAAGTAGTACCCCGGCATGAACTGTTGCCGGCAGCCGAGAGGCTGGCCAATAAAATCAAGAGTTATAGTCCAACTGCCGTTACCTATGCCAAGCAGGCAATAACCAGGGGACTCGACCTGAGCCTGGAACAAGGGCTGGAACTTGAGGCTAGGCTTGGTCGCCTTATCAGCTCATCAAAATAATAGGAGAAACTTCGTGGAGGAACAAAACCTGGATAACCTGGCTGACAGAGTAGCCGACCTAATTATCAATGCCAGACGGGTGGTAGTCTTCACCGGCGCCGGGGTTAGCACTGAATCAGGAATTCCTGATTTTCGTAGCCCCGGTGGAATTTGGGAGAGGTTCGACCCTGATGACTTCACTTATCAGAAGTTCGTTACCGACCCTCAATCTAGGAGAAAGCAGTGGCAGATGCTCCGGGAAGGAAGTTTAACCACTAAGGCTAAGCCAAACCCCGCCCACTACGCTATTGCTGAGTTAGATAAATTGGACAAGCTGGATTGTGTCATTACCCAAAATATAGATAATCTCCACCAGAAAGCGGGGGTGCCCGATGACAAGGTATTTGAGCTACACGGTAATATGCAATGGGTGGTATGCTTGAGCTGTGGTCAGCGTTATCCCTTTGAACAGATTCAAACCAGGCTGGATGAGGGTGAAGAAGTTCCAGACTGCGAGGTCTGCCATGGTATCCTAAAACCAGATGCAGTTTTCTTCGGCGAATCACTGCCAGTGGAGGTACTGAAAGAGGCAACTCAGCGCTCATGTAACTGTGACCTATTTATCGTGATTGGCTCAACCCTGGTTGTTTATCCTGCCGCTTATATGCCTAGCTATGCTGTCAGTTCTAAAGCCAAATTAGTTATTATCAACCTAAGTCCCACCCCTATGGACAAAGAAGCTGCTGTTCTAATCAGGGCAAAAGCTGGTGAGACAATGGCAAAAATATTACACCGGGTAAGAGGGGAAATTGCTACCCGATAAAATAAAAACTAAAATAAAGGGATAAGAACGAATCCCAACTCTTAGAAAAACTTTTAACGGAGGTGAAGTATGCTTGTAACCGAATTTCTCGACCTACCAGCGATGCTTGTCCCAGAGAGGAGAGCTCTCGCCTTTGAGGGAGAGCAATATAGCTACGCTCAGCTCAAGGAGAGGGTGAACCGCCTGGCCGACTCTCTAAACCGGCTGGGCCTGGAAAAGGGGGATCGAGCCACCATCCTTGAGGTTAATTGCAATGAATACGTGGAGGCTTGTTTCGCTACCACAATGGTGGGAGGTATTTTTGCCCCCTTGAACTTCCGGGTGAAGGAGGAAGAGCTGGCCTACCTGGTAAATAAAGCGGAGCCTAAAATTCTTTTTGTCGGCAGCCGCTACGCTGATATGGTGAACAGTGCACGGCCTCAACTCTCCTCAGTGAAGCACTTCGTTATCATAGATGGGAAGTACGAAGGGATGACAAGCTATGACGAGCTTATAGCTTCAGGTTCACCAGAGGAAAAAACCTATGCTGAGGTAAATGATGAAGATTTAGCCATACTCATGTTTACTGCCGGAACCACTGGATTTCCCAAGGGGGTTCCCCAAGACCATAACGCCTATAGCTCCTACGTCCTGACCAATGTCAACCCTCCCGACCCAGAGGCACCGGTAGAGACAAATGTGATTTGTATGCCCCTCTATCATGTGGCTGGAATTCAAGCGCTGATGGCTGGCGTTTATGGGGGCAGAACCATCGCCTTGATGCGGCAATTTGATGAGAAAGAGTGGTTTGAGACGGTGCAACGGGAGAAAGCCACCCGAGTAATGGTGGTGCCCACTATGCTCAAGCGAATTATCGAGTACCCAGACTTCGATAAATATGACCTCTCAAGCATCCGGGTGATAACTTATGGTGCCGCCGCCTGTCCTTACGAGGTGCTAAAGGGAACTATTGAGCGCTTTCCTGGTAGAGCCCTTATAAATGCCTTTGGTGGAACGGAAACCTCCTCCACTATAGCTACGCTTAGAGCTGAAGACCAAATTATTACTGGGAAAGAGACCGAGCCGGAGAGGGAGAAGAAGTTAAAGAGGCTGGCTACGTCTATTGGCCTACCTTTGGATGATGTTGAAATCCAAGTTCGAGATGAAGCCGGTCAAGCATTGCCTACCGGGAAAACAGGTGAGATTGTAGCCCGAAGCCCTAGAATAATGAAGGGCTACTGGCGGGATGAGGAGAAGACAAAGAAAGCTTTCACTCCAGATGGATGGTATCGTACCGGCGATATGGGTTATGTAGATGAAGAAGGCTATGTTTATCTTAGTGGGCGCGCCGATGATCTGATTGTAAGAGGAGGTGAGAATATTGGTCCTGATGAAGTGGAAAGCACGCTCTATTCCCATCCCAAAGTTGAAGAAGCAGCAGTGATTGGTGTCCCTGACATTGAGTGGGGTCAGCAAATCAGGGCTATAGTAAGACTCAAAAAGGGAGAAAAAGCCACCGAGCAGGAAATTATTGATTTTTGTCGCCCGAGACTAGCTGGCTTCAAGCGACCTGTCTCGGTAGTTTTCGCTGATGAAGAACTTCCCAAGACCTCAACCGGTAAGGTCCTAAGGAGGGTGCTCCGCGAGAAATATGGGCGACCTTAGCACCAGGAATGCAAGGCTCAAACGTTCAGTTTCAAGAGACCTACATCTGTGATTTTGGGAATGAGTTTCCCCGTAATCCGACGGGTAAGGTTCTCAAACGGGTGCTAAGCGAACATCGCAGAAGCCACCAGCGGTTGACTTTATAGCCAGGCTAGCTTAAACTAACTGAGCATATCCTTAAGTATAACCTTCACAGAAAATAGCCGATTGGCAAACAAGAATTTAAAGCCATCGAACAAACTTTAGCACAGAGGGAGATAAGTGTGGAGTTAGTAAATAAAATATTAAAGGGGGATGTCCAAGCCGCAGCTAGACTTATGAGAGGCCTAGAGGATGAAGTACCACAAGCAGTTGAGGAATTGGAGACTCTCTATCCTCATACGGGAAAAGCCTATATAGTTGGAATAGCCGGTGCCCCAGGTGTAGGCAAGAGCACATTGATTGATACCCTAATAAGTGGACTCAGAAGGGAAAATATGACAGTCGGTGTTATTGCTATCGACCCGACAAGCCCTTTTACCGGTGGTGCTATATTGGGTGACAGAATAAGGATGCAACAAACTAGTGTAGATAAGGATGTATTTATCAGGAGCATGGCAACCAGAGGCTGGACAGGGGGATTAGCCAAAGCGACATTAAGTATGATTCATGTTTTCGATGCTATGGGTAAGGATATTATCCTAGTAGAGACTGTGGGCTCAGGGCAAGCAGAGGTAGATATTAACCGAGTGGCTGACACGACCATCATTGTTCTGTCTCCCGGGATGGGAGATGACGTTCAACTAATAAAAGCCGGCATCATGGAGATAGCTAACATTTTTGTCGTAAATAGGGCGGATGAAAGCAGGGCTGGAGATGTAGCCCAGGCAGTAGAACTTATGCTTGAGATGAAGACTTACCCTAGTGGCGAGTGGAAGCCGAGTGTAATCTTAACCGAAGCAATCTATGGTAAAGGCACAGAGGAATTAGTTGAAGAGCTCTTCAAACATAGAGAATACCTAGTCTCTAGTGGCGGACTTGAAAAGTGCAGGCGAGAAAGAGCAAAATTTGAGTTGATTGAGACCATAGAAGGTTTTGTTGGCAACTATGTCCAACAAGAGACCGGCGAAGGTGGTTACTTAGAAAAACTGATAGACGATTTAGCCCAGAGAAAAATCAGTCCACCTTCGGCTGCCCTGGAGATTATTAATCAGTTTACCAAGCAGTTTAACTCGGCTACAGTATAGTGGCCAGATAGGATTGGAAAATAAGGTATTCTGTTAGGAGGTAAGATGGATTTTGAACTGACTGAAGACCAGAAGATGCTCAAGACAATGGTACAAGATTTTGCTATTAAAGAGGTTGAGCCAATCGCAGCTCAAATAGATGAGGAAGCTAGGTTTCCCGCAGAGACTGTTAAAAAAATGGCTGAAATTGGACTTTTTGGTATTAACTTTCCTGAAAAGTATGGTGGCAGTGGCGGAAGCAAAATAGACGATGTCATTGTTCATGAGGAAATTGCGCGTGTCTGTGCTTCTACCTCTACAATCCTCTTTGATTCTGCCGGACTTGCTGGATACCCCTTATATAAATTCAGTAATGAAGAACAGAGGCAACGCTATGTAGTTCCAGTAGCTAAAGGAGAAAAATTAGCCTGTTTTGCCCTAACTGAAGCTGGCGCCGGCAGCGATGCCGCTGCTGTAGAGACCACCGCCACCCGACAAAATAATGGCTATGTGCTTAATGGGACTAAACTCTTCATCACTAACGGTATCGAAGCAGATATCACCTTAGCCTTTGCCACTATTGATAAGTCATTGGGCTATCGAGGCATCGCCGCATTTATCGTTGAGAAAGGAACCCCTGGTTTCTCCGTAGGTAAGCTTGAGCATAAATTGGGCTTAAGAGGCACATCAACAACAGAGCTGATATTTGACAATTGTTTCGTACCTGAGGCAAACAGGTTAGGCGATGAGGGGAAAGGTCTTAGAATAGCCCTTGAAGCCATAGATGCCAGCAGGATTACTGTTGCCGCTCAGGCAGTAGGGATTGCTCAGGGGGCATTTGATAAGGCTTTAGATTATGCCAAGGAGCGAGTACAGTTCGGTCAACGCCTTGCTAACTTTCAGGCAATTCAATGGTTTTTAGCCGATATGGCAACACAAATTGATGCTTCTAGACTATTAACCTATCGGGCAGCCTACCTTAAGGACAAGGACTTACCCTTCGTTAAGGAGGCGGCTATGGCCAAGGTTTTTGCTGCTGAAGCAGCCATGTTTGCTACCAATAAAGCTATTCAAATATATGGAGGCTACGGCTATGTTAAGGACTATCCTTTAGAGCGCTATTTCCGTGATGCTAAAATTACCGAGATCTACGAGGGTACCTCTGAGATGCAACGAATGACTATTGCCCGAGCCCTGATCGGGAAGGAGTAGGGTGAAGGAGAATTCAATATGAGTGATGAGAAGACAACAAAGGAAATTTTGAAGGAAAAGTTCAAGCCGGGAGAACACATCCCACTATATAATCCCGAAGCTTTGAAAAAGATCGAGAAGGAATTTGATAACTGGAAAAATACGGTGGTTCGTGAGGAAAATAGAAAGAATTGGGAGGTAACTCCTCACACCATCCTGGGCTCTGAGATTCCACGAGAATTAACCTATACCCCGCTTAGTAATTCTGACTTCGACTATGAGAGGGATTTAGGCTTCTCCGGAAGCGAGCCATTTACCAGAGGCATACATTCCAATATGTATCGGGGCAGGGTGTTTACCATACGTCAACTATATGGTGCCGGTTCCCCCGAATATGTAAACAAGAGAATAAAGATGCTCCTAGAGCATGGCGCTACCGGAACAAACTGGGCTCTCGACCTCGCCACAGTTCAGATGTTTGATTCTGATGAGCCTGAGGCCAAAGGCCAGGTGGCAACTGTAGGCTGCCCGTTTGATTGTGTTGAAGATATGGAGACAGTCTGTAAGGATATCCCCATAGATAAGATAAGCGCCTCCATAGTTACCCACTACCCCAGAAATACAGCAATAGTATTCCCAATGTATTTGATAATGGCTGAACATAGAGGCGTCCCCTGGGACAAGCTTCCCGGCAGTGTACAGAATGATTTCATAATGGAAAGCTTGGTTCGCAGCGCCTCGGAATATATACCACCCAAGGATGATTTTAGAATACAGTGTGACAATATAGAGTTTATCAGGAAGAATGTGCCTCAATGGAACTATGTTACCCTGAATGGCTACAACTTGCGGGAGTGGGGAACCTCTGGTGTTACTGAGATGGCGGTTGCTGTAGCCAATGCTATTGAAATCCTTAAAGAGATGATCAGAAGAGGCCACGATGTTGATTGGGTAGCAACAAGGTTAGCCTTCTTCTGGGCACCAGCCAATGACTTCTTTGAAGAAGTGGCTAGGATACGGGCAGTGAGACGGTTATGGTATCGGATAATGAAGTATAGATTTGAGGCCAAGAACCCTCGGTCTATGTGGATGA
>Ga0315549_1001754_pt1 | contig 21938 bp, 16 predicted proteins | sample SalMarSW160200MG_FD_203101 | JGI IMG/M metagenome (GOLD analysis project Ga0315549, IMG submission 203101) | Salt marsh sediment microbial communities from the Plum Island Ecosystem LTER, Massachusetts, United States - Salt Marsh Sediment SW1601-200 ... | reverse complement strand
TCATCCAACGATTTTAATCTCCCGACAAACCCTCTTCGAGGGGCTCAGGACAGGCTGTTTGCCGCACCGATTAAGAACCATTGGATGGAACCTGTTGGCACAGATTAAGTCAAATCCTGCACGAAGTCTTTCGACTACGCTCAGGACAAGTTCCACGAATTGACACGTATTATTGTTATCCGCGGATTCCTTCGACTTACGCTCAGGACAGATTGCGCGGATTTTCGCGGATTGGGCTTTGGTGCGGGCGTCTGCGACGCCTTTGTGTTCTCGTCTTAAGGTTCTCTATGATGTGTATCGTATTGCAGGCCAAAAAGAATATTAGGTACTGGCAGGGACGCCGATCTGTAGAAGGTATGGCCTATCATCCTCTGCGCAAGGAAGTAAGTATCCTTTTAGGAGTCCTTTTGGAGATCCCAAGAGAGAGCAGATATGTGCGTATAATTCACTCTGCGGGCGATTTTTGCCTGTGTTGGGCTAAATTGCAGCGACTTGAAATGAATGTCTTTTGCTTTGTCTACGATGAGGCCTTCCCTCATCAAGAGAAAACGGCATTCTTAAAAGGTATAATGGTCTTTTGGCTTGGGGAAGCTGGTATTCAAATGAGACGGAGAAAAATACCACAATCTGGTCATCTGGAGATTACAGTGCGTTTAGTCGGATCCACAGTACGTAGCTTGGTTACTGACAGTATTCTGCGAAATTCGGGCGGAGCCCCAGTACATTTTCATATTGTCCATACTGGAGACATGTGCGATGAATGCGGTCTTGGAAGCTTATAATGAAATAGAGAGCTACTGTAGACGGCGAGGAGTAAGCGCAATTGTACGAAGCCTAGTTGTCAGTAAGTTCGTGGAAGCCTTAAAGGCGGCAACAGTAGCAAATAGCCGCAAGCTAGGCAGGGATTTGCGTAGGAACGAGAAGAGTCTGATCATATCAACTTTGTCGAGCGAAGAGGCTCTAAATGGCTATATCGCTGATGTGGAACAGACGGTTTGTGAGTTAAAAGGACGGGAAAGGATGGTGATAACTCAAGAACAGGGTAAGCGCGGGTTCCTATATAACGTTTGGGCTAACATTGTTGGGGCCACTGTTTTCGCGATTCTGATGGTTTTGCTATATCTTTTTGTGGTGAGCAGGAGTCCCGATTTCATGTCTGTTCTGAGAGAGCTTTTGAGGTGAGGTATCGTCGCTTGACGCTACCAAACTCACTTTTAGACCTCTATCCGCCAAAAGCGGGCTGGGTTGCAGGATTTTTTGGTTTTCAGTGTCCGGATTGGCGGGTAAGATTGTAATCGCAGATACCTAGGGCACAGGTCACGCAGATTTACGCAGATTAAAATAATCAATCGTATGGACGAACAACTGATAGTCACAGAGATCATCCGGCGTCGCATAAAGCTATGCCGCGACAAGTCAGCTTAAATAAGTACCACGTACCGAGTACTGAGTTCCACGTATTTTGGAACGTTCAACCTTAAACTCGGAACCTATAACTCAGAACACACCCAATCATGGAGAATCTCAAAATGGTTTGCTATCGAATTAAAATTCGTTGTCCCGCCCAATTAGACAAAATTCTCGTCGGGCCGCTGTTATTGGCGCGGCGTATATGGTACGGCTATGTTTTTCGACGAATACCATTAGTCAATTCCAAAAAGTACGCTATTGTCGATGCGGAAGATTATTACTCTCTGAGTAAATATACATGGTGGGCGTTCGAGAAAAACGGCCTATACAAAGCTCTTCGTTTGACGAAAGAATTATCCTGGAAATGCCCGATTTTTATGCATCGTGAAATCATAAACGCGCCCAAAGGCAAGCTGGTCGACCATATAAACCTGAACGGACTTGACAATCGAAAGGTCAATCTACGGTTAGCAACGGTTTTACAGAACAACAGGAATCAGCGAGGTCAGAACAAAACTTCGAAGTACAAGGGAGTTTACTACAACCGACAGATGAAACGCTGGATAGCTAAAATCGGCAGAAATTACAGGAATATACACCTTGGCTGTTTTAAGAACGAGCTTGACGCCGCAAAGGTGTACGATGCTGCGGCGAAGAAGTATTACGGTGAATTCGCGTATTTGAATTTTCCGCCCGAGAAAAAAGGGAAAGGGCTTAAATACATACTGGAATCTGCATTGACAAAGCTATGCAGAGACTGCGGTAAAGGTGAAGGCGTAAAGGTCGGCCAGTAATTCAACCAGCGGGCCGGAACAGAACATTGCACGCTTGAACATCCCACACAATAATAAAAGACATGCGTATTATGTTCTTCCCGGCCGTTACATCGGGTTGTTACAAAGTTTTTTCAGGTAATCGGGATTAAAGTCGCAACCCTTGGGAAACTTTCCGCATTCGTAAGCTCCCGCCAGGAAACCCATGCATGAAATAACATCATCACGATTATTTCCAGTACGGCTGACAAAAAGCTTTATAAAATTCCTCAAGTGTTCGGCGGAAGCATCCGTTTGCTTATTTTCCCAGCCGTCTTTCTGGTATACTTTATTAAGCCCGAGTATCGTAAAGCCCATATAAATCCGGTATTTTTCCTCAGTTGTCATAGTGCTTTTATTCTTTAATCCGAGAATCGAAAATCCCGCGTCAATCAGGTTTCCGGGCTGTTTGAGAGTCGAAAATGTCTGGTCTATCAGGTCTACGGACTTTTCCTCCTTGACCCACTCATCCATCGGGGAGATGAAATTTTGAAAATTCGGGTCGGTGCAGTGGTCACGGCCGTATTCACCAATCGCTTTAATTATCGCTGCAAGGAGGTCTTCTCTGTAGTCAAATAGAGGAATCTCGCGATAACCAACAAAATCATCTATACGATTATTCTTTTGCCTCTTATAGCTTTCGACGACAACGACATGTGCCCTGTAATCAGTGGTTGATCCTATGTTAATTCCGCTGTAATATTTATCACCCAATAATCCTCCAACAACTATTTTAGAAGGCTGGGGCATAGTGGGCACGTGAGTATGGGCGGACAGCCAATAATTTCTTTTTTTCTGTGAAAGCAGAGCCTCAAGGTTTTGGTTAAGTGTCCTGGTGAATGTGGGAAAGCTGAAAGCACCCTCGGTAACCGTCCACGCCACATTCGTTACGTCAAAGGGAACGTCACCGGGCTTGGTAAAAGTGATTCTGTCAAGATGGTCCTTTGGATAATGAGAGGCCAAAAACCTGAAATCCGGCGACGAGGTTCCGGCGATATTTTTAAAGTAGCTGGCTTGCGATAACAAACCAGGCTCATCTTTGAATGATAACGACCCGATTACTCCATAAAACCCCCATTTGGCAAGGCTTGACCAGTCGGGAGCATCCTTGTAGTCCGAAGTATCTAACAAAAATATTTCTAAACTGTTTTTACCCTCCTCCGAATAGGAAACCAGTCCGCTTAAATATAAACCTGTGTCATGAACTAATTCCTTATTTCGTTCGACCGCCTCATAATTGTCAATGTATTTAAAGTTTTTATTTGCGGGCAAATTGTTACTGGCATGATTAAACTCGCTTATCTTTTTAAGGACCTGATATTTCGAGAGCGCCGGATTACTCGGCCGGCCGTCACGATTCAAAAGGGCATACCTTGTCCCCGGAGTTACGATATTTCCACACCCTAAATAATCATGATTTCCTATGAGCACGAATATTGGAATTCCCGTTACGTCTCTGTGTTTTTCGAGGACAGAAAAGAACGTCTCAATTTCGTCCGTGCCGCCGCTATTGGCACCGTCCCCGAGATATATAATTATGTCAACTCCGTCTTTCCCACCTTCATCATCCTGCGTCAATTTCCTGAGAGCTATATTTAACATTTCTTCAGCGAGGATACATTCCAATGCAGGAGGGCGAATGCTGAAACCAACCATTCGGTCGGCAAGTTTGCTTCTGTAATTATAATCGGAAAAGCCATTATGAGAGGTAATCTGGGTGTCGGCGAGCAGGCCGATTTTTATTGGAAAATGTACATATTGCTTTTGTTTTTCAGCAATACCGCCTGCAAATATCGAACAAGCTAAAAGCGGCAGAAATATTACACTTTTCATTTTATGCTCCATCTGCCTTTGTAGCTTTTGCCTCCATATTGTTCCTTCTCTATGCAAAAGACGAAATATAAGCAGATTTTACCGCTAAAAACGGGGTAAGGCAAAGGGAAAATGCAAAAGGGCAAAAGGGCATAAGGGGCCAAGGTAAAAAAGCAAAAGAGAAAAGAAGAATACAAAAGAACTGGCTGGAAATAAGCCGGCAGTTTTGAATTTTAATCGCTGATTACACTGATTACGCTGATTAAGACAGATTCTTCAATATTCAATCTGCAATCTTAAATTAACCCCCCGCCAACTCTTAATCGTCCCGCTTGTCCTGAGCAACCTGTGGTGAGCGTAGTCGAACCATGCCGAAGGGCCAATTCCCCGCATGGGCAAACATACATCCCGGAATTAGAACCAAAAGATTTGTCAGGGCCTTTCGTTCTCACAACTGTTCCATATTTCCTCGGGGAAGATAATACCTTCCGACCCAGGTATTTTCGGTATGCCTTTTTCTGTGTTCAGGTCGATTCCGTTTTTCAGATAGGCCAGATAAGCCAGTTGGCTGCAATAGATGGCATCCTCTGTTTGCGAGTCCCCGAAATTAAGGTTGTAGGGTGTTTTCTTCTTCGCATGTTCCAGGCAGTATTCTGCAACGCTTGTGCGTACATCTGATTTTTCCTCATCCGACATCTGCTTACCGGCTAATGGATATGCGACACCATACAATGTATCTATAAGAGGGCCTCGTTGGTCGTCCATTTCATTGGCATTCCATGTATTATTCATAACGTCGAACTCGATAACACGCCCCTTAGCGCCGGATTCCACACAACGGCCTTCAGGCCCTGTGTAAACAACAACGTGGTCCACATCGCCGGGCAGTATCATCCCTACAAGAAACCAGAATTGCCCCAAGCCCAAACTCTTGTTGCCGTTTGTAGTGCAAATAAGGTCCCCCGTCCGAACAGTCAACCCGTTGATGGTATAAGTGCAAACCTCTAAATAACTCCTTCGTTTGTATTTTGTGATAAAATTATCAGGTAACTGGTCTGCAATTTTATACCTGTTTGAGGTAGTGCTGGCAGAAACCTCAACGAACATTTCATCTTTATCTACTTTTAATTTGTGGTCGCTTTCAAAAAGAAACGCATCCAGATGGGCCATATGAAGATCGTATTCGTTTTTCTCTAAAAAAATCTGGACATAAGTGTGTATTGGCAGAGTGGCAAGGTCTTTGTCGTTAATTTTAATTGTTACAGCTCCGCAGGAATCTATGCCGTGCGTGACAACATCGGAGTTGTTGAAAAATATTACTTTTGCCAGGTCGGCATCAGGCTTCGCTTTAAGGCTCAGGCTGGGCAGGTCGAATTTAGTAACCGCAGTTAGTCTATCACAGCCGGTAGTAGTCAAAATAGCTATAATCATTAGCCCAGACAACACTCGTAAGGTTATCATTTCCACTTGCATAATAAAATTTCCTCCAAGTCCTGTCTCATTTCCCGCATGGGCTCTTTCCGCTTTTGCAACGCATTATCCCTACAATTCCCGCCAAAGACAAGGAGGATTTCCCTTCGAAGCAAATTAATCGCAGCTTGCTACAGGCTGAATTCGTCGCTGCGTCATTTGTCTGCGAAGCCGAAATAAAGCCATAAGTCACAAGAACACAGAAAAAACAATCACTGATGACGCTGATTTGCACAGATTTGGTTAGACCTAAGAAGCCGGACCAACGATCGATTAAATCACGGGTTGTCGCGGACTATACAATTTATAATTTTAGACCTGAATACCTCCTGGTTCAATACTCTTTTTAATCCCGTTTTCCTTTTAAGCTGTTTTTGCACAGCCCGCAGAGCTTATAGTTTTCGCCCTGCTCCGGAACACCATGGGAGTATAAATCCCGGCCGCAAACATCGCACTTTTCATACATTTCCTTAGTCAGCCTAAACATCGTTTTATTGATTGAGTATAAAACGAGACTGACAAGATTTAACGAATATGCGCCGATTTCCACTGCAAATGAGAATCCCCAATCTTCCGGCGTTATCTCGCCGGTGAAATATTGATGGCCGTATTGTGTTATCCTGACTACAGAAATGAATACCGCTAAAAAGTATATAATCTCAAAAGGTATGCTGTATTTATTGAGCCTTATTCTCAGCAGCGAAAAAATTATTTGTAGCGTCGAAACAACAATTATCAGTACATAAGTAAAAATCTTTAGAACTCTTATATCAGTTCGGCTGCGGCCAAGCTCGAACAGCAAATCCCCGCCTGTCGCATAGATAACTGCGGCTACTATCACGGCCCCGAAAACAAGACCCGATGCCCTTATAACTATATCCTTTGGAACATTAGGCTTGTCCATAGCTCCTCATAATTCCGTTAATTCTTGCCCGACCATCGTCTAAGGCAAATTATCCCTTCGATTCACGACAAAGACAAGTAGAATTCAGACAAGACCGAAACAGAGCGTAAGAATAAAAACGACAAGGGTATAGAAAAACAATCGCAGGTTAAAGAAATTTATTCGACTGTGATTTTCCTTGATTTTTATGAAGACATCATCAAGAATGCTGTCAGAATAAGTATATCTACCATTATCCGAAAATTGATAAGGAGATGCCAAATGGAAAGGATTCGATTATTTCCGCTTGTATTAGCTGCGCTCTGGGTCTGCTCTTTTACGCTGCTCGCAGAATCCTGCGACCAGCTCGAATTCAAAGACCTTAAAAAGGCCAAGGAAGATATCAGCGGTAAAGCTGTAATGTTCAAGGCCGGACTGGGAGAGCTGGATAGCGGCTCATTCAAGCTCGATTGCGAAGGTATTACCGCCGATGAATACACGGCAGTCAAGCTGTACCGGCCTGGCAAGACAAAAGAAAATTTCAATGCCTACCTTCCTAAAGACTCAGCCGTTATCCGGATGTATCAGAATTACGGAACCGGTGAGCAGCTCAAAAAAACATGCGAAAAGGACCGGGCCGTCAGTGTTTCAGGAACGGTCTATTACACCGGCGGAAAAAACTATCCGGTGGCAATGGTAATAGACGATATGGAACCCACCAAGGACAGGCCCGAAGGCAATCTGCGATATTCAATTACCGTCACCGATTTTGAAAACAAGGCCGGCTGGCGAGGCCAGTGGGACCTCGGCAACGGCTTTACCGAAATCATGACAAACGCTTTGCAGGAGTCCGGCTGGTTTATCGTCCTCGGTGATACACAGATGCGTCAGGAAGCGATGGCTGAGCAGGACTTCGGCGCAAGCGGACGCACCGCCGGCGGTAAAAAGACCCCCAAGATAGGACGTATGACACCCGCGCAGCTTCTGGTTAAAGGCGCTATCACACACGTCCAGGACACTACTACAGGCGGCTCAGGCGGAATAAATATCCAGGGCCTCCAGTTGGGCGGTGCAAAGGACCGCGCGGAAATCAATATCACTATTTATCTTGTCGATTCGGAAACCGGACAGGTCAAGGCCTCGACGGACGTCGTGGGAAAATCAGACCGAAAAGCCGGAAGGATAGGATACTTCGGCGGCGGATTGAAGGGAGTAACCGGCGCTTTGTCCGGCCACAAAGTTGATAACGTTGGCAAGGCCTGTGAAGACGCGGTCGGCCAGGGTGTCGATTTTCTCATCAAACAGCTTGATAACATCGCGTGGGAGGGCAGCATCGTCCTCGTCAAAGACGACAAAATCATAATCAATCGAGGCGAACGTGAAGGCGTAAAGGTCGGCCAGAAATTCAGCGTCGGCAGTATCGAAGAGCTCCTTGACGAAGACACCGGCGAGGTCCTCGACATAGATATGACCCAGGTCGGCGTTCTCGAAGTTACCTCGGTCAAAGAAAAAATCGCCTATTGCAAGGCCCTCGAAGGCTGCGGAAAAATCGAAAAAGGTATGACCATCCAGCCGGTGGACTGAATTAGACCAAAGACTGTAGACTAATGACTTATTATAACCGAGAATTGCGCGGATTTTCACGGATTTATCTACTATCGCCAAAGGCAAAAAGAGATAATCAGAGTCTGTGTTAATCTGTGGTTAGAATTCAGACTCCTGTTCTTTCAGCCATTGTTTGGCTTCTTCGAGCGTGGTGAATCTGCCGATAGTTTTACCTTTAATTTCGGCGATAGACGCCGAAAAATCGACATCAATACGAGTAAGAATTTCTGTGGGTAATACTTGAGCGATTCGAACGTCTTTTAGCCGTTGATCACCGGCAAAAAACTTGCCAAATTCGACCCCTGTTTCAGCAGAGGTAATGTTGGCAGTGTCCAAGGCCCGCAAATCTATCAGCAACCTATTGAATCCATTGTCGAAACAATTCTGAACTGTTTTTTCACAGATATCCATGTGCTCATCGAGCGTTTCCTTACCTGATACGTGTAAAATAATTATTTGATTATCGTGATCTACTCCAATTTCATAAGGCACGGTCAATCTCCCTGTTACATCCAATGCAATTACATACAACACGAGGCAGAACAATATCAATAGATGTCGACCAAAACAGTAGCATTCAAAACAATGGTACTTTTGAGAACTGGAATTGTCAAATTTGAAATCAGGCGTTTTTTAGCCAGTTATCGATTCCTTCTGCTGCTTCTCTGTCCGCGCGATTAACTTGTAAATTGATTACTCCGGCGCTGCCGCTTCGACTGCAGGACGGTCAAACCTTTTCTGTATTCTTTCAATACAGCGCATTATACGACCAGGCCATACAATCATGGCAAAGCCGATACACACCTGCAGAACGTCAGCTAAGACAGGCAGGATATCAGCGCTCAGAAGAGAATAGAAATTCTGAGAATTTCCATGCCAAAAATAAGAATTACCCAGTGATAACGATAAAGACCTAACCACCCTCGGTATGGCAAAAGATGAAATGTATATACCCAAAAGTATGATGCCCAGATTTAGGAGTTTTTTTTCGCCGGGCCAGTTGGGCACACTGCCCTGTTCGTCAATTCCGACCTTTCGAGCAAGCCATTCGCTTCGGCATAATAAAATATAAGCGAACCAAATCGACAGCGAGACATAAATAATCAGTCCCGCGAAATAAACCACAATACCTGTCAACCAATACCAAAATCCTGCATCACCATGAAATGCAAAGAGATTGCCATACGAAACAAGATGAATCGTTGCGGATACAGCTTGCCAAAGGCACATTAAACCCAGGATTTTTGTACTGACAATAAATAACCTTTTCATAATTCCTGCTCCTTAATCAGTGACAGTTTGGATATATACTGTAATGGAAGCGGATTTAAACCGTCAAGATATTCTTTAATCCTGTACTGACGGCGCAAAATCAGAAATCACCGAATACTCCCTGCAGGTGGATTTCAAAAAACGGCGTGCAAATAATCCCTGCCGCAATTAAGCGGAACGCAGCCAGTTATCGATTCCTTCTGCTGCTTCTCTGCCCTGTGCTATTGCGCGGACAACTAACGACGCCCCCAATACGGTATCGCCTGCTGCGAATACCCAATCCTCACTGCTCTGATAATCCTGCACGGCGATATTGCCCCGCTCGTCTAATTTGAGTCCGAGGCTTTCAACGAGCCCTTTATGCACGACGTGCACGTAACCCATCGCAAGCAGCAGCAAATCGGCCTTGATGACAAAATCACTGCCGGGCACTTCCTTCATCTGCCATTTGCCGTTTGTCTGTGTCCACTCTACATTACAGCCGTGTAGCTCGGTGACTTTGCCGTTTTTACCTTCGAAGCGTTTTGTCAAAACGCTCCATCTTCGGTCGCATCCTTCTTCATGACTGCTGCTGGTCCGCATAATCCGAGGCCACATCGGCCAGGGCGTATCTATCGGCCGTTGTTCAGGCGGCTTGGGCAGAATCTCAAGCTGGATAATTTCCTTAGGCCCCTGCCGCTGGGCTGTTCCGACGCAGTCGCTGCCCGTATCGCCGCCGCCGATGACGACTACTACCTTGTCTTTGGCGGTGGTTACTGCATCTTTTCTAACCGGCTCGCCGCTGCAAAGTTTGTTCTGTGCGGTAAGGAAATCCCATGCGAAAACGATATTGGCGTTTTCTCGCCCCGGGACATTCAAATCCCGCGGCTGACCTGCCCCCATAGTAAGGCAAACGGCGTCGAACAACTTCCGAAGGTATCGAACAGAGATATCCTCACCTACGCAAACCCCGGTCTGGAAATCTACGCCTTCGGCCTTGAGCTGTTCCAACCGGCGGTCGATGATATCTTTTGGCAGTTTGAAATCGGGTATGCCGTATCGCAGCAGTCCGCCTGTTTTGTTGTCCTTCTCGAAGACCATAACATCGTGTCCGGCCCGCGCCAGTTGTTGCGCCGCTGCAAGACCGGCCGGCCCGGAGCCGATAACCGCGACACTTTTACCCGTTTTTTGTTTAGCCGGCAGCGGCACAATCCACCTTTCAGCGAATCCGCGTTCGACTATCTGGTTTTCGATATGTCGGATAAGAACAGGCTCATCGTTGACTGCCAGTGTGCACGCAGTCTCACACGGCGCGGGGCAGACGCGTCCTGTTATCTCTGGAAAATTATTCGTCGAGTGCAGATTGTCGCACGCCGCCTTCCACTTACCCCTGTAGACCAGGTCATTGAACTCCGGAATCCGGTTATTCAGCGGACAACCCACACCTAAACAAAAGGGAATTCCGCAATCTGCACAGCGGGCGGCCTGCTGTATGATGGCCTCGGGAGTAAGGGGTATATCGATATCGGCGAAGTCGTGCACACGCTCTTCGACAGGCCGGTGCTCGACCCCCTGACGGGTATATTTTAAAAAGCCTTTTGTTTCGCCCATATATAACTCTACGTTAAATAGTCTCGTTTGAGCGGCCCGTTAAAACACCTCTTCGGTCGCAGGGGTCGTGTCGGTATCGCGCTGTTCGGCTGCCCGCATCTTTTCCAGCGCCCTGCGATAATCAATCGGCATCACTTTGACGAATTTGCCGATTGCGTCGTTCCAGTTGTCGAGGATGTATTTGGCGCGGTCGCTGTCAGTCCATTTGTAATGCCGCTCAATCAGGTCCCTGAGCATCTCTTTGTCGGCCGGTCGCCAGACGCTCTCCAGCTCGACCATATCGAGGTTACAGAGGGTATCGAACAACTGCATCTCATCCAGGACGTAAGCAGTACCGCCGCTCATCCCGGCGGCGAAATTGCAGCCTGTCTGGCCGAGAACTACCACCACACCGCCGGTCATATATTCACAGGCGTGGTCGCCAACACCTTCGACAACAGCGGCAGCGCCGCTGTTGCGGACGCAGAAGCGCTCGCCCGCAACACCGTTGATAAAGACCTCGCCGCGAGTAGCGCCATAGAGCAGGGTATTGCCGACGATAATATTTTCATGGGCAACGAACGGAGATTTGGTCGGCCTTATTACGACAATCCGTCCGCCGCTGAGTCCCTTGCCGAGGTAATCGTTGCTGTCGCCGATTAGCTTCAGTGTAACACCCGGCGCCAGAAACGCGCCGAAACTCTGGCCTGCTGAGCCGGTCAATTCGACCTGCAGCGTACCGTCCGGCAGGCCGGCTGAACCGTATTTCTTTACAATCCGGTTGCTTATAATAGCGCCGACCGTACGGTTAATGTTGCGAATCGGCATTTTCAGTTTTGTCTTTTTGCCGGACTCTATCGCGGCGGCGGCCTTTTCCAGAATCTTATAGTCAAGATGGTCTTCGAGCTTGTTCGGCTGTTTCGCACTGAGGCGAATGGCCCTTTGGTCTTTATACTGCGGCTGATGGAGAATCGCGGAGAAGTCCAGACCTTTGGTCTTGTAATGTTCTATCGCCTTTGTGACACTGAGCCTGTCACTTCGGCCTATCATGTCCTCGAACTTGCGAAACCCTAATTGGGCCATTAACTGCCGAATTTCTTCGGCGACAAAAAACATGAACCGCGTTGTGTACTCCGGCCTGCCGGCGAAACGTCTGCGAAGCTCGGGGTCCTGCGTGGCGATTCCGTATGTGCACGCGCCCTCGTGACATTTTCTAAGCAGCGTACAGCCTAACGTCACCAATGACGCAGTTCCGAAACCGAACTGGTCGGCGCCGAGCATAGCTGCGATTACGACGTCACGCCCTGTCTTCAGCTGGCCGTCGGTCTGAACACGAATCCTGTCGCGCAAGCCGTTCATTACCAACACCTGCTGTGTCTCGGCAAGGCCGAGCTCCCACGGTACACCTGCGTGCTTAATCGAGGAAAGCGGGCTTGCACCCGTACCGCCGTCGTGACCGCTGATAAGCACCTCGTCGGCGTTGCCTTTTGCGACGCCTGCGGCGATTGTACCTACGCCGACCTCGGCGACGAGCTTGACCGAAACCTTTACGCCGGGATTGGAGCACTTAAGGTCGTAAATTAGCTGCGCCAAATCTTCAATCGAATATATATCGTGATGCGGCGGCGGTGATATAAGAGTAACGCCGGGCGTCGAATATCTCAGTCTGGCTATTTCATCGGTTACTTTATGACCAGGGAGCTGACCGCCTTCGCCGGGCTTTGCGCCCTGCGCCATTTTTATCTGCAATTCTTTGGCATTTGCGAGGTATTCGACGGTGACGCCGAACCTGCCGCTTGCGACCTGTTTAATCGCGCAGTTTTTCGAGTCGCCGTTTGTTTCGGGTACGTATCTTGCCGGGTCCTCGCCGCCTTCACCTGTATTGCTCATCGCGCCGATACGATTCATTGCAATCGCAAGGCACTCATGGGCCTCTTTGCTGATAGAGCCGTGGCTCATCGCGCCGGTGCAGAACCGTTTGACGATATTTTCAGCAGGCTCAACCTCTTCGAGCGGGACGGACTTGCCGGGTACGAATTCGAACAGTCCTCGAAGGGTGCACAGTTTTTTGGCCTGGTTGTTGATTGCGTCTTTGTATTCTTCGTAGGCCTTTGCATCTTCGAATTTGACTGCATGCTGAAGACGCGTTACGGTAACCGGATTCCAGAGGTGCCGCTCGCCGTCGCTGCGCCAGTGATATTCTCCGCCAAAGTCCAAATCGAGCTGGCCTGCTTTTCGAGGCGCGTAAGCGGATTTGTGCCGCTGTAAAACTTCTTCGGCGATTTGTGCCAGTCCGATACCTTCGATGCGCGAGCTTGTGCCCGTGAAGTATTTGTCAATCACATCGCGATTAAGGCCAATGGCCTCGAACAACTGGGCGGTGTGGTAACTTCTCAATGTCGAGATACCCATCTTGCTCATCGTCTTGAGGATGCCCTTTTTAACGGCGGCGATGTAATTGTCCGCGATCCTGTACGGCTCCATGTCACCGGGCAGCTCACTATCGCGCTGAAGCTCATCGAGCGATTCGAAAGCCAGATACGGATTGACGGCGTTTGCGCCGAAACCCGCGAGCAGGCAGAAGTGCATTACCTCTCGCGGCTCACCGCTTTCGACTATAAGGCCTGCCTCACTTCGCAGGCGGCGATTCAATAGACCCTGATGAACGGCGCTCACCGCCAGTAGAGACGGGATGGGCGCTTTTTCCTGCGACTGGCCCTTATCGCTGATTATGATAAGCGACGCGCCGTTGTTAATAGCCTGTCCGGCGTCGTCGAGCAATTTCTCCAGCGCGTCATTCAACGCACGGGCAGGGTCGTCAGCGGTCGCATCGAACAGGGCCGAGACCGTCGCAACCTTGAAATCTTCCCTCTGGACCGAGCGAAGGCGATTCAGGTCTTCATTGGTCAGAATCGGATGCGGCAGTTTCAACTGCTTACAGTGCTCGGGACTCTCTTCTAATATGTTTCGCCTCTTGCCGGTGAACATCATCAGGCTCATCACGAGTCCTTCCCGGAGCGGGTCTATCGGCGGATTTGTCACCTGAGCAAATAGCTGTTTGAAGTATGCGAACAGCAGCTTCGGTTTTTCTGAGAGAACGGCCAATGGAGTATCGTTTCCCATTGAGCCTATCGGCTCCTGGCCGTTGAGCGCCATCGGCATCAGAATCATTCTTAGCTCTTCGCGGGTATAACCGAAGACGCGCTGTCGCAGGGCTATCGTCTCGGAGTCGCTGACCGCCGGCTGAGGTGTATCGAACAGGCCCCGAAGCTCTATTCTTTCTTCGAGCCATCGTCTATAAGGTTTACGTCTTGAAATTTTACTTTTTATTTCATTGTCTGTGATAATCCGCCCTTCGACGGTATCTACGAGGAACATATGTCCGGGCTGTAGCCGGCCTTTTCTCTGAATTCTTTCCGGCGGAAATTCAATGACGCCCGCCTCACTGGCTAATACCACAAGACCATCGGTAGTGACCAGGTAGCGGCAGGGTCGCAGGCCGTTGCGGTCGAGTGTACCGCCAATCAAACGCCCGTCGGTAAAGACCATCGCCGCCGGTCCGTCCCACGGCTCCATTATCGCGGCGTGATATTCATAGAACGCACGTTTGTCCTTGCTGATGTGATATGCCGGTCCGAAGGCCTCCGGTATCATCATCATCATTACATGCGGCAGAGAGCGGCCGGCATGAATAAGAAATTCGAGCATATTATCGAAGCAGGCAGAGTCGCTGCCGCCCGGGGACAATACCGGCAGCAGGTCGCGCAGTCCGTAGCCGAAGACATTACTGACCATAGTCCGTTCGCGAATACGCATGCAATTTCGGTTACCGCTTAGCGTATTAATCTCACCGTTGTGCGCGATACACCTGAACGGCTGGGCCAGGCGCCAGTTCGGCATGGTGTTGGTGCTGTAGCGCTGATGAACGACGCAAAGAGCGGACTTGAGCCTTTCATCCGACAGGTCGGGATAATAGGCAAAGAGTTGCCATGCCATGAACATGCCTTTATAGCATATGGTCCTGGACGACAGGCTGGTTATGTAGAAATCTTCACCTTCAGCGCCGAACCGTTCGGATGCGATTCTCTCGGCGCGCCGCCTGGCCATATATAACCGCCGCTCGAAATCGACTCCCTCGCAGCCATCAGCGGCAACGAATACTTGTTTAATCGAAGGTTCTGCGCTTAACGCGATTTTGCCGAGACAATCATTATTACCCGGGACGTCGCGCCAGCCGATTACCCTCATACCATAATGATTTATCGCGGCCTCGAGTATCTCGTCGCACTTGGTGCGCAGGGCATCTTTCTTCGAACCGAAGACCATACCGACACCGTAACGGCCCGGCTCGGGCAGAGACAAGTGCAGGCGTTTACTTTCAGATTTGAAAAACTCGTGCGGCAGCTGAAACAGAATTCCCGCTCCGTCACCGGTTATATCGTCGGCGCCGGCGGCGCCGCGATGATGAAGGTTTATTATCGTCTCTTTGCCATACTCGATAATGGCATGGTCCGCTTTGCCGTTTATATTAACGACCGCACCGATACCGCAGGCATCGTGTTCAAACCGCGGGTCGTATAAACCTTGTTTTTCCAGCTTGCGCACCATAACACCACTTCCGTACTTTTCCAGGCCGGCACCCTATAATATTGTGCTGTTAATGTCAATTCGCAGCGACAACCCCGAAGCCGGCTTCGGGTCTAAACATTGTCGCAGCGCGCGAAAAATTCCCACCTCGGCGCAATACTCCTGCGCCGAGGTGGGTAAAGGCGTCAGCTCAGAGCCGACGACCCCAAAAGCACTAATTCTATCAACTGTCGTAATACAAATGGAACTCGTGCGGATGCGGACGAAGGTGCATCGGTTTTATTTCCTCGTCACGCTTCCACTTAATCCACATCTGTACAAGGTCATCAGTAAAGACACCGCCCTGCGTCAGGAACTCATAGTCTGCTTCGAGGGCGTCGATAGCTTCTTCGAGCGAACCGGGAGTGTGTTTATATTTTGCCAGCTCCTTCTCATCGAGATGATAGATGTTCACGTCGAGCGGATTGCCCGGGTCGATTTTGTTTTTAACACCGTCGAGCGCAGCCATCAGCACCGCCGTCCACGCAAGATAACCGTTTGCCGTCGGATCGGGACAGCGGAACTCAAGCCGCTTGGCCTTGGGACTGGACGAATACATCGGGATACGAACCGCAGCCGAACGGTTTCGCGCGCTCATAACAAGATTGACGGGCGCCTCGAAACCCGGCACCAGACGGCGATACGAATTGGTCGTCGGCGCAGCAAAAGCCAGCAGAGAAGCGGCGTGCTTGAGAATGCCGCCGGCACTATATAATCCGATGTCACTAAGGCCCGCATACTTGTCGCCGGCGAACAGCGGTTTACCGCCCTTCCACAGTGAAAAGTGAGTGTGCATACCGCTGCCGTTGTCGTCGAAAACGGGTTTGGGCATAAACGTCACCGTCTTGCCGTTGCGTTTGGCGACGTTCTTGATGACGTACTTGTACCACATGAACTGGTCGCACATCTTGAGCAGTTCATCGAACTGCATATCGATTTCGGCCTGACCGGCTGTTGCGACCTCATGATGATGGGCTTCGACCTTGATGCCGAGCTTCATCATCTCATAAACCATCTCGCCGCGAAGGTCGTGATAGGTGTCGGTCGGGCTGACGGGGAAGTATCCGCCCTTGAAGCTCGGTTTGTATCCGAGGTTCGGCTCTTCGAAACGCGCGGTGTTCCACGCGCCTTCGACCGAATCAATCCGATACATTCCCGTATGCTGATTCTGTTCATACTGAACTTCGTCGAAGATAAAAAACTCGGGCTCCGGGCCGATGAAACAAGTATCGGCAATACCCGTCTCTTTCAGATACGCCGCTCCCTTTCTCGCGATGTGGCGCGGGTCACGGCTGTAATCCTCTTTTGTCACGGGGTCAACGATATCGGCGATTATGCTGACGGTCGGCTCGGCAAAAAACGGGTCCATAACGGTGGTGTTGGGGTCGGGCACAGCGAGCATGTCCGACATGTGAATGTCCTGCCAGCCGCGAATAGACGAGCCGTCAAAACCAAGGCCGTCTTCGAACGTGCCGTCGTCCCAGCATTCGATCGGGTACGAGCAGTGCTGCCACGTACCCAGCAGGTCAACGAATTTCAGGTCGACCATTTTCGCGTTGTTCTTTTTCGCGAAGTCAAAGAAATCTTTTGGGGTCATCATCTTGTCCTTTCAAATCACCTTAACACTAACTTTCAAAATCAAATAATAGTTTTACATATTGAAGCCTTACGAACTTTAACCTATCGCATCGTTGCCCTTTTCGCCGGTCCGTATTCTTATACACTCTTCCAAACCCACAACGAATATCTTGCCGTCACCGAGTTTGCCGGTTTTGGCACCTTCGATAATTGCGTCAATCGTTCTTTGAATGAAATTATCGTTTACCGCAACTTCCAGTCGTACTTTTTTGAAAAGGTTGACCTCGAACTTGATTCCTCGATAGCTCTCTTCGTAGGCCGGCTGCGCACCGCAGCCGAGTGCGTTTGTGACACTCATTTTGTAAACTTCAGCTTTGTACAACGCCTTCTTGACGTCATTCAGCTTATGCGGCTGGATATATGCTACCACTAATTTCATTTTAATATACCCTGAACCCTGTACCCTGAACCCTATTTTCAGCTTGTACTGAATATCTGGAAACCGCCGTATGCTTCCATTCCGTGCTCGCCGATATCCAGGCCTCTTAATTCCTCTTCTCTGCTGACTCGCAGGCCTATGGTAACATCAATCAGCTTAAACACAATGCCCATACAGACGACGACAAAGATAATCGTCGCTACCGAGCCGACCATCTGAACACCTATCTGCATCGGATTTCCACCGTAAATAAAGCCTTCGTTAGCCAGGCCAAGGGCCTTTTTGCCGAATATTCCGACAGCGAGCGTGCCCCATATACCACACATGCCGTGCACCGGAACGGCGCCGACGGGGTCGTCAATCTGAAGCTTATCCAAAAGTTCGACACCCAGTACTACTATCACTCCCGCTGCGGAACCGATAACTATCGCGGCCCAGGGTTCGACACATGCACACGGCGCCGTGATAGCTACCAACCCCGCCAGGGCGCCGTTCATCGCCATTGACAAATCCGGCTTGCCGAACCGCTTCCAGGCGGTGAGCATCGCAGCTATACCACCAAGCGCCGCGGCAAGATTAGTATTGATTGCAACCCTGCCGATGTCAAAGCCGCCGTTGTTCACACCCAGCGTCGAACCTGCATTAAATCCAAACCAGGCAAACCATAATATGAACACGCCCAGAGACGCTAATGGAATACTGTGCGCCGGTATTGCGTTGGCCTTGCCGTCTATGCCAAACTTACCCTCGCGAGGCCGAAGGATAATCGTACCAATAAGAGCCGCCATCCCGCCGGTCGTATGAACAACCGTCGAGCCGGCAAAATCATAAAATCCCATACTCGACAACCAGCCGCCGCCCCATATCCAGTGGCCGACGATTGGATAAATCAAAGCACTTATCAAAAATGAATAAATAAGATAACCGACAAATTTCATACGCTCGGCCATGCCGCCTGCTACTATTGTCGCTGCCGCTCCGCAAAACGCCGCCTGGAACAGCCAAAAGGCATAGACCGGAATACCGCTGACTGTTTTATCACCGAGGCCGGCAAGGGCCCAGCCTTCGGTCCCGCAGAATGCATTACCATCACCAAACATCAGGGCATAACCGACTAAAAAGAAAGCCAGCGAGGCCATGCAGAAATCGAGGAAGTTCTTCGTCAGGATGTTACAGGTGTTCTTTGCACGGATGAATCCTGCCTCGACCATACCGAAACCGGCCTGCATAAAGAAAACCAGAAACGCCGCAATCAAAACCCAGACCGTATCGAGCCCCTGCTTCAGCGATGCGACGTCAATCTCGGCGTCACCAGCAAATACAGTTTCACACCCAAAGGCCAAAACAAACAGACCAACGAGTAATCGTAATGACTTCCGCGTAATAATATTTTCCTTCTTTAATACCACTTTCCTGACTCCAAAAAATCTAACCGACTTTTCTTATGTGCAATCCTTATGCCAAAAAACTTGTAAAAATTCATAATTGACATAACTAATTCATTCATAAGAAGTTAGCGAACATCCCTCCGGCCGTTGTTAAAATCTGTTTTCTACAATTTTGTATTATTCTCAAAGGCAATCTACGTTTTTGTATCTTCTTCACCCTGCCGCTCAACATCTTAAAAGTCCTTAGACTTGTAATTCCTGCGCCAGAATGGGAAAATTAGCGCAGGATTTGACGTATGTTCTTGTTATATAGGCAGTTAGGCGCTCTCGCCTGCGGTTCTGACGGAAGATGAATTTCTACATTTTTGTAGCTGTTTAGCCCTGCTGCTCGCGGCAGGGGAAAATATAGCGCCTGGTGTGATTTGATAATGATTTAGTAATTTTATTTTTAGGTGATAGCCCTAGCAACACGCGATGTAAATTCAATGACTCGCCTGACAAAATTGACGAGTAATGCACACGATTTCTGTGCTTCCTGTTCTGTTATCCAATTCCATCCTAAGCATGTCACTCCCAGGATTTCTTCATATGAAAGACGCTTGCCTCTGATTCCTGAGGATTCATCTGTCACGTCTACCTCATATCTCAACTGTAAACCCATTCCACCGAAGTCAAGATTAATTCTAAGAGAATCTCTACTATCAACAGGCCGATAAAGCCATTCACCACCTCCCATGTTCTCTGGTATCAGATCAAATTCTTCCTTGAACAAAGGCTTGATAAGACGACGAAGTTGTGAGGCCTTAGCTGTTGACATTGAGTGGAGCCATTCTATTTTTTCTGGTGGTATCCAACTGATATCGACCGGCCCTGTTTTTTCAGACATTGACCAGCTAACAGCATTTTTCAGCTCGCGTAAACCCCACGTCTCCCATCCCCAGAAAACAGCACAGCTCTTGTCGCACTGTTTTCTAAACCATTGCTTATCTTCTTCAGATGGAACGGGTCGCCACTGCTGAAGAAACATATATGGCACACGCAGGAGCGAGTAATTTGACCAGCGACAAGCTTCCTCCGGACTTAGAGAATTATAAAACTTCAAAAATTTCTTTATATTTGAACTTGGGATGCTTTTCAGTGTCTGGAAACCGCGTTCTTTTTCCTTCTCCCACTCTGAACAGGCTAGTTCATATATCACTTCGGCTTTAGCTTTCAGGTCATCAGACACGGTGATTTTCCCTAAACCCCATACGTTACACCCTACCTTTTTTCATTTCCCGCATAAAAATAGGGGACTGGTTTTTCCCGTTCTACTGAGATGATTCTATAGCTCTCAGTTTATAAGTGTTTGCAATCGTTCGTCTTATATCTCCTTCGACATAAAGAGGGATAACTGGCTTCGTATGATCGTAAGCTAACCTCAAAAAATGAAAGTTATCTTCTTCCTCATCATATGTCATTTCATATAAGTCAACAAGGTGGACATTCGGTCCACCCATCACCAGGAAACACGGCGGGAATCCAGCAATTGAAATACTTGAACATATCCATCCATCAATTTCATAAATGATAACGTTATGCATACCAGCCTCAACGTGTCCTAGTATTGCCGGCAGTGAAGGAGACTTTTGTTCCACAGTAAGATCAGCATTAACAAAAGTTGGTATATCGGAAGTTTTGAATGGCCCATGATCAGTAAATATTAACTCACGGTATTCTTTTGAGAGGCCATCTAAAACGTAGTTTCGAATCATTCCGAATTCTGGTTCAAGGCATCTACGAGGTCCTTCAAACAGACAAAGAGTTTCGTAACTTACCTTCGCACAAAACTTGAGCCAGTTTATTCGCGACCACCTGAAATGCTGACGGTCTTGTGTAGAGCTATCGATTTGAAATAAATTACTTGATGTGACCTCATATTTTTGTGTAAACAGTTCTTTTAGGAACAGCTTATAATCTTTATCCGTTTGTGCTATGATCGTAACAGCACCTTTTTCAAATAGAGCACGAGGACAAAAATCAGCAGGTAGTTTACAATTGATGTCGGTTCTAAATCTCCTATTCTGAAGTGATGTTACGATCGCTTCAGCTTCCTGAGTATTTTGAGGGTCTTGAGAGAACATTTTTATGTTACCATTCCTTAACAAAAGTACTTGACTCGGAATAGCCTTCTTGCCTCCTACCTCTATATTATAAACTAACCATTCGCCAATATTGTTTGCATAAAAATAAGAGGGAGCAGTCATGAGCTCGGATCTTTTGTTACTACCCAAATAACAAAGAAAGCGAATCCAAGCAAGAGGAGAGTATCTTAATACCCACTGCTCAAGCTCCCCACATTTGGAGTTACATTTTTGGCAAACGTTAAACTTTAATGTCGCAACAGCATGAGAAGAAACAGTAAGCTTTTTGGAAATTATATGCGCTTTATTTCGTGGCGTACAAAGCTTACACCATATACAACGATCATCATTTGCTTTTTCATGTGGAATAAATTCTTGGAAGGCAATGAAGTCCTTCATAAATCCTTGCAGCTAATTATTACTTAATTTTTCGCTCGTTTGAGTAGTTTAATCTGCGTTAATCTGCCTGCCTAACGAAGCTTCAGCATAGGCGGGTGTAATCAGCGATTAAATATATCCCAATTTGCGCCAAAGACAAGGGATTTAATTGATTATCGATTATTGTCTATTGATTATTTTAATCCGTGATAATCTGCGTTAATCCGCGGATAACAATATTTCGTGTTTCTTCTCTCGGGATTTGACAAAATCTGTGTAAATCAGTGTGAAAGAAGGAATACTGGCTTTGACGCAAGTTCTGAAGGAACAGCAGACTCCAGGCCGCAAACCGGTGCGGCAAGCTCACTTGCCGGGAGGTTTGTGCATAAGGGTGCAAAAGGTGTCGCAGACACCCGCGCCAAAGCCGAACTCTGTGTATTCTGTGGCCTTGTATGTTGACATCAGTCATGGTTAAAGGTTCTATAGTTAAAGCAGCTTACGGCGAGACGAGCGTAGCGAGTCGAGCCGAAAGCTGCCGGCGACGAGAGATCGGTCGTGTCCTGGTCAGTCAGG
>Ga0315549_1001748_pt1 | contig 21988 bp, 16 predicted proteins | sample SalMarSW160200MG_FD_203101 | JGI IMG/M metagenome (GOLD analysis project Ga0315549, IMG submission 203101) | Salt marsh sediment microbial communities from the Plum Island Ecosystem LTER, Massachusetts, United States - Salt Marsh Sediment SW1601-200 ... | reverse complement strand
GAGGAGCCGGCACTGACACCGCTGCGGGAAAGGTTTCTCGGCGTGCCTCCGTTTGCCGCCACCGCTGCCGATTTCAGGAAAGGCGGCGGCTTTGAATACACCGGGGCCATACTGCCCATAGAGGTAATACCTCGGGCCTGGCAGAGCGGGATTGAGATTGCCCACAAGTACGACCTGCTTTACCAGCTGGGAATACAGCTCCTGCCTAACGGCCATAGCGTTATGCTCGCCTATTCCTACCCCTTCAACCGGGCTATCGCGGAGGAGGCCGATAGGGCCAGAGGCGCCCTGGATGAAACCAATCGCCTGACCCTGGAGCTGGGTGGGGTAGTCTGGAAGCCGGAACTGCCGGCGCAGAAGCTAATCCTAAAGAGAATGGACGCTGGCACGCGTCAGTTGATAGACAAAATAAAGAAGATGCTGGACCCGAACGGCATCATGAATCCGGGAAACTGGGAGGTGAGCTAAATTTCCCTGGAAGATTATAAAAATGTAATCCATAGATGCTTTGGCTGCGGGTACTGCCAGCTAACCCTAGACTATTCAGAGTTTAACTGTCCCATCTACAACAGGTTCCGCCTGAAGAGCTACTCGCCGGGCGGCCTGCTCTGGCTCATACGGGCCTGGAAGGGAAAGGAAATAGAATGGTCCGAGTCGCTTGGCAAAATACTCTACTCCTGCACCACCTGTAATAACTGCGTCCAGAGTTGTAAGTTCTCCTTTAATAAAGATGTTGTCAATATAATAATAGCGGCCAGAGAAGAGGTGGTGAACAGCGGGCTGGTTACTCCCAAGGTGGCCCGCTTTTTCCACAATGTTGAAGCCTACGGCAATCCCTATCGGGAACTGAGGGGGAACAGGGGCCGGTGGGCTGAAGGTATGGGGATAGAGCCTTATAACGGCCAGAGGTTCCTCTTCTATGTTGGCTGTGTCGGCTCTTTTGATGAGAAGGGGCAGAGGGCTGCTCAAGCAGTCGGCAGACTGCTTCTTAAGGCTGATGTTTCCTTTGGCATATTAGGCCCTGCCGAAGAGTGCGATGGCAACGAAATCCGCACACTGGGCGAGAGCCGCATTTTCGAGATGCTGAAAGACAGGAACACCGCCCTTTTCCAGAAGGCCGGTGTCAAGAAGATTATAACGCTTTCCCCTCATTCCTATAATGTTTTCCGAAATGAATACCCAAGCAGGTTTGAAGTATTTCACTATACACAGGTACTCCGTGACCTTATTAAAGCGGGAAGGCTAAAGCCAGCCTCAAATCTGAACATGAAAGTTACCTACCATGACCCGTGTTTTCTGGGGAGACACGCCGGAGAGTATGAAGCGCCCCGTGAGATACTGAAGGCAATCCCGGGTGTTGAGTTGGTGGAGATGGAAAGGAACCGCCAGAATTCCTTCTGCTGCGGCGGGGGCAGCGGCAATTTCTACACCGATTCCTTCGGCGGCGACGAAAATAGCCCGTCAAGAATCAGGGTGAGAGAAGCCGATAAGACCGGGGCCAGCATCTTAGCGGTAGCCTGCCCAACTTGTGCCGTAATGCTTGGCGAAGCGGTAAAGGACGAGGGAATAGAAGAGAGACTGACTGTTAAAGACATCTCAGAAGTTGGCGAATTCCAGGGACACCATACCAATTAGGCCTGCTACAAATTAGGTATTATGTCCCCTATTCAGGTGGTTCTGGCTGCACCTTGGCCTGGGTCCTCGCCGGCAGGCCCCAAATATGGATAAAGCCGGGAGAGGCACTCTGGTCGAAGGCATCGCCCTTATCATAAGTAGCCAGGCTGTAGTCATAAAGGGAGTAGGGCGACTTTCTACCCACTATCTGGCAGTTACCTTTGAAGAGCTTCACCCTTATGGTGCCGGTGACATATCTCTGCGTGCTTTCCACATAGGCGGCTAAGTCCCGGCGCATACCTGTAAACCACAGTCCATTGTAGATGAGATCGGCATACTCAGAACCCACCTTGGCCTTAAAGCGGAGCTGCTCCTTTGCCAGCACTAGGCCCTCCAGGGCCTGGTGCGCTTTCAGCAGGACCACGGCGGCCGGCGCTTCATAAATCTCCCTCGATTTTATGCCCACCAGTCTATTTTCGATATGGTCAATCCGGCCTATGCCATGCTGGCCAGCCAGGTCGTGAACTCTCTGAACAAGGGCAACGGGCTCTAACTTTTCGCCTCCAAGGCTTACCGGTATCCCTTTATCAAAGCCAATCTCCAGATAAGCAGGCCGAGCCGGTGTTTTTTCAGGCGACTTTGTCCACAGGAAAACATCTTCGGGTGGTTCGTTCCAGGTGTCTTCCAGCACGCCACATTCAATGCTCCTTCCCCACAGGTTCTCGTCGATGGAATACGGGCTGGCCCTGGTGATAGGGACAGAAATATCGTGGGTCCGGGCATATTCAATTGTTTGCTCCCGGGTCATATTCCACTCCCGAGCCGGGGCTATTAACTTTAGTTCGGGGGCTAGAGCGGCTACGCCTACATCAATCCTCACCTGGTCATTGCCCTTGCCGGTGCAGCCGTGAGCTACCACTCTCGCCCCTTCCTTCCTGGCTGTTTCCACCAGGAGTCGGGCAATGAGAGGACGACCCAGGGCTGTGGCTAAGGGATACTGCCCTTCATAAACGGCATCGGCCTGGAGGGCAGGAAAAACAAACGACTCGATAAAAGACTTCCTGGCATCAAGCACCAGTGCTTTTACGGCTCCGACTTTGAGCGCTTTTTGTCTAATAGCCTCGAGGTCGGGGACATTGCCTATATCCACGGTGAGGGTGACGACCTTTAAGTTATAGTTTTCCTCAAGCCATTTTACCGCCACGGATGTATCCAGACCGCCGCTGTAGGCCAATACTACCTTGTCTGACATTTCATAACCTCCTCCTGAAAAGTCCTATATCAAAAATCAAAGATAAAAAATCAAAATTACAATTCAAAATGCAAAAAGGCTTTACTAAACTGATTTTTAAATTTTGCTCTGTCATTTTGCATTTTTACTTTTGCCTTTTGCATTTCGTATCTCTTCTAATGTATCAACCAGAATGCCTATCGCCTTGTCCACTTCCTTTTCGGTAATGATAAGGGGCGGCATAAAGCGCAGGGCATTTGGCTTCACTGTGTTAACCAGTAAGCCTCTATCAAGGCAAGCCAGCACCATCTTCTCGGCGATTTCCTTGTTAAATTCTAAAGCTATGAGGAGTCCTCGGCCTCTTAACTCAGTGATAAAATCAAACTGCTGTTTCAGGTTTTCCAGCCTGGTCATGAAATAATTCCCTACTCGTTTAACATTTCCCGGTATGTCGTTATCAATGATGTATTTCAGGGCGGCATGAGCGGCGGCACAAACCAGTGGGTTGCCACCAAAGGTCGAGCCGTGCTCGCCCGGGGAAAAAAGGGAGACATTTTCTCTAGCTAAGAGAGCGCCAATGGGTACACCACTGCCCAGTCCCTTTGCCAAAGTCATTATGTCCGGCTCGACCCCATACTGTTCATAGGCGAAGAGGGTTCCGGTCCGACCAATGCCCGTCTGGACCTCATCCAGAATAAAAAGGATTCCTTTTCCCCGACACCAGCTTTGCACCTTTTTGAGGTAGTCATCATCAGGCACGTTCACCCCGCCTTCTCCCTGGATTGGCTCCAGTATTACAGCACAGGTTTGCTCACTGGCTGCCCGCTTGATCGCCTCGACATTGTTATACTCCACGTTGACAAAACCGTCAGGCAGAGGTATGTAGGGCTCCTGAAACTTACCTTGCCCTGTGGCTGCCGTCATAGCCAGAGTTCGCCCATGAAAAGAACTATGGGTAGTAATGACCTCGTAAGCGCCATTGAGTCGGAGTTTTCCATATCGGCGGGCCAATTTTGTTGCCCCTTCATTAGCCTCAGCACCGCTGTTGCAAAAGAAAACTCTATCGAGACAGCTATGCCCAATTAGAAGCTGTGCCAGCTCTATCTGCGGGATGGTATAAAACTGGTTCGACGCCTGGATCAGGGTTTTAGCTTGCTTTTCCAGAGCCTCGACTACCACCGGAGGGCAATGCCCCAGGCTGTTTACTGCCCAGCCGCCAACAAAGTCGAGATATTCTCGGCCCTGGTCATCCCAGGCCCAAGCTCCTTGACCGCGAACCAGAGTCACGGGGACTCTGTTCACCGTTCTGAGAAATAGCTTCTGCTCCAGCTCTTGCCAATCATTCTGGGACAATTGTTGTACCTCTTGATTTAGCTTGCCGAGCCTGTCCGGTAATCTCATGGAGTAAAGCATGGGAAATTTTACCGTCTATGATGCGCACGACCTGCGTGGTAGTCAGGGCTCTAAGGCTGGCTTCTATTTTAGGGACCATGCCTCCTGAAGCTACTCCGGAGGCGAGCATATTCTTGGCCTCGGCTAAGTTGAGCCTGGGGATTGCCTTCCCCGACCCATCGTGAATACCATCGACGTCGGTCAGGAATACGAGTTTTTCTGCGGCTAATGCCGCGGCAATTTCCCCGGCCGCAGTATCCCCGTTAACATTGAGCAGCATCGTCCGGCCTTCAACTGAGCCGAAACTTACGGGCGAGACCACTGGCATATAGGCGGCATCCAGCAATAGCTTCAACGGAGTGGGGTCAACGGCAACAACTTCACCGGCATAGCCCAGCTCAGGGCTCTTGATGCTTGCCCAGAGCAAGTTGCCATCACAGCCACTTAAGCTTACCGCCTTCCCCCCCAGAGCCTGGATAGCCACTACCAGTTCCTTATTGACCAGCCCACCCAACGCCGCAGCCACCACCTTCAGGGTCTCGGCATCGGTAACCCTCAACCCGTTTACAAAGCTAGTGGGAATGCCAAGGCGGGCGAGCCACTCGGAAGTCACCTTGGCGCCGCCATGAACCACCACCAGGGACTTACCCTGTTTCTGAAGCTCCACCAAGTCTTCTAAAGTAGTGTCATGGTTGCCCAGGGTGCTGCCGCCAATCTTGACTACTATGATTCCCCTTTGCATTATGTGGTATAACTGCTATTTATCCTAACATATTCCTCGGAGAGGTCGCAGCCCCAGGCGGTGGCTTGGCCGTCTCCTAAATGCAGGCATAGCCTTATGAGTACATTATCGCTGTTGCTCAAAGCCAATTTCATCTCTTCTTTGTTAAAAGGGGCGGGGCAACCCTGCTTCATGACACAAACGTCATTCAAATAGACGTCCAATCTGTCTTCTCTCACCCTTGCCCCGCTTCGCCCCAGTGCAGCAACGATACGCCCCCAGTTAGGGTCACTGCCATTCATGGCTGCTTTCACCAGCGGTGAACCAGCGATAATTCGAGCCGCCTGGCGGGCTCCAGCCTGGTCTTCCGCCTTTTCTACTATGACTTCAATAAGTTTTGTGGCTCCTTCTCCATCCCGAGCCATAGACTTAGCCAGATGGGTGCAAACTGCATTTAAGGCTTCCTGGAAATCGCCGCCATTATCGACGTCAATAGGTTCGTTACCAGCTAAGCCATTGGCTAATAAGAATGCACAATCGTTGGGGCTGGTATCGCCATCAATACTTACCATGTTGAAAGAGCAGTCCACCGCCTTTTGTAATGCTGCTGGCAGGAAATCAGCACTCACTACAGCATCGGTGGCGATAAAACAAAGCATGGTAGCCATGGTGGGGTGAATCATACCTATCCCCTTAGCCACCCCGCCAATGGTGAACTTAGTTCCTTTTAAATCTACCTGGACGGCCATTTCTTTGGGTCTGGTATCCGTGGTCATTATTGCCCGGCAAAAATCATGACCCCCTTCTCTGATTGGCTTTATTTTAGGAATTCCAGTCCTGATTTTATCCATAGGCAAGGGCACGCCAATGATACCAGTACTGGCTACCAGGACTTCTTCAGGAGATATGCCTAGCTTGGCTGCTGCCAGATTTGCCATTCCCAGAGCATCTGCCAGTCCCTGCCCACCCATGCAGGCATTGGCACAACCGGAATTTACCACTATAGCCTGCGCCCGCCCTTTTGCTATATGCTTCTGAGATAGAATAACCGGTGCTGATTTAATTTGGTTGGTAGTAAAAACGCCGGCAGCCTTGCAGGGCACTTCGGAACAAAGAATAGCTAAATCAAGCTCATCTTCGCTTTCTATGCCGGCATGCACCGCCCCAGCCAGAAATCCCGAAGCTGAGGTAACACTGCCTGAAGGAATTAAGTTAAACATAAAATTCAAATATAGCAAGAAATGGGGGCAGCGTCTATTCCCAGCGACCTCGCAGCACAGGCAACTCCTTCTCCAGATTGCTTCGTGGCTCACGCCGGACCTACAGCTCAAGCCTGAAGTTGCTTTCGCCTACTATCTCACTCAATTCTCCAGCTAATTCGGGACAGTAATTGACTGTTGTCTCCGGTATCTCCAGGTTAGTCACTTCATCATCGCTGACAACAGCCAGAGAAACTCTATCCTGCCCGGGATAACTCTTGAGGATATCCATAATTTTATGGAGGCATTCGATATCTTTTTCCGCGTCGTCCGACTGGTTGACATCTATCATGATATGGCGACGTTGGGGTTCCTTTAGCACTTCTTGCCTCACAGGTAAGAGCATAGCCTCTTGACAGTTTAATTGAATTTCCCCATCCCTGACCTTCACTACACCCTTGATGGTGATAATATTGCCCTCCTGCCATATCCCCTGGGTGCTCTCATAGAGCCTGGGCCAGGCGATGACCTCGATACTGGCATCCAGGTCCTCAATTGAAGCGACAACAAAGGGGCGGTTATCCCTGGTGTGGGCTTGACGTACCGAGACCACCATTCCCGTCACAGTCACCGTTTCATCAACCATGTCCATATTGATTTCGCCGCAGGAAACAGTACCCGGTGATGATGGTTCCCTGGCGAGGAAGTCAAGGGGTTGGGAGAAATAAACCCCTAACAGCTCTCTTTCCCAGATAAGCTTTTGCTTGGCGGATACCTCTTCCTCGGCTTGCTCGTAACCAATGCGGGGGGTGGGGGAGCTTTGACCCCATAAATCAAACATGCTAACCTGTCCCGATTCCTTTGCTCTTTGTTTCGCTTGAGCCAGGGAGATAATTTTATTCAGGGACTCGAGTAACGTCTTACGGCTGCCCAGGGAGTCGAAGGCACCAACTTTGATCAAGCTTTCTAATACTTTCTTATTGATGTTACGAAGGTCGGTTCGATAGCAGAAGTCTTCTATGGACTTAAAAGCGCCCCCTGAGTCCCGGCCAGACAAGATATGCTCAATTGGGGAAAAGCCGACATTTTTAATAGAAGCCAGTCCAAAGCGGATGGCGGGATTATTTTCATCATCCTTCTCAATGGCGAAGTTAGCATTGCTCTTACTAATGTCCGGTGGGAGCACTTTGATTCCCAACCTCCGGCATTCAGCAATCGCTGAACGGACCTTTTCCATATTATCCGAATAAGTATCGAGGAAGGCAACCATGTACTCAATGGGGTAGTTCGCCTTAAGATAGGCAGTGCAGTAGGCAATTAGGCCATAGCTAACGCTGTGGGCTTTGTTGAAAGCGTAACCGGCGAAAGGCTCGATTAGGGAAAATACCTCCCTGGCTAATTCCGGCGATATGCCATTTTTTTTAGCTCCGGCGATGAAATTGCGCTCTTCTTTCTTCATCACCGTAGGTATCTTTTTACCCATAGCTTTACGAAAAATATCAGCCTGGCCCAGGCTATAGCCGGCTAGAGCCTGAGCGATAAATATTACCTGCTCCTGATAAACGATAACTCCGTAGGTTTCTTCTAGAATCTCTTTTAGAATGGGATGGGGATAATGAATAGGGGCAACACCCTGCTTAGCCCTGATAAAAGTGGGGATTTGTTCCATGGGGCCAGGGCGATAGAGCGCCACCATAGCTGCGATATCGCTAAAGCTGCCGGGCTTGAGTTCCTTGATATAGCGGCGCATCCCGGCGCTTTCCAGTTGGAAGATGCCTTTAGTTTCCCCCGAGGCAAGCAACTCAAAGGTCCTGGCATCGTCGAGAGGAATATGCTGCAAATCCAGGGAGATTCCACGATTCTGGGCAATAATTTCTTTAACTTTAGCCAGAATGGTCAAATTGGATAATCCCAGGAAATCCATCTTTAACAGTCCCAGGCGGGCGATGTTCCCCATGTGGAACTGAGTCATGACAGTGCGCTGCTCACCCTTTCCCAGCAGTTGTAGTGGCACATATTCGATTAAGGGCTCATGCGCTATAACCACACCGGCGGCATGGGTGCTGACGTGCCTGACCATTCCCTCCAATTTCTTAGCTGAGTCAACCAGGTTACATATTGCTGCATCCTGGTGATAAATGTCATAAAGCTCCCGGCTCTGTTCCAGAGCCCTGTCCAGGGTTATGGTCAGCTCCAGAGGAATGAGTCGAGCTACCCGATCAACCTGACCATAAGGCATGCCTAAAGCTCGCCCCGTGTCTCTTATCGCTGCTCTGGCTCCCATGGTGCCAAAGGTAATAATTTGAGCTACATGGTCGGAGCCATATTTCTGGTTAACATAGGCCAGAACCTCATCACGGCGATCGTCCTGAAAATCAAGGTCAATATCAGGGAGCTCGCGGCGCTCGACATTAAGGAATCGCTCGAAAACAAGCTCATATACTAGCGGGTCTACGTCAGTGACTCCCAGACAGTAAAGAGCCAGGCTGGCGGCAGCACTTCCCCGAACACCAAAATAGATGCCACGTTCTCTGGTGAAGGAAATTATATCCCAAACAACAAGGAAGTAATGGGCAAACCTTGTCTTCTGGATGACGTCAAGCTCGTGGCTAAGGCGTTCCTTGACCTCTGAGCCGGGCTCCTGGTAACGCTTTCCCAGGCCTTGCCAGCAGAGCTCAGCCAGAAAATCATCAGCTTGCTTGCCCTGAGGCAATTCTACCTGCGGCAGATGTAGCTTGGTGAAATCCAGCTCCAGCTGACACATATCAGCAATGGCTTGAGTATTCTCCACAGCCTGAGGTAAGTCAGCAAACAGTTGTTCCACCTCTTCAGGGCTTTTCAGGTAGAAGAAATCGCCAGCCATCTTAAGCCTTTTCTCATCATACACAGAGGTATTGGTCTGTATACACAAAAGAAGTTCATGGGCTGTGGCGTCTTTTTTATCAACGTAATGCACATCAAAGGTGGCTACCGGCGGTATATTGAGTTTAGCGGATAGCGAAATAAGCTCCTGGTTGATTTGCTCCAGTTCAGGCATAGGATGCCTTTGAATTTCCAGGTAGTAATCGCCGAAGACTTCCTTGTACCATGAAGCTGCTCCGACAAGCTCGTCGCTTCGCCCCTCGAGGATAAGTCGAGCCAGTTCCCCATTAGCACACCCGGAAAGGGCAACAAGCCCGTCATGATGAAGCTTGAGAAGCTCCTTATCTACCCTGGGCTTATAGTAAAACCCCTCAAGGTAGCTTTTAGTAACCAGTTGGAGCAAATTGCGGTAGCCCTTTTCATTCTTGGCCAGTAAAGTAAGATGATAGTGGTTCTTGTGGGCCGGCTCTCGGCTATGGCAATCGGTCTCGGCGACATAGACTTCGCAGCCAATGATTGGTTTTATACCTGCTTCCCTGGCCGCCACATAAAAATCAATGACGCCATACATGGCACCGTGGTCAGTGATAGCAATGCTGTCCATGCCCAACTCTTTGGTCCGGGCAATAAGCTGAGGAATGCGGCACATGCCATCGAGCAAGCTATATTCAGTGTGGACGTGAAGGTGGGCAAACTTCCGTGGCATTAGCTATATTATAACATTTGCGCCGAGAGCACCAAACGAGGAATTTCTAGCTATCAAAAATTTCTTTACCATCACAATGAGCATCTACCAAAATGGGCATCACTATTTACAGTCACCCGCATAAATCTCGACGCAATTTTACCCGTCATTGCGAGCTCTTCACTTCTTGTCATTCTGAACCTCTCCTTTTTTGTCATTGCGAGCGAAGCGTGGCAATCCCTTGTCCTCACCGAGATTGCTTCGGCTGACTTCGTCAGCCTCGCAATGACAAAGGGATGTCATTCTGAGCCGCAGGCGAAGCATCTCGCCTCCGCTCAGCGTAAACTCCGCGTGGCAATCTCATCAGAGCCTCTGTAGGAGAGCCTCTTGTGTGCCCCCGCAAACTAAGAGGGGACAAGCCTCTCTACTACGAAAGTAGGATTACTAATGGGTGATTGACGGGAAAGTGAACGAGTCTTAGACTATATTCAGTTAGTCTTAGGGGGTGTTGCATATGCCTGCAAAAATAAATGGCCGAATTTATTATAGGACTGCTGAAGTTTGCCAGATGGTTGGCATAGGTAAGAGCACTTTGTTCCGCTGGATCAGGCAAAACATCGTAAAGGATGCCGAATATAGAGACAGGAAAGGGTGGAGGCTGTTCACGGAGGATGAACTACTCAGTCTTAAGTCGGAGACTAACAAAATTCAGAAGAACCGTGTGGCCAAAATATGAGAAATACCATCGCTTTTAAGGAACAAATTCAAGGAGGTGTATCGTGGTGACTACGATGAGCAAGAGTCAACAATCCAGAAAGGTAGTAAGCAAAGATGTGAAACAAATAGTCGAGCTTCCCTCCGAGGTCCCCAAGGAGGTTAAGGATCCACTTAATGAGTTAATGAGCCAGGCCCAGGCCGCCTATACATCCTATCTGCAAGCCCAGAGAAAGGTAGCAGCAGCATATCAGGAACGCCAAAGCCAAGGGGAGAAGGCCTATAAAGAAATTGAAGAGCACGCTGCTAAAATTTGTGCAGAAGCCATAGAAAAAGCCGCACGCGCCCTGGAAAAGGCTGAACAGGAAGCCGAGGAAGCGTATAAGAAAGCGAAAATGGGAGCTAAGCGGGTTTACCAGGACAATGTGAACGAAGCATTGAGAGTACGCAAGGAGACCAGCGAGCAAGCCTGGGAAGAAACTAAAGGAAATTCAGAGAGAATCTGGAAGGTCTTTCAGGGTGAAATCAAGAGATAGAAATATGACGGAATATCATGAAATAAAACGGGCTGACGTGTCATATTGGTAGCCTTGCCGTTATTGAGTCCTGTGAGAAAGGTGGATTACATTATGAGTAATAACCCTAAAAACGATGGTGTCATTGTGCTGGGGGGGCGTAAGTTCAAGCGAGTAAAAGACGGGTTAGATGAGGCTCAGGTAGCGTCTTTCATTGATGAGCTTATCAAGGAACGGGATAAACTGGCCCAGTCCCAAGATCATATCGCGTCTCTTAACAGACTTGCGGAGATGACCGTTGTCGAAGCCGACAAGCTGGCCACGCAGCTCAAGGCAGAAGCCGCAGAACAAGCTAAAGATGAGAGTACTGCCATTATAGATAAAGCCAATGAGCAAGCTCGACAGATGACGGAAAAGAAAATAGCTGAAGCTATGGAGATTGCTAATGAAAAGGCTAACGCAATCAAGGCCAAAGCCGAAGAGGAAGCAGCACTGCTGCTAGAGAACGAGAGAAATAAAATCCGAGGTGAACTACGCGACCTTGTAAATCAACAATTCGGCCATATGCTGGAAGGACTGGAAAGCCTTAAGCAGAAGGCAGCAGCGGTACAGACAGATTTTGATAATAAGCTGTCTAAATCCAGGGAGGAGGACAGCGCCGCAGCCACGAAAATCGCGGAAGGGAGCAAAGCACCTGACGAACAACCGGAGCCAAGCCAGGCTACGGACCACACTGAAAAGAGCTTCGAACTCTCGAAACTATTTGAGAGTGAAGACAAAGCAAAGTTGGGCAAGCCGCAATGGGAAGTGGAAATCTTACCTCCGTTTGATATAGCCAAAATCATGGAAGTCGTGTCCTTCCTTGACCAATTACCCGAAGTTGCAAATACTGAGATGATTGTACCTCAGATTGATACGCCTTCAATTCTGGTTTTCCTGCGTGACTCCATGAACCTTGTTGATGTACTGCAAACAATCCCCGCAGTGGCTCATGTTGAAGAAGTCACAACTGACAAAGCTGTTACCAACGGCGAACCAGGGAAAGGACCAAGGAAAGTTCGCATAAGCCTCTCGGAGAACATAACTTCGCAAGAAAAGAAATAAAGAACGCGCATGAAAGCACCTAAGCCTCGGGCGGCATTTTATATGCCGCCTCTTTTTTCCGGGGAATAAATCCCCGCCCCCTGAAATTTTGTAGTTGCCTGATTTATCAGGCCCAGCCCATCTTTTATCAGGGACAAGTAAGTCTATAACGGAAAACTTCGACCGGATGCCTAAGCCCTGGCTAGAGAAAAGTTGCCAACCAGCGATGATTCAGATAGCGCGCCTAGAGGGATTTGAACCCACGACCCCCGGTTCCGAAGACCGGTGCTCTTGTCCGCTGAGCTATAGGCGCATCGCATATAGAATTCTAGTGCCAGAGTCCTCTCGTGTCAACTTATTCCCATAGTCCTAAAGGGAATACACCTAAACCTCCTCTAGTTGAAAGTTGCTCATCGTGTGTGCTATAAAGGCAACAAGTAACAGGTAAGTTTTCCCAAAAAATGAAGGGTTTTCTAGCTTGTCAGCTTACTATCAAGGATCAGTACGAGAGCCAGGGCTGAGCCCCTATCACCCAATTTATGGACTTTTTACCAATGCTGATGAAATTCTGGGAAAAACTTAACCGTGCGGGGGATAATACACCATGAACTGAGATTTTGGGGAAACTAGGCTCTTACGGCAATAATCATGCTTAAGGAGGAGATTGCGATGAATTATGAGAGCTTCCTTGAACTGGTTAAAAAAAGAAGGAGCATCCGCAGGTTTAAGCCAGACCCTATACCTGATGAATATGTGGACAGGATTATTGAAGCTGCTCGCTGGGCTCCATCGGGCTTTAACTCGCAGCCGTGGGAGTTTGTCGTCATCAAGGATAAGAAATTAAAGGACGACGTTATGAGAATTATCAGGCCGCCGCGTCCAGCCGGAGCCTCGGGATTCTCCAAATTGGAAGACATGTGTGAGCCCTGGATGCGGCAGAAACGGCAGCCCTGGCTTGACCCGGAAATGGAGTACCAGAATGCCCCGGTTCTTATATTACTCTTTGGCGATACCAGAACTCAACTGGGGTTACCTATGGTGGTAAGATGTGACCCGCATATAAAACAGTCAATCTACCTTTCCAGCCTGGCCAATGCCTTTCTGTATATGCACCTGGCGGCTACTACGCTGGGTCTGGCCAGCCAGTGGGTATCTTCTGTGGCATCACCTTATAACCACTGCTTACTAAAGAACCTTTTACACATACCCAACGAGATGGAGGTCTACGATATGATCGCCTTGGGCTATCCTGCTTACAAATCGAGACCCAAGCTGATGAGGCCGCTCGACAAGATGGTTCATCGTGACTACTTCGGCGAAGAAGATTTCCGCACTGACGAAGAGGTCAGAGACTTTATCAAGAAAACTAGAGCCTGGGTTTTCGCCAACCACCGCCGTGGGGCGGATAAGAATATGGTGGGGTGAACGGTGGGATTTGAACCCACGATCTCCAGGGCCACAACCTGGCGCCTTAACCACTGGGCTACGCTCACCACAACCACAAATATTATACTTTACAATGGCCGCCACTTTCAATCTTGAAAGCGAGCGATTAGCTGCTAGCATAGCAAACGTGGTGCCTCAAGAGCTTGAGCACATAGCATCCAGAAAGCTCTCTGAGAACCGATCTCCCCAATGTAAGGTACCCTGTTGACTTGTATGAACTGTGCGCCAACCGCCAAAAAGTCGTTCCGGCTTCTGGTTAAGTAAAGTGGATAATAAGCGCCATCACTCCACACAATATCAAGAAGATGCCCACCAGATAATTGAGGATTTTAGGAAAAATCATTATGATGATACCGAAGATAAGGGCGATGATTCCTCCAATCAGAGCTAGATTAGTATGTAGAGCAAGCATGGATTATCACCTCCTGTAATTTAATTATTCTAATATGCCATGAAAACAAGTATTTCTGCAATAGGTAAATTCCCCACTGCTATCAAGTTATCTTCGTCCCGATAGAATCTTGACAAACTTGAACTTGGCTATGCCTCCGAGTAAAATAACAAATACCATGATTGGATTTGAGCACATGAAGAAAATATCCCGGACATCCCCGTCTAAAATAGTGCTTCTGATACTAGACGGCGTAGGCGGTCTACCTCATGCCAAAACCGGTAAAACAGAACTGGATTCAGCCAGGAGGCCCAACCTGAATCGCATAGCCAGGGATTCCCTTTGCGGGCTCATTGACCCTGTAAGCCCGGGGATTACGCCGGGGAGTGCGCCGGGGCACCTAGCCATCTTTGGCTACGACCCTGTCAAATATAATATCGGGCGGGGAGTCGTGGAAGCCTTAGGAATAGATTTAGAACTGAAGCCAGATGATATCGCGGCACGGGGCAATTTCTGCACCCTTGATGGCAAGGGAATCATCGCCGACAGGAGAGCAGGACGGATTTCCACAGAGAAAAATACCGAGTTATGTCGCTCATTGAATAATATAGCCATAGATGGGGCTGAGATTTCCGTGCTGACGGTGAAAGAACATAGATTTGTGCTCATTCTCCGAGGCGAAGCTTTGTCTCCTGAGCTAGCAGATTCTGACCCCCAGCAAGCAGGGCTAGCCCCCAGAAAGATAGAGGCGTTATCACCGCAGGCACAGAGAACAGCGGAAATTGCCAACGAATTTGTATCTCAAGCAAGAAGCCTCTTACAAGGTGAAACCCCCGCCAACATGGTGCTTCTGCGCGGCTTCTCCCGTCGCCCCGACATCCCCCCTATATCTGAGATCTATAAATTAAAGCCGGCAGCCATCGCTACGTATCCTATGTACCGGGGACTGGCCAGGTTGGTGGGGATGCAGGTGCTGCCGGGTGGTGAAAGCATAATAGAGCAACTGAACAACCTGCGCCGCTACTATGCCGATTATGATTTTTTCTTCGTCCATTTTAAGAGCACCGATGCCAGAGGGGAGGACGGCGACTTCCGGGCTAAAGTTCAGGCCATTGAGGAACTTGATAATGCCCTCCCCGGCTTGCTCAGCTTAGACCCGGAGGTCCTGATTATCACTGGAGACCACTCTACCCCCGCAACCTTAGCCATGCATAGCTGGCATCCAGTCCCTTTCATGCTGAAGTCCAAATGGTGTCGCCCAGATAATGTCGCTGAGTTTTCGGAACGAGCCTGCCTTGCTGGTGGTATGGGGCGTTTTCCGGCTACGGAAATCATGCCCTTAGCTATGGCTAATGCTTTAAAATTGGATAAGTTTGGCGCCTAATGAGAAGAAATACTAAGCACTAAATACGAAATGCTAAACAATATCAAAATCCCAATGAGAAAAACAGGAAGGCTTGGACAATGTCATTTCGAGGCGCCCTTTCCTCTTGTTGTTATGCCAGGATAGACACTAGACAAAGGCCCTCTTATCTAGTATACTAAGTAGTAGGTATAAAGCACTACGACATGTTTTTCCCTGAGCTTTAGCCTCTGTGTTGCTTGGGGATTAAGGGACAAAAGTGACAAGAGTAGAGGGAAAGGAGGTGAGGGGGAGAAATGAGGTGTTGCTTTTTGGGTGGTCACCGGGTAGCTAATGATGCAACCGATCTGAAGAGGGTTGGTTTTTCGTTTCATGAAAGGGGTGATGTTCTATGGAAGTGAGAATTGTGCCATGGAAAAGCCGCGATGCCCATGGTCGAGGGGCGATAAGGCAGTAGAAAACTGACAAAAGGAGAAGAGAATGGGAAAGATATTTAGTATTTTGCTAGCTCTGGCGCTGGTGCTGAGCTTCAGTGTGGTGGCTACCCCGGTTAGCGCTGACCAGTATGCTGAGCTAACGGCAAACATCACCGCCCCTGTGGACAATGTTGACATTATGGGCGGTGTCGTGTTTAACGTCACCGTCAACGTGACAAGCATCGGGACTATGCATGCAAAGGATGTTAGGGCAACCATAGAGTGGAGCGGCAATGCTACCCTGAAGGCAGGTCAGGTCGCCACCAAGGATGTAGCCACAGAGCTTGGCGTTAACTGGTCTGCTGAGGTAACTTGGACTCTTGTCTGCACTGGTGCGGGTGTTGTAAGTATAAACGTCACTCCGTCAGGTAAGGACCCGCTTACCCTCAACAATATAGTTCCAGGTCGCCTCCACTCTGACACGGTAAACATTACTCAGAAGAAAGTTCTCCAGGTGACCATTTTCGCGCCTGCCGATGGCTATGCGCTTAATGTAACTGATGTGTTTCAGGTCACCGCCAACGTGAAGAACATCAGCGGCCTCAACGCGACGGATGTCGCGCTGACCATATCCATAGACCGCTATGCTGAGCTGAAGGCAGGTGAGTATGAGACCAGGACGGTGCCGGGCACACTTTACTCTGGCGATACATCGACAAATTATACCTGGACCCTTAACTGTACCGCTGACGGCTTTAGCAGGATAACCGTCAGTCCATCGGGCAAGGTCGATGGCGCAGCCATACCCACCGACGCCCTTACACCCGCCACCGTTACCGTTAGTCAGGGAGACTTCGATGAAGCGCACATAGCGCTTGTCGAGGGCTGGAACCTCATATCACTGCCCCTCATCCCCCTTGACTCAGATATCGATGTGGTGCTGGCTGGCATCCTGGACCACGTCATCAGCGTCTGGCACTATGATGTCGCAATCCCCGGCTGGCGCACCTTCGCTCCCGCTGCATCCGATCTTGACTCGATGGAAGACGGCAAAGCCTACTGGATTAACATGGAGGCGGACCAGACACTGAATTTAGCCGGCACGGAAAATCCAGTACCTCCGGCACTGCCGCGAGATTACGACGTGGTAGCCGGCTGGAACATGGTCGGCTTCAAGTCCATGGATGATATGAATGTGGATGATTACCTGAAGGACACGGACTACGTCAGGATATACGGTTTTGAGAATGGCGCTTGGTTCACACTTATGTCTAGTCAGAATATGACGCCCGGTCTGGGCTACTGGGTAGCATTCACAGTAAAAGGAACAATTTATCCATAAGCGTGGGAGTGTAAATAGTGTAAATTATGGAGGCGCGGAGGACGATAAATAAATTAACAGGACGAAGCGCCGGCAGGCTAACAGGAGCCCGAGGGCTCCTGTTAGCACTCTGCCTCATCGCTGGCGGCGTCATGCCAGCCTATGCCATCGAACCACCGCCAGAAATGTCGCACCAGTTCTATGGCACTGTAAATTTCGACGGTGACCCGGTGGCTGAAGGGACACTGGTGGAGGCTTTCGTGGACGACGTCAAAGAGGCGGAGACCACCGTGGATGGTGAGGGAAGGTATGGCTACGACCCAATATTCAGGGTATCGGGCACGGCTGGTGCCACGGTGACATTCTACGTTGACGGCATCAAGGCAGATGAGGATGCTACCTGGGAGTCGGGCAAGGTGCAAGAACTTAACCTGACAATTCATGAAGGGCCAGAACCGCCAGTGCAATATAAGCTGACCATCTCCAGTACCACTGGAGGTTCTGTAACCACCCCTGGCGAGGGGGTGTTCACTTATTACGTCGTGACAAGGGTCCACCTCTTGGCAGAAGCTGAGGCAGGCTATCAGTTTGTCGAGTGGACTGCGCCGGCGGGCACATTCGGTGACGCGACTGCAGAGGAGACTACCTTCACAATGCCGGCTCAAGATGTAACTGTCACCGCCCACTTCGACGTGGCCTACAACCTCACCATGACAGCAGACCCTGTCGTCGGTGGGGAGGCGATTGATGTGGGTGCTAAAGGTGCTTACACAGCAGGCGCAACAGTCAGCATAAAAGCAGTAGCCAACCCGGGCTACGGCTTTGTCGGCTGGACAGCGCCAGCGGGTGATTTTTATGATGCGACTGCAGAGGAGACTACCTTCACAATGCCGGCTCAAAATGTAACTGTCACTGCCCACTTCGACGTGGCCTACAACCCCACCATGGCAGCAGACCCTGTCGTCGGTGGGGAGGCGATTGATGTGGGTGCTAAAGGTGCTTACGCAGCAGGCGCAACAGTCAGCATAAAAGCGGAACCTGCAGCGGGCTACGGGTTTGCTAACTGGACGGCAGATCCGACGGTCACATTCGATGATGCGACTGCAGAGGAGACTACCTTCACAATGCCGGCTCAAAATGTAACTGTCACCGCCCACTTCGAGGAGGTGTCGCCTTCAGAGGTTCCGACGGTTACCACACAAGCCGCCACTGGCATCTCCTCCTACTCAGGCACCGTGAACATGATCTACACTATGGGGGACTTCAGTCCGGTGGAAGTGCGTTTTGCCTGCAAGAGGTCCACCGACCCGGCCTGGTTTTATACTACTTGGATATCTAGAACAGCAGATGGCACCTATACTGAGGTGCTCACAGGGCTCATTTCGCAGACGGAATACGAGTTCAAAGCCCAGCTTAAGTATAACGGCACTGTGATTGAAGGTGCTACCTTTCAATTCACCACAGCCTCAGGGACCAGCATGGGTTTAGATGATTTATTGGGTTATTTCGGTTGTTTTATTGCTACCGCAGCCTACGGAACTCCCACCGCTGAACAGATCGATGTGTTGCGAGAGTTCCGGGATGTCGTGCTGCTGAAAAGCACCGTGGGCTCTCGATTTGTTGTCCTGTACTACCAGCTTAGCCCTCCCATCGCGGATTTCATAGCAAGAAGTGACCTTTTGAGGACTCTTGTCAGGGAACTCCTGGTTGACCCCATTGTTTGGATTGTTGAAGCTACCGGGAACATATGGCGGAATTAGGGAGAGAGAATTACAATAATTTATGCAGTTAATTTACAATAAGTTATTCCGATTTTGCCCCAAGGGCAAATTTGGTATTTAAATTTGGAATTTCGTATATTGTTCAGGATTTACTAGCCCGTTTAGCTTTCTCGTTCGGGCTGAGCCGCCTCCACCAAACCTGCTTGTTGCAGTGCTTCCATAAGGCGAGCAGCTCTAGGATAGCCAATACGAAGACGGCGCTGTAAGAAAGAAGTGGAGACATGTTTATATTCTTGTGCCAGGCGCTTTGCCTCTTCCAAAAGAGGGTCGGGGGGAGCAGCTATTTGTGCACTTAAGGGGCGCTCAGCCACTTCATCAAAGTCGACAGAGCTCGTCTCAATCTGCCGCTGGTTTCCCCAGAAATACACCAGTCTCTCGATCTCAGCATCAGAAACAAAGCTTCCTTGAAGACGTTTAGGCTTGCTAGCTTCAGTAGGCATGTAGAGCATATCCCCTCTACCTAGCAATTTCTCAGCACCTACCATGTCAAGTATGGTCCTGGAATCTACGTGAGAAGTGACTGCGAAACTAATGCGGGTAGGAAAGTTAGCTTTAATAAGCCCGGTAATTACATCTACTGAAGGGCGTTGTGTAGCTACGACGAGATGAATGCCTGTAGCCCGAGCCAATTGAGCTAACCGGCAAAGCGCATGTTCCACCTCATCAAAAGCTGTCATCATTAAATCAGCCAGCTCATCGATGACGAGCACTAAATATGGCAACTCTTCTCCAGGTGAGCGGTCTTTGTTATAACCTTCAATATTGCGTGCTCCCGCCTGAGCAAACTGACGATATCGACTATCCATCTCCTGACTAAGCCATCCTAAAGCCTTTATCGCCTTATTAGTATCCACAACCACAGGGGCAAGTAGATGGGGCACTCCATTAAAAGTCACTAACTCCACCCTCTTGGGGTCAACCATGATGAACCGAACGTCGTCGGGGCTGTTGTGTAAAAGCAAGCAACAAATAACAGAATTAAGACAAACAGTTTTACCACTGCCAGTAGCTCCAGCGATAAGCAAATGTGGCATCCTGGTTAGGTCTGCTGCCATCGCCTCACCACCAGCACCTTTACCCAAAGCGATAGCTAGCTTGGAACGGGCTTTAATCTTCTGAAAAGCAGCGCTCTCTATCGCACCGCGAAGGGCAACTGAGCCAAACACAGTGTTAGGAACCTCAATGCCCACCACCGATGCCCCGGGCACGGGAGCCTCAATCCTGATGCTGGGAGCAGCTAGGGCCAAAGCTAAATCATTGCCCAAAGAGGTAATACGGTCTACCCTTACCCTGGTTCTGGATACTTCTTCCGATTTCGTTTCATAGCTACCATCCCTCCCCTTTTCTCTTACTTCTCTATATTTTCTGTCCCAACCAGGCTCAACACCAAACTGTGTCACGGTAGGCCCAATGTTTATCTGCACAACCTTGGCTTCTACACCATAGCTCGCTAGAGCTTCCTCAATCAATCGGGCTCGTTGGTCAATGTCTTCCCTGTCCAATTTCACCTCAGCTGGCTTATCCAAGATATCAATCGGTGGAAGATGCCACCCTCCGGGGGTGAGAATTGGTTCGTGTTCTGATTGCCACACGGGAGGAGAAGGAAGTAAAACAGTCCCGACTTGTCGGGACTCCACTTCACTAACTGCCCCTACTTCAGGGGAGGTAGCTTCGAGAGGGATAGCTTCAGCAGGAGCTCGCCGGGGGAAGCTGACCCTGGGACGGCGTCGGAAAACTCTGGTCAAGAGGCGCCAGCTATTCTTAGCAGCGTTCCAAGACTTCCGAGGAATGATAAAAATAATGCCCAGAAGGACAAGTCCGGCTACCCGAAGTCCTCCCACGCTATTAGAAGTACCTATTATGCTTTGCCCGAATGTGCCTCCAAGTGTGGCTTGCCTCAAAATACCTTCCCCGGGGAAGAAAGAAAGAATTCCCCATACAGCAAAAGCCAGGCTAATGCCCCCGAGAACCCAATTCCACCTATGTTTCACAACAGAGAACTGCCGCCGCCATGCCACCCAGATCAGCGAGCCCAAAGCGATGGCTATTATTATTAATCCATAACCAAACAATGTGAGTATGCCTTCCCACAACACATACAGCAAGACTACTATTACGACAATTAAGATAAGCCTTCGTCCCACCGGGGAAGCAATGAAGCTAAAGAATCGCTTCCATGCTGGCCGGCTTTCCTTTGCCTTCCCCTTCAGCTTAGACCTACTTCTTGCTTTAGACACGGAGTTATGTCCCTAGCTCGTCGGCTTCCTCTGGGTTTTTCCTACCTCCACAACCACAGGAATGATGACAGGACGACGATGAATTCGTTTATAAAAGAAGCTGCTCAGGGAATCCTTTACTTTGGCATCAACGAAGCTTGGTTCACTCAAGCGTCCTTTAGAAATGAATCCTTCTTTTCTGTTCTCTAAAGCAGCTAGCACCACATCTCGGCCTTTCTCAATCAATGTCTGTTCCTCTCCAGCATCAACAAGGCCTCGCGTTATAATGCGTGGCCTTTCAGCTAGTTTACCACTTTCAGAATCAATAGCAATGGTCACCACAACGACGCCGTCTCGCGAAAGTAATTTGCGGTCCCGAAGCACAACGCCATCCAACTCGCCTGTTATCAGGCCGCTTACATAGATAACTCCGACACGGGTTCTATCAACCACCTTTCCTGAATCTTGCCCGAGCTCAAGCACATCCCCGTCCTCAAGGACAAAAATGTTATCTTTGGGTATACCCATACTTTGAGCTAAGTTGGCATGCAAGCTTAAATGGCGATACTCACCATGAACAGGAACAAAGAATTTAGGCTTAACCAAATTAATCAAAAGCTTCAACTCCTCTTGACTACCATGCCCGTGGACATGAACTTGAGCCAGCTTGTCATAAATTACATTGGCACCTTGACGGAAAAGGCTGTCTGTAGTCTTGCTGACCAACATCTCATTGCCGGGAATAGGGGTTGCTGAAATCACCACGGTGTCGCCAGGGATTATCTGAACTCGACTACTGGGGTCGCGATTAGCCATGCGCACCAAGGCAGAAGTGGGCTCACCTTGACTTCCCGTGCTCAACACGATAACTCGATTGTGAGGCAAAGTCTTAAGTTCGTCCAAGCGACAAGTAATGCCGGGGGGAGCAGTAAGATAACCCGTTTTCAATGCCATGCTCACTATCTCCTTCATGCTCCGCCCGATGATAAATACACGGCGACCATGTTTAACGGCAACATCAAATACCTGCTGCACGCG
>Ga0315549_1001741_pt1 | contig 22025 bp, 18 predicted proteins | sample SalMarSW160200MG_FD_203101 | JGI IMG/M metagenome (GOLD analysis project Ga0315549, IMG submission 203101) | Salt marsh sediment microbial communities from the Plum Island Ecosystem LTER, Massachusetts, United States - Salt Marsh Sediment SW1601-200 ... | reverse complement strand
CCTGGGAATAGGTTCTGTTGCTTTCTGGATGACTGTCTTTACTATAGTTTGTGTCGCTTATGCTATTCTGGGTGGCCAGTTCTCGATTATCCGTACCGATGTTTTCCAGGCGATGCTTCTTTTCATTGGGATTTTTGTCGCTTTGGTGCTGGTTTTCTCGCAAGTTGGAGGACTTGATGGGTTAAAAGCCTCTCTATCCCCGGGTTATTTCTCTTTTCCGACAAGCCCCGAGTTCGATTGGAAGATGCTCTTGTCTCTTTTGATTCTCGTCGGAGCGACTTACGTGGTGGGGCCTGATATGTATTCTCGACTTTTCTGTGCTAAGGGAGAAAAAACGGCCCAGCGATCAGCCATTTTGTCGGCATTTCTTTTCATCCCACTGGCTTTTGCCATCATCTTTATAGGGATGAGCGCCAAAGTTTTATACCCGGAGATAGCTGCCGAAGGAGCCTTTCCTCAGGTAATAACCAGTGTTCTTTCCCCGGGTTTAAGCGGACTGATCCTTGCCGCTCTGGTCGCAGCGCTCATGTCCTCGGCGGATACCTGCCTGCTTACCCAAAGTGTCATTTTAACTGAGGATATAATTAAGCGAGCGCACCCTGCGCTTGACGAAAGGAAAACCATTTTACTGACTCGCTTAAGTTTAATTGGGTTAGGTCTGGTGGCGTTGGGGCTAGCTTTGGCCTTAAAAGGAGTGATTTCATCCCTCCTTTTCGCTTATACCATATTCACCTGCGGCTTGGTTGTTCCGGTGGTCGCCGGATTTTACAAAGAGAAGCTAAAGGTGACACCGCGAGGTGCCCTGGCTGCTCTTATAGGTGGTGGGGTAATAGGATTGCTGGGAAAGATTCCGGGTCTTGACATTCCTCTCAAAGGAGACCTTGGCCTCATAGGTTTTGCTGTAAGTGCGGTGCTTCTTTTCGGAGTGAGCTTCCTCGATCCAAAGAGGTTGTCCCCACGAGGCACAAAGTAAATCAAAGCTTGGGCGGGGACAAGTCCTACCCAAGCTTTGATTTACTATTCTACACCCTTTTACTTTACCCTAACTCTGCCATATGTTCCCCGTAGCTTCAACAGCCCAGACAATGGGGTCAACCAGAAGCTCTCTGACCAGAGTTCTCAAAAGCTCATTTCCGGCTATGAAATCCGCGACAGGAGGACTAAACTGGTAGTACCAGGCGACAAATTGAGCGCCCACTGTGCTTTCCAGCAACACGCTATCACGAAACTCTCGCAACACATCGATCTGTTCAGCGGTAGGGGTTCCGTAGGCTGCGGTAGCAATAAAACAGCCTCCGAAGGGTGACGGTGTTGGTGGTATGTCTGTGGTGAATTGAAGGATAGTACCCTCAACCTCAATCTCGTTATGCTTAAGCTGGGCTATGAAATCATAAGTGGTGTCGGATTCAAGCCCGGTAACCAGTTCAGCATAAGTGCCACTTCTTGATTTGGATACCCAATCAGTATAATCCCAAAACAAGCCGGTGGACTTCTTATAGGCAAAGCGTACTTGCACCGGGCTGAAGTCACCCACAGTGTAGTTCATATTCAGAGTGCTTGAGTAAGCGGTGATATTGGTGGCGGTCTGTGTGGTGACCGTCGGATATACTGGCTCAAAGTTAGCTGTGATGGAGTAGTCGCCGTTCATAGTGATGGTGGTTGTGGCGTCATAGACATCGGCAATAGTGCCCACATCACCGGTCCACTCGACAAAAAGGTAGTCTTCCTCAGCCTCGGCCACCAGGTCAACCACCGCTCCTTCATCATAGGTGAATACTCCCTCGCCAGGTGTGGTTACCGAGCCTCCCTCCGTGCTGGAGACGGAGAGGTTGTATATCGTCACAAACTCAGCTGTGATGGAGTAGTCGCCGTTCATAGTGATGGTGGTTGTGGCGTCATAGACATCGGCAATAGTGCCCACATCACCGGTCCACTCGGCAAAAAGGTAGTCTTCTTCAGCCTCGGCCACCAGGTCAACTACTGTTCCCTCGTCGTAGGTAAATACTCCCTCACCAGGCTCGGTTACCGAACCTCCTCCCGTGCTGGAGGTGGTGAGGTCATACTGTCTGGCAAACTCGGCTGTGATGGAGTAGTCGCCGTTCATAGTGATGGTGGTTGTGGCGTCATAGACATCGGCAATAGTGCCCACATCACCGGTCCACTCGACAAATTGGTAGCCCTCCCCGGCTGCGGCCACCAGGTCAACTACCGTTCCCTCGTCGTAGGTAAATACTCCCTCACCGGGCTCGATTACCGAACCTCCTGACGTGCTTGAAGTGGTGAGGTCGCGTGGTGCTGGTCTAACTGCTATGGTAAAGGCTACCCATTCCTCCGCTACTGGAATAGTAAAAGCACCAGGATTTTCCGAGGCAGCAGCAAGCACCCTGCGGGCTGAGTGTATTCGGCAAACCCCTATAGTGGCAGGATCTGAAGACTGTGTACTTATCCCATCTGTGTAACTGGCTGGGTAAGCCGTAGTTCCCGACTGGTCTCCTCGGTCCTGCCCTGCCACAGCTAGCCAGAGGGTGTCTGCTACATCCCATCCAGCTGGGTCAAGGGAAGCCGGGTTTGGTGCTGTGCTTGTTCCGGTTGCAGCTGTCGAAATCTCCGGTGGGGTTGTGCCACTCCAATTAGTAATCTTATAGACCTGTGCAGCTGCCTGCTCAATGGCGGAGGTTGCGAAATTAACCCTCGTGCCGCCCTCTGTTCCTGAGGCTATCTTGTAATAGGCAGATAACCTGACTGCTGACCCATTTGCGGTTGATGCCAGTTGAGTCCATCCACTGGGTGTAGTTACTGTTGCACTCCCGTCATTGGTGAAAAGAACAATCAGCAAATCGCCGGCATTAACAGTTGCTGGCATATTGACATTATGGTATATTGTATTCGTACCAAATTCTGTTTCTGTTACTGAAGCGACTGCGGGCGCTGCCAGCGCCGACATCGCCGTCGCCAGACTTAATATTAGCACCAGCGCCAGGGCAACTGCTAAGTAAATTACCTTTCTACGCCCTTTTGTTTTATTCATATTTTCCTCCTTTTAAGAGTTCAGCCATCCCTAGTAATAGGCTGACGCGCTTTCTCTAGCAAGTAACACGTAGTGTACTAACGCAGCAAAGATTATTACCAGGGCTATGGCTAAATATTTTCGCTTCGTCATAATACGCGTTATATATAACAGCCACCCAATCCAATGAGAATCACCCATCGGTACTGTTTTAGTACTGTTTTGGTACCGTTTTGCCTAGAATTTAGTAATGCGACTTTTTACCCAGGGCTTATTGACTGGGTGCGTTTATAGTCTTGCGCACGACCTCTTATAGAATCCTGCATCTTGCAGGTAGATGATTAAGAGCATGCTCTGAATTTATCGAAGGATGGGGCTCAGGTATATTGTGGGCCTCCGTCTCGCCGCCTCGTTGCCCATATTGCCACTGCCACTGAAACCAGCACCAACAAGCTGATTATGGCTATCTTCTCGGCTAGAGTAGTGTTGACGGCTATAGTGCTCATGGATACAGCGGGCACTAGCCCGGCCCTGACTATTGGTTTCAGGCTTGGATGTTCAGTTATAAACTCGGCTACTGGTGGGCTGCTCCTGTAATAGATGTCTACTAGTGTTTGTCCCACCGGGTTGGTGAGCAGGTATTTATCTCTGAACTCACGGAGGATCTGTATTTCCTCGGCCATGGATGTGCCGTAGGCTGCGGTGGCGATAAAACAACCTCCGGAGGGTGGTGGGGTTGATGATTTGTCTGTGGTAAATTGAAGGGAAGTACCCTCTATAGTGTCGTTATACTTAAGCTGGGCTGTGAACTCATACCCGGTGTCGGAGTCAAGCTCGCTGAGCGACTCAGCATGTGTGCCATCTGTTGTTTTAGACACCCAGTCAGTATAAGACCAAGCAGAATCGGTGGACTTCTTGTAGGCAAAGCGTACCTCCACCTGGCTAAAGTCCCCCAAAGTATAGTTCATATTCAAGGTGGCTGAGCTGGTGCTGATATCAGTGGCGTCTTGTGTGGTAACCGTTGGCTCCTCTGGAGGCGGTGGTATCTCCTCGAACTCGGCTGTGATGGAATAGTTGCCGCTCATGGTGATATTGGTCGCGGCGGCCTCGACATCAGCAATGGTACTTACATTGCCAGCCCACTCGACGAACTGGTAGCCTTCATCAGCCTCGGCCACCAGGTCGATTACTGTTCCCTCGTCATAGGTAAAAGTCCCCTCGCCAGGTGTGGTTACTGAGCCTCCTTCCGTGCTGTTGATGGTAAGGTCATGCCGCTTGATAAACTCGGCTGTGATGGAATAGTCGCCGTTCATGGTGATGTTAGTTGCGGCGGCGTAGACATCAGCAATGGTGCTCACATCACCAGTCCATTCGCCAAATCGGTAGCCCTCATCTGGAGTTGCCATGAGGTTAACCACAGCCTCTTCGCCATAGGAAAAAGTCCCCTCGCCGGGCTCAGTTACTGAGCCTCCTTCCGTGCTGGAGGTGGTGAGGTCGCATGGAGCTGGTCTAACCGCTATGGTAAAGGCAACCCATTCCTCTGATACTGGAATAGTGAAAGCACCCGGGTCCTCCGAGGCAACCGCAAGCACCCTGCGGGCTGACAGCGTTCGGCAACTCCCGCTCCCGTCAGAAGATAGTGTGCTTACCCCATCTGTATAGCTAGCCGGGTAATCCGTAGTGCCCGACTGGTCTCCTTGGTCCTGCCCCGCCACAGCTATCCAGAGGGTATCTTCTACATCCCATCCGGCCGGGTTAAGAGAATCCGGGTCTGGCGCCGTATTTATGCCGGTTGCAGCTGTTGAAATCTCTGGCGGAGTTGTGCCGTGCCAGTTTGTAATCCTGTAGACCTGCGCCGCCGCCTCCTCACTCATAGAAGTTACAAAGTTTACGGTTGTGCCATCCTCATCCCCTGCTGCGATTTTATAATAAGCAGATAACCTGACTGCTAGCCCTCGTCTTTCTGATGCCAGTAAACTCCATCCGGCAGGTGTAGTTACTGTTGAGATCCCATCATTAGTGAAAAGGACAATCAGCAGGTCGCCCGCGTTAACCGTTGCTGGCATATTGACATAATGGTCTATTGTATTAGTGCCAAATGCTGTTTCTGTTACTGAAGTCACTACCGGCCCTGGCATCGCCAGCACTGGCACCGTCGTCACCAGACTGAAGCTCAGCACCAGCGCCAAGGTGACTATTAAACGAATTACCTTGTTATGCAATTTTGCTTTACTCATTTTCCCCTACCTTTATTATTTCTGTCTATCGCCTTATCACTTTCCCTTATTCCTGCAGGCATATGCAACGCTCCCTAAGACTAATTGGATATAGTCTATGTAACGCTAGCTTCACCGTCAATCACCCATTAGTACCCTTACTTTCGTAGGGGAGAGACTTGTCTCTTCTTAAGTTACGGGAGTACATAAGAGACTCTGCTGATATTGCCGCGGAGAGTTTACCCTGAACTGAGGCGAGATTCTCTGCCTATGATGGTTGTGGCTCAGAATGACAAGAAAGGGAAGGCCGCAATGACTTATGAGCCTTACACTGCTATAATGATGCCGTGCTGGTTACCATAATCGGTCTAGGGTTAATCGGCGGCTCAATCGGGTTAGCTTTGAGGCAAGGGAAAAGGCCTGGGTGGGAAATAGTCGGCTATAGCCGTCGTCAGGAAACTGTGGCCAATGCCTTAAGTTTAGGCGTCATTGGGCGAGGCGCAACCAGTTTAAAGGATGCGGTAAGGCAATCTGATTTTGTTATCATCGCCACACCGGTTCTGGCGGTAAAGGAAATCTTCTCCGAGATAGCTCCCCATCTTTCCTATGGTTGCACTGTCACCGATACCGCCAGTACGAAAGTCCAGGTCATGAAATGGGCCGAAGGAATTCTGCCGCCAGCGGTGGACTTCATTGGCGGACACCCCATGGCTGGGAGGGAAACTTATGGCATCCAGGCTGCTGAAGCCGGCTTATTTCGGGGATGTACTTATTGTCTAACCTCATCGGAGAAAGCTTCATCCAAATCGATAGATAAGGTAACAAGCATGGTCAAGAAGCTGGGGGCCATACCTTTTTTCATTGATGCTCAAGAACATGACAACCTGATGGCTGGTATTAGTCATCTGCCCATGTTGCTCTCGGCGGCCCTGGTATCGCTAACTACAAAGAATCCTTCATGGTCTAAAATGTCTAAACTTGCGGCCTCCGGCTATCATGACCTTAGCCGTCTGGCTTCGGGAAATCCCGAGGTGAATGCCCATATCTGCCTCAGCAATACGGAAGCTATAGTTAGCTGGATAGATAAATTCAGCCAGGAATTGGAGAGATATCGCCAACTGGTGGCTGAAGGGGATAAACACTTAGAACAAGCCTTGGCTGATGCTAACAAAGCAAGACAAGAATGGCTGAACAATTTGTCGGCTTAAAGTCGTCTTCGCCAGGAGCGGAAATAAGAACTATCAAACCTTGTCCCGTATTGGAAGGAGAGGTAGTTCCACCTGGTGATAAATCTATTTCCCACCGGGCTGTCATACTGAATAGCTTAGCCAAAGGTGAAGCTAAAATTGATAATTATGCTCCAGGGAGAGATTGCCTGGCTACAGTCAGGTGTCTGAGAGCCCTGGGGGTGAGAATTGACAAAAAAGGGTCGAAGGACTCACCTTCTCTATCAGTCTCAGGAACTGGCGAGGATGGTCTCAAGGAAGCCAGCAACGTGCTTGATGCCCAGGACAGTGCCACTACGATGCGCCTTCTGGGCGGTCTTCTTGCCAGCCAGCCTTTCCTATCTGTTATTACAGGGGACGTCTCTCTTCGTAATCGCCCCATGGGTAGGTTGATTGAGCCACTGAGGTTGATGAGTGCTGAGGTGTGGGGAAGAGGGCGAGATTCCTTTGCTCCTCTGGTCATTAAAGGGAAAAAGTTACATGGTATAGATTTTACCCTGCCTGTCCCCAGTGCCCAAATTAAATCAGCTATTCTACTAGCCGGTCTTTTTGCCCGTGGCAATACCGTCTTACACCAGGCAATACCTTCTCGGGACCACACGGAAAGGATGCTTAAACAAATGGGAGCCAGTTTGGAAAGCCAGGGAGATTCGATCTCCTTGCTGCCTTTGAAAAGCTCTTTAGTTCCCGTTAACCTTCGCGTCCCGGGCGACATCAGTTCAGCAGCCTACTTTCTGGTTGCCGGAGCTATTCATCCTAATGCCAGGATAGTGATAAGGAATTGTGGAATTAACCCCACGCGAACGGGAATCATCGATATTCTCCTTGCTATGGGAGCCAAGTTAAAAATAGATAACAAACGACTGGAAACTGGTGAACCTTTAGCCGATATTGTGGTAGAATCTAGTGAGTTAAAGGGGATAGAGGTCGGTGGCGATATTATCCCTCGCCTCATTGACGAGATTCCCGTGTTGGCTGTAGCTGGCTGCGTTGCTAAAGGGAAAACTGTGATCAGAGATGCCGGGGAGCTGAGGGTGAAGGAATCGGACAGGATCGCCACTGTCGTAAGTGAGCTTTCCCGCCTGGGTGCTAAAATTGAGCCTCTGCCTGATGGCATGGTCATCTATGGCGGTAGACCTTTATCTGGCATAGAGGTTGACAGTCATCTCGATCACCGATTGGCGATGAGCTTGGCAGTAGCCGGTTTGATAGCCAGAGGAGAAACGATCATTAAACATGCTCAGGTGGCACAGGTATCATATCCTGCTTTCTGGCAAACTTTGCAGCAAACGCTAATGCAAAAAATTCGAAACGAAATGTAACTACTCACCCTTGATGTCATAAGGCTCTTCGCTTCGCTCAGGGTGACGTAATGAGTCTGTATAGGTACAACAAAATGAGTTTTAGGACTTAAGTTAGGAGGAGCAGCATGGCTACAGAATTAGTTCATATCGGTTTTGGTAGTGTTATCGCAGTGAATAGGGTGATTGCTTTCCTTTCCATAAATCAGCAACCAATCAAGCGACTCCTTCGGGAAGTAAGAGAAGAAGGACTTTTAATTGACGCCACTCATGGCAGGAAAGCCAAGACTGCTATTCTCTTTGACACTGGTCACATGATGTTAGCTGCCGTGACAGCGGAGACCATTGCTCATAGGTTAGCCACTGTATCCATGCCGTCTGAGGAAAAAGTTGAGCTGTGAGGTGCCTGATCGAAGCCTTAAGCCGAAGCTTCGAACGAAGCGAAGAGGAGACAGTGGCTCTCGCCCCCTGCTTGTTGTTCTTTCCGGACCTTCGGGAGTAGGCAAGGATGCTGTGCTTGCCAGAATGAAAAAGTTAGGGCGTCCCTTTTACTATGTTGTTACCGCTACTACACGTCCTAAGCGTGCCGGGGAGAGGAATGGAGTTGATTATCATTTCCTTTCCTTGAAAGAATTTCAACAAATGATGGATAAACACCAGTTCTTGGAGTGGGCCAATGTCTATGGCAACTATTATGGTGTACCAAAAGGTGAAATAACTTCGGCTTTGTCCAAAGGTTTGGATGTAATAGTCAAGGTGGATGTTCAGGGTGCTGCTACTATCAAAGAAATCCTGCCTCAAGCAATATTCATTTTCCTCATGCCGCCTTCAGGGGAAGAGCTAGAAAAGAGGCTGAGGAAGCGACGCAGCGAGTCTTCAGAGGAGTTGGCCATGAGGTTGGAAAGGGCTGAAGAGGAAACAAAAAGCCTGCCGATTTTCGATTATGTGATAACGAGCCACCAGAATAAACTTGATGAAGTTGTATCTCAGATAGATACCATTGTCGCCGCCGAAAAACGCCGTGTGAAGCCCAGGATTGTGAAACTTTAGCTTCTTAGTTTCCCTAGGAGGCTGCCTGCATTTTTGACAATATCCCCACTTCACTTCTACAATAAACATCAGTATGAGTTTGGCAGAGCAACTTTATAAGCTGCAGCAGGTTGACCTGGAGCTTCAAAGGAAGCAACAAGAGCTAAATGAGGTTGAAAGTCGGTTAAGTGACAATAAGGACTTGGTTGCCGCCGAGTCCAAACTTGCCTCGCAAAAAGAACAACTGGAAGACGCGAAGAAAAAGCAAAAGGACTCTGAATGGGAACTAGAAGACCTTCAAGAGAAAGTCAGGAAGATTGATAGCAAACTTTACAGTGGCACAACCAAGGATTCCAAGGAACTGGTTAACCTTGAAAAAGAAGTCAAAAGCCTTAAGAGCCAGATTAGGCCGAAAGAAGATGCCCTCCTGGGATTAATGAGCCAGGTAGAAGAGATAGAAGCTAAGGTGAAAACTGCCGCTGAAGAGGTTGAACGATTGAAGCAAGAATGGGAGCAGGGGCAAGAAACTTTGGGACAAAGAAAAAGCGAAGTTGAAACTGTGCTTGCTAAGCTCGGAGGGGACCGTGATGGACTATCGAAGCAAATTGACTCTGAAGCCCTCAACACTTATGAACGAATCAGGCTGACAAGGGGACAAGCTGTAGTCAAAGTGGAGAGAGGGAAATGCCAGGGATGCCACATCACCGTGCCTACGAGTCAATGGCAGAAAGCCAAAGCTGGTGAGTTAATCCAATGCACTAGCTGTGGCAAGATACTGTACCTCGAGTAGCCATGCTGCTCTAATTTCGAGATGAAGGACTCTCAGAAAGTGCTTGACAGTGCGAGGGCAGGTGATATAGCATACTAGAATTCTGGAAAAAACTAAACTATTGCGATTCGAGGAGGTTGCTTTATGCAAGACGTGGCTATTGTTGGAGTAGGCCAGAGCATTTTTTCTCGTAAGTGTGGTGTATCTATCGGAGAATTGTGTTTTGAAGCCTATACCGAGGCAATGGAAGGCCTAGACATTACTAACAGTGATATAGATGCCTCCATTATTTGTTCTGCGCCAGAGTATGATAAGCAGCGCTCACCAGCCGGTTTAATCTCAGAGTACTTGAGGCTGACGCCCAAGCCGAGTTTCTATGTCGAGACTGTGTGTTCTTCTAGTAGCACAGGGCTAAGAGTAGGTTGGTCATTAATAAAGGCTGGTCTTCACAGGGTAGTAGCAGTGATAGGCTTCCAAAAGATGTCGGACTTGAGCTCTCGTGAGGCTGCGGAGAGAATGAGCCGGGGAGGGGACATAATATGGGAATCGCCCTTTGGCATAACCATGCCTGCTGGTTATGCTATGTATGCCCGGGCTCACATGGCTAAGTATGGAACTACCGAAGAACAACTGGCCAAGATACGGGTCAAAAATTCACATTATGGTGCAATGAATTATAAGGCTACTTATCGTAAAGAGCTGAGTTTAGACGAAATTTTAGATTCGGAAGTAATAACTAGCCCGCTGAAGAAATTTGATTGTTGCGCCAATGCTGACGGTGCCTCCTGCATCATAATAGCTGGCGGTGACGTAGCTAAAAGAGTAACTAATCTTCCAATCTGGATAGTGGGTCTTGGTGCCGCCACAGACACAATGACAATGTCAGGAAGAGAATCGCTCACCGGTCTGAGGTGTGCCCAGGAGGCAGGCAGACAGGCATATGAAATGGCTGGTGTAGGACCGGGGGATATTGATGTTGCCGAGGTTCACGACTGTTTTACTATAGCTGAGCTTATGGCTTATGAAGACCTGGGCTTTGCCAAACCTGGAAAGGGGACTGAATTGGTTGATAGCAAGGAGACATATGTGGATGGAAAGAAACCGGTAAATGTTGACGGCGGGTTGTTATCCAAAGGTCACCCTATTGGCGCTACTGGCGGTTCACAGATTAGAACCATTGTAAACCAGCTTAGAGGACAGGCTGGTGAAATCCAGGTGCAGGGAGCTGAAATAGGCTTGGTTCATAATATAGGTGGCGTCGGACAATATGGAAATGTGACTATTCTAAGGAGGTAGCCAGTGAGTTTCGAGAATTTTGGCGTTGTTAGCTTTACCACCGAAACAAAAGCATCTGATTTTGTGAATTATTTGGAGAAGGGTAAAGTAATGGCAACTAGATGCCGAAGGTGTGGGACTAATTACTTCCCGCCGAGGATGGATTGCCCAAAATGTGTAGGCAGTGATGTGGAGTGGTTTGAGATTAAGGGAAATGGCAGGCTGGTTACATATACTGTGGTAAACTATGGTCCAACCGGATTTGAGGAGGATGCCCCCTATACTCTGGCCATAGCTGATTTTGATGGGGTGAGGGTCTTTGGTCGGTTAAGCAAGAGTCTTAAGGAGAGTGATATTGAGCCGGGAATGGGGGTGAAGGTACTTCCAGCGAAATTGCCCGGCGGTAGGATTGGTTACGAGTTTCAAAAGGTCTAAATAAATCTTGCGATAATACCAATTTATCCCGTGCCATTTCCGGCTTTGCCTATTATATAAGTTATTGAAGACGGTAGGGGAGGAGAGAGGCGAGTCCACAATGCATCCCGGCGAGGATTATTACGATGTCTCACCAGCCACTGCGTATTATTGATGCCAATATAAACCGCTCCAGTGAAGGCTTGCGGGTTCTGGAAGATGTCGCTCGTTTTCTTCTCAACGATGCTGAACTGAGCCAGCGGTTAAGGACTCTACGTCATGGTTTAGCCCAGGGGACTAAATCACTGGGTGTAGGGCTCTTATCTCAGAGAGATTCCGAACACGATATTGGTCATCTCTCTGCAGTGGAAAAGGAACTCAATATGGAAATGAGCTCGCTGCGGGGCTTGCTGGATTTAGTTACAGCCAATGCTAAAAGGGTGGAAGAGTCTCTTCGAGTAGTAGAGGAACTAGCTAAATTGCCAGAGATAAATTCAATATTGAATTCAGCCAGCTTTGAGCAGATGAGGTTTACCCTTTATACATTAGAGCGAGATTTGATTTCTAGGATATCACGCCGGGACAAAATAGAAAGGATGGCCGGGCTTTACGTTATTCTGGATAGGCAATTTCTGGGGGACAGGGATGAGCTGGACGTTACTCGCCAAATTATTGAGGGGGGTGCCAGGGTAATCCAACTTCGAGACAAGCAGAGCAAAAAGAAGGAACTGTTACTTGTGGCGCAAAAGCTCAGGGAGCTCTGTAGTCAAGCAGATGTTCTATTTATAATAAATGATTACCTCGACTTGGCTATGGCTGTTGACGCTGATGGGCTTCATGTTGGGCAGGAGGACCTGCCCCTGCCTGTAATCCGCAGGGAATTGCCCGTAGACAAAATAGTTGGCTGCTCCGTCACCATGCTACCTCAAGCAACAAAAGCCCAAGCTGAGGGAGCGGATTATATTGCAGTAGGCTCTATATTTCCCACGGCGACGAAAAAGGGAGCCACTGTGGTGGGAGTGGATATGCTGAGAGAACTCAAGCAAACAGTATCTACCCCTCTAGTAGCTATTGGCGGCATAAACCAGAATAATATAGGTGAAGTAGTGTCTGCTGGCGCTTATGCCGTAGCTGTAATTAGCGCTGTCTTGGGTGAGAAAGATGTTAAGGGAGCAGTGCAGAAATTGATCGCAAAAATGGACTTGGCGAAGGAAGAATGCCAAAACAAGTAGAAGATTTGGAGGCTATCGCTGCGGAGCTTCGCCCTCACTTCGCGGCTGAGGATGAAGCTCGGGAGAAAGCTTTGCGTAGTTGCCGCCAAGTAATCCGCCATAGCGCTGACGCCATACGTGCCGTACATCGCCAAGAGCAGGATAAGGCAAGGGGACTACTTGATTCAGCTTATGAATTACTTCGAGAGCTTAACCACGATCTGGCCAAGTATGGGAGGTTACTTCATTCAGGATTCGTTCATGACGCTCAAAAGGAGTTCGTTGAGGGACATATAACCTTGGCTTTGATTGCCGGAGAAGGCTTGCCGAGACCGGAGACATTGAGCGTGAGTAATGCCGCCTACCTTGATGGCTTGGGCGAGTCCGTGGGTGAGTTGAGGAGGCACATACTAGATAGTCTGAGGAGAGGGGACTTTTCCCGTTGCGAGGAACTACTGACCATAATGGATGAAATCTACGGAATATTGATAACCATGGACTTCCCGGAATTACTCGCTCACGGCTTGAGGCGGACTACAGACGCCATACGAGGCATTATAGAAAGAACTCGAGGAGATTTAACAGTAGCCCTGAGACAGGAGAAATTAGAAAAGAAGCTTAATGGACTCAGCTAATTCTATTTGAGTGCTAGCGCCCATGTTGCCCTGAACGGAGAGTCTCAAGGTTTTCGCTGTCAAATTAACGGTCACAATCCCATCTCTTTGGCCACCACTTCTCGATAGAAATCAGCATCACCAAAGGCAAGCTCTGCGGCTTTGGCACGCCTGGTGTAAAAGTGCAGGTCATGTTCTATGGTAACGCCGATAGCTCCATGAATTTGATGTGCCTGAGCAACGACGCGCTGGGAGGCTTCGCCTATCCAGGCCTTGGCTATAGCCACTTCTTTGGTGCAGGGAAGTCCCTCACTTAATCTCCAGGCTGCTTGGTAGGTGGTAAATTTGGCGCCATCAATATCGGTTGCCATGTCGGCGCAATAGTGCTGTATAATTTGGAAACTGCCAATGGGACGGTCAAACTGTTTCCTTTCCTTGGCGTAATCCACGGTCATCTCCAATGCTCTCTGAATATTGCCGACCATCTCGCAGCATTTTCCCACTGCTGCCCACTCGATTATCTTTTGCACTGCACTCCATCCCTGGTTCAGTTGTCCCAAAATGTTAGCTTTAGGTACTGGCATTTTGTCAAAAACCACCTCGCATAGCTTATCACCTGCGATGGTCTTTAGAACGGTGCAATTTATTCGGGGGTTCTTGGTGTCGACCAGGAATACAGTGATTCCGTTTTCGGGCTTGGTTTTAGCTATACATATCAGGTAGTCAGCAATATGAGCATCGGGGACGAACAGTTTTGTACCGTTGATGATATAGTTGCCATCATCAGGAGTAGCCTCGACTGTGATTGAAGAGGTATCGTAATTCTGATAGCCGGGTTCAGTCAGGGCTAAGGTGAAGATTTTCCCCCCGCGGATTAGTTCGGGAAGGTATTTTTGTTTTTGCTCCTCGTTTCCGAGATCCAAGATGGGTAAGCCCCCAAGAACCACTGTGGAGAAAAAAGGGCCAGGCAAGCAAGCCCGTCCCATCTCTTCTAGTAGCACTGCCAGGTCGAGAAAACTCATGTCGCCGCCGCCATATTTCTCAGGGAAGGCCAGGCCCATCCAGCCTAGCTCAGCCATCTCCTGCCAGAGTTCCTTGGAATAGCCTGCCTCGCTTTCTTCCATTTGTGTAACGAATGTTTTTGGGCACTTATCAGCCAGGAAGTCGCAGGCTGTCTTTTTTATCATTTCTTGTTCTTCAGTAAGAGTTAACTTCATTGCTGTCCTCCTGTATCAAACATTCCAAGCGCTATTCTCAGCTACAGGCGAGAAATCTTTGAGTCATTGAACTCCTCGCTTCGCTCAAGTTGATGTATTATGAGCTTGGCAGCCCCAGTCCCCTAGTAGCCAGGACGTTCTTTAGTATCTCTGATGTACCTGCCTGAAGACTGTAACCTTTGGAAGCCAGATAGGAATGTACTGCCAGCCCTCGAATAGGAGCTAATTTGGAGTCGCTCAGCAGTTGCCCATAAGGCCCCAGTATTTCCATAGCTGCTTTGGCTAGTCTTTGTTCAAATGCGGTGGAGTATGCCTTGGACATGGCTGCTTCCCGGTTGGGAGCTCGTCCTTCGTCCATAACCAACGCCACCCTATAAATAAGTAGCCGCCCAACTTCAAATTCAATACGGAGCTGAGCTAGCTTATTGCGAATTACAGATTTCTGAGACAGTTTATTTTCTTTGGTAAACTGTACAATTGCATCAAAGAGGGGATAATTGCCCATGAGTCGTTCCATCCCGCTTCTCTCGTAATCAAGCTGTTGAAGGGCTTGAAGAAAACCACGGTTTTTCTCTCCTATTAGACATTTCTTGGGGGCGCGTACTTCGTCAAAGAAAACATCATTCCAGGCCTCAGTACCAGTAATATCTATCATAGGGATGCGATTAATCCCGGGCAAATCCGCTGGAATAATAAATTCGCTAATACCTCTATGCTTGGGAGCCTCTGGATCAGTCCTAGCTAATAGGTAAAAATAATTTACAAACGAGCCACCACTGGTCCAAGTCTTTTGTCCGTTAATTATATAGTTGTCTCCATCTTCGATAGCTCTAGTTTGAAGTGAGGCTAAATCACAGCCGGCCTCTGTTTCACTCATTCCCAGACCGATATACGCTTCTCCCGCTATAATTTTGGGTAATAATTCCTTCTTTTGCTCATCAGTGCCATAGGTGACGATAGAGCCACCTATTTGGCGGTCAGCAAACCAGTGACAGGCTGCCGGTGCCCCATATCTCAGCATTTCCTCGGTGAGTATGAGTCGGTCTATATAACTGAGTCCCTGCCCACCATATTCTTTGGGCCAGGTCAGACCTATCCAGCCCCTCTGCGCCACCCGTTTGCTGAATTCAGGGTCGAAGCCTTGTATCCAGGCATCACAGGCAGGCTTCCAATATCCCTTCTTTATCTCATCCTCTAAAAAGCTGCGAACCTCCTGCCTAAACTTATTCTGATCCTCCGTGAAGCCGAAATTCATCTTCTTCCTCCTTTCTTAGAGATTGATATTGGAATACTTCCTCCACGGCCTAGCCACACATTTACCTTCCAGAGCATCCAGTGCCCTGTTTATGAATTTTCTGGTATCCGAGGGGTCTATCACATCGTCGACATAACCTCTCTCTGCAGCGCAGTAGGGGTTTTCGTAAATTTCTGAATATTCTCTTATCCTTTGTGCTCGCACATCCTTAGGTTTGTCAGCCTCCCTTATTTCCCTGGCGAAGATAACGCTGGCAGCACTTTCAGCGCCGACGATGGTTACTCGAGCGGTAGGCCAGGCAAAGACAAAATCGGCCCCAATGGATTTGTCCAACATGCCGTAGTGAGCGCCGGCGTAGGACTTTCTAACTATGACTGAGACGAGGGGCACGGTGGCATCAGCCCAGGCAAAGAGCAACTTGGCACCATGACGCAGTATTCCACCCCAATCTTGCTGAGAACCTATCAGATACCCAGGGCAATCCTGCAAAGTGAGCAGGGGAATGTTAAAAAGGTCACAAAACCTGATAAACCTAGCTGCTTTGTCGGCAGCATCAATATCTATGCAACCAGCCATCCACTTTGGTTGGCTAGCTACTATTCCCACAGGGCGCCCGTTGAAGCGGGCAAAACCTGTTATCATATTCCGGGCGTGGAGCCCCAATGTCTCAAGAAAATAACCCTGGTCAACTATTTTCCCGATAACTTCGTACATATCGAAAGGTTCAAATGGATGTTCTGGCATCAAGCTAAGCAAATCCTCTTTCCTTTCTGGGTCATCGTCTGTTTGGATACGAGGTGGTCTCTCTCTGTTGCTGGAAGGCAAAAAGGACAAAAGTTCCTTGCACTTATCTAAGCACTCTGCATCATCTTCAGCTACAATGTGTGTTTGCCCTGATTTGATGGCATGGGCTTTGTAGCCGGAAAGCTCCTCCAGGCTGATTTCTTCCCCGGTTTGCGTTTTGACAAAAGCAGGGCCAGCAATACCCATAAATCCCGTGTGCTTGGTTTGAATGAGGAAATCCTGCATTATGGGATGATATGCCTGTCCTCCCAAACAAGGGCCCATAAGCATGGCTATCTGGGGTATTATTCCCGACGCAAGTATTTGGGACCTAAAAAGCCATCCGTAGGCTTCCAGGGTATCTATCCCTTCCTGCAGTCGAGCACCGCCGGAGTCATTCATGCCTACAAATGGCCATCCGTTCTCCTTGGCAAACTCTATAGCACGAACAAATTTCTTGCCATGATATTCACCAAAAGTTCCCGCCATTGCGGTATAGTCCTCAGCAGCAGCAACGACATGCCTGCCATTCACTTTGCCGAAGCCGGTAATTACTCCTTCAGCAGGCACTTCCCTTTGATCCATGCCAAAAGCAGTTGTCCTGTGCCTAACAAACAAGCCTATTTCTGTGAATGTACCGGGGTCGAAGAAATATTCTATCCTCTCCCGGGCCGACATCTGCCCCTTCTGATGGCGTGCTTCAATCGCCTTTGGCCCCCCCATTTGCAAGATGTGGTCTCGTTTCCTCTCCAGTTCTTCCAGCTTATTAAGACCTTTATCAGACGCATCAGCCATAAATTAAAGCCTCCTTATGGTTATAATTGACCGCAGAGTTCTTTATAATTCTCTTCCTTCGTAGAGAGATTCCTGCGCGAAATTATGCGGAGGGTCATATAAAAGTGGTCGCTCCTGCCCAGCCTGTTATTATATGTCATGAACGCTCGTTTTTCAACATTTTGCTGCTATAGTCACTTCTGGTGCTAATTGCAAAGCTCGAATCAAAGCCTTGGCTTTGTCCAGCGTTTCCATATATTCAGTCTCCGAATCGGAGTCGTAAATAATGCCGCCGCCTACGTTAAAATAAGCTTTGCCTTCTTTGGTTAAGAAAGTGCGAATAACGATGTTGATATCCATGTCCTCATTGAAACTTAGATAACCTATGGAGCCGGTATATACGCTCCTTTTGGTTGGCTCCATTTCATCGATAATCTCCATAGCCCGCACCTTAGGAGCGCCGGTAATAGAACCGCCGGGGAAAGTAGCCTTAAGCAGGTCAATGTTGTTCTTGCCTCGGCGTAGCCTGCCCACGACGGTAGAGGTGAGATGAAATACGGTGGGGAAAGTCTCTAGGATAGCTAATTCGGTGACATTTACAGTGCCATAGCGGCAAACCCGCCCTAAATCGTTCCTCTCTAAATCAACAATCATCACGTTTTCTGCTCGGTCTTTGGTGCTGTGGGTCAACTCTTGAGCCAGCCGCCCATCTTCAACAGGGTCTTTACCTCGTGGCCTTGTGCCCTTTATCGGTCGCGTCTCTACCAGGTCGCCCTCCACTTTAAGGAACCTTTCCGGAGAGGCACTGACGATGGTCACTCCCTGGAAGTTGAGATAGCTGGCAAAGGGAGCGGGGTTAACCATCCTTAGCCGTTTATAAAGCTCGTATGGTGGAATTTTTAAATCAGCCTCAAACCTTTGGGAAAGGTTGACCTGAAAGACATCGCCAGCGGCGATATACTTCCGCACTCTATCTACAGCTTTGATGTATTCTTCAGGTGTAAAATTAGACTTAAGCAAGACCCTCTCATTTTCTTGGATGGTCTGAAAATCACCCTCACCTAATTTCTCACTTTGAGGGAGAGATACTTCTTTGCTAAGAGAGGCAGCGTAAAGCCAGGCCTTCATTTCCTCAAGTCTCATTCTGGCTCGCCTTAACCGCTGCCTTTCCTCCGTCTCGGGAAAGCCTGTGGCAATCAAGTAGGCTTTCATCTCCAGATGGTCAAAGGCTACGACAGTATCGTAGAAGGCAAAATAACTCTCAGGGAGTTTAAGGTCGTCTATTGCTGTTGATGGCAGGCGTTCGATGAATTGGCACAGGTCATAGCTAAAATAGCCAACTGCTCCACCCAGGAAGGGTACAGGTGCCGGGCTATGGTCTAACTTGTATATCTCCAGCAGCTTGCCTATAGCATCGAAAGGGTTACCATGCTGCACTCCGTGCTCCCGTCCACGAACCAGGGTGATTTCAGAGCCTCGACTGCTCATTACAAGAAAAGGCTCACTGCCCAAAAAGGAATATCGCCCCAGCCTTTGAGGGTCCATGCCGCTGTCCAAAAAGAAGCTATAAGGTCTGTCCTTGATTAGCTCAAAAAGCTCAGGGGCAGTTAGTGAGGTGAAGACTTCTTCAACCAGAGGATAGCGATTCATTAGCTAACTTGCTTTCGCGAGCCAAGCCTCGAGTGCTCACCCGGAAAGTAATTATAACAATTACGAAGCTTGATTTGTAGTTGCCTGATTTATCAGGCATGAACTGCCTCTCGTATCATGGGTGAGCTATCTCCCGGCTGGCGGAGGGGGTGGGATTCGAACCCACGTTCGCCAAAAAGGCGAAAGCGGTTTTCAAGACCGCCACCATAAGCCACTCGGTCACCCCTCCAGAACTGAATTTTAGCTCTTACTTAAAATTATGTTAGCTCTTGACATTAAATTGGCGTTTTTACACCGTTCACTGCGGGTGGCAAAACCTCAGCGATTAACGCCATAGTATCTGATTGAACACAATCAATTATATGGCTGTAAACGTCTATTGTAAAGGCAATGCTAGAGCTACCAAAACCACGGGGACAGGCGGACTACACCCGTAGACAAAAAGGGTTTGCACTATTGCTGATAGGCTCTCATGGCATCAGGGGTGTGGCCAGCATATTGTTTATTGTTACTTCACCGGTAGATTATCCAGAGACGGTATGGTAAGTATTTCAGGTACCAAAATACTGGGTAGCACCTAGTCTTCTTTTACAGCCGTTATGAGGACAGCTCCCCACGGGTCTGTTGTCTCGTCTGAGTCTATTAACTCACTGCCTCTCCAAATTTCAACCTCAAGCGTGCCATTCACAGCTTGTTTCTGGAACATTCCCCCGACCGATATGGCATCCTCGACTGTGTACTGCTCCGAAACATTCCCTGAGACATCATAGGAATCTGTACTGAACCCCACATAGGTATCAGGATCGTAAGCTGCATTCACTACCACATACCTACCCGAAAAATTTAACCCGGCCGTGCCACCAACCTTGATCGTATATTCTGCGCTTAACCCTTCGAGCGCGTCCTCAATCGTGTCCTCAATCATGCTTCCCATATCCGCGCAACCAATTGGCACCAGGACCAGAGCAAGGATTGAGATAAGTAGTAACAGCCTTTTCATGATGTCCTCCCTATATTTATACTATTAATGTAATATGACTCATGTTTTTGAAAGCGTCAATCACCCATTTGTACCGGTTATCCCGTTACTTTAATCCTGGCTTGTTCAAGGGCTCTTGTTGGTGTCGGATACTTGATGCAAAGCATCGGCATTGTGTATACAGTACTCTATTCCGAGTTGTAAGCTCCCTGAACTTGGCGGCGGCGTCCGGTTTCCTCTATCACCTTCTGCATGGATTGAGTAATGTTATCAGCGTATATTTTTCACAGCGACCTCTTCAGGCAATCTTGCTGACCTTGTACTGGCATCTTTACATAATATTGACGCAAGATGAATCTTATATGAACTGGCGGAGCAAGGCATCATGGACGCCCAGGGGAATATTTTGCGGAGCTAGTACTTTACAATAAACCATGCTCTGAGAGGCTCAAAAAGGCAGTTGTTTAGCTTGGCTAGTGGTTTATCCTATTTTGCCTTTAACCCTCAAGGTTTTTCGACCTTGTTAGCCAGCTTGTTCTGTTTTAGCGTTTTTACAGTTCTTGGTAAATCTGCCTCGGTATACCTTTGTTATTCATTTATGCTTTTTCTGGCCCTCTATCTTTTGGAGATCCCGGTGGTGGGCTATAATCATGCTACTGACACCAGGCAGGCTTGTATGGTAAACTTTGGGTTACGCAGGCGGCATAGTAAGTTGATTCGAGATGTTTACTCATAACAGGCTTTTCCCATCTGAAGCAAGTAGGAGGATAGAATTTCATTCCTTGACCTGCTGTCTAGAGTGATTGAGAAATAGAAGTCAGTTATTTATCATCAATTAGAAAGGGGGAAAATGATAAAAGTTATAGAAGGCTATGAGCTTAAGAGTGGTGCAGATATACAATCTCTATTTCTAAAGCTCAGGTCACATGCCATGACATTTCCAGGTTTCATTAGTGCTGAGCATATCCAAAGCGTGAAAGGTAGATCTATTTCTGCTCTGTTATACGATTGGGCGAAGCTCGAGGATTGGGGTATATGGGAGGGTTCAACGCTTAGAAAACAGCTGCTACAAGAGGCAGAGGCACTCTTAGTATCAAAGCCGAGGATAACAATATATGAGGTAATACCAACATCAGCATGGACATATACTAGAAGCGAATCATAGTTTAAGTAACTGGAAATATAGGATAGCAAGGATTCTAGCCCTCGCAGTGGTGGGTGTCAGGTTCGAGTAGATTCAAGGCCTGAATTGACTTTCTTTAGGAGAACGTATTTAGGCAGTTGAGTACTATTTAACATAATGCTCCAGAGACACCCCTTAAATCTTAAGAATCGGATAGCCCCCGAGATACCCCACGCCAGTATAGGCGATTTTAAATGAGTAAAACGCCTGGGCTACAGGATCTATGTATATGCCCTTTTAAAGGCTAGTTTGGAACGCGGGTGGTTGGCAGGTGTGGTCAGGACAAAGGTAAGGATCGTCAGGCATCCTCTGCTTTGATACATGGGAAGACGACTCTGAAGGGGACCTCCTTTTTGTGTAGCGACTGATATAGAGATAGAGCTTCGTTTATATTCAGAGGGGTGATTTTGTTGATTTCACCTTGCAATAGCGTTTGGTATTGGGCAAAGAAATTACCGTTTGGCGTTTTGAATAAGAATGTATTGCGGCCACCTTGCTCAAAGTTATGGCCGTTCCAATAAGCGTCATGGGCTACTAGCGTGGCTTTGTCTGTGCTGTATCGCTTACCTGCGACAACCCAGATCATATTTAATGGTTGCATCGGTTCACCTCCAGCTATACTTTTGGCCCAGGATATGGTTGTATTGCTGGGCCTTGCCATTATCCTCTTATATTATACCTCAAGCATGCGTTTTGTTGTTGTGCCACAACCCGCCTGTGCCCTTTAGCTTCAAATCAAAGCTTAAAAGTTGGCGTTAAATTATTTAGGACTGGTTGTTGCCCACGGGCAATCTTGCTCTGGTCAATTCGAGCATTTGACCTTTGTTCTGGTTGACTATAAAATAAATTCGGGTGAGTAAACCGGGTGACCGCCCTGGATTTAATCTGCCAGGGAGGAAAGTCCGAGCTCCACCGGGCAGGGTGCTGGGTAACACCCAGGAGGGGTGACCCTATGGAAAGTGCCACAGAAACACACCGCCAGCGGCTGGTTTAACCAGTGCGGGTAAGGGTGAAATGGTGAGGTAAGAGCTCACCAGCAACCAGGAGACTAGTTGGCTGGGCAAACCCCACCTGGAGCAAGACCGAATAAGAGGGCTCAACTACTCCAAAGTCTCAGGACTC
>Ga0315549_1001738_pt1 | contig 22039 bp, 15 predicted proteins | sample SalMarSW160200MG_FD_203101 | JGI IMG/M metagenome (GOLD analysis project Ga0315549, IMG submission 203101) | Salt marsh sediment microbial communities from the Plum Island Ecosystem LTER, Massachusetts, United States - Salt Marsh Sediment SW1601-200 ... | reverse complement strand
ACGCCGACACGCCAATCAAGCGACACATCAAGGTCAGGGGCGATAAGAGCCCTTACGATGGGGACTGGCCGTACTGGATTCAACGCCGAGGACGCGACCCAACGAAACCGACACGGGTGCTCAACCTACTGAAAAGGCAGAAATGCCGTTGTGGGTTGTGTGGACTATACTTCAAGGCAGAAGACGTGATAGAATTGCATCACTGGGATGGCAACCGGTCAAACAACCGGTACGCCAACCTGGTGTTGCTTCACGGTCACTGCCACGATCAAATCCACGGCAAACGGTGTCTATGACAATGGCCCTCGTACTGAAGAGCGGAGTAACGGGAAACTGTTACGCTCCGTTCGGGAGTGGCGCTGGGACGGGCGACCGTCCCAGCGACCATAACTTAGCGCGCCTTTAATACACGTATTTCACTTGGCAATGAAAACAACTCTCGTGTCGTGAGCAAACCGAGATTTGTATTCCTCAAGCAAATCCCGCTTGTCAGGTCTTAAGATTAGGACTATGACAATGCCGAATTCCTCCAGTTGACGAATAATCTGACCATATAACCGATCATATTCGCTCCTGCCAGGATTTAGCTTGGCTTCAATGCCTATTTCATACACAGCCAGAATGTCAACAAGAGACATCCCCTGCTGTTCTGGAGCTTCAATTCCCTGTCCTACAAGGTATTCTGAAAGCGCCGCCACATAACTTTCTTCGTGTGCGTACCGTTGTTTTGGAATCCAATTTTGTATCGCTTGCACCACATCTGAGACGCGTGCTTGGGTGCCCTTGAGAGCTTGCTTGGTTAACCACTTTGGTAAGTCTTTCGTACTGCTGGAAAACTCTTGCGCGGCTTGCGGGAAGAACTTGGAGTAGTACTCCATCTTCAGTTCTTCAAGAGTAGGTCCAACGAACTTTGGCTCTTTCAAAAGAGGGAACGTTTCCGCTATCTTACCAGCCAGAATAAATGCATAACCACAAGCCTCCGGAATTTCGCACTCCCCCACTATCTCGATGCGGTTACAACCCAAATCACGGATCTTGATTGACACAACTGAATCTAATCTGCCTACTGTCATTCCAGGTATCCACATTCGCGCTCCACCGATTTCAACATCCGGCCCGGTCACCTGTACAGTCCCCGTCACTCTAAGTCTATAATGCTCGAATTTCTTGACAGGCTCATCTATTTCGGGTGGTCCAAATTCAAGACGTTTCACGAGGTTGTCACTATCTTTAGCTTTCCCGATGATGATGGGAATAGCATAGAAAGAGAGCAATTCGTCATTCAACCAGCTGGCAAAAGCATAAGGATTGGTTTCAATCTGGAGTCTGAGTTCTTCCAATTTTGGGCACCTCCTTGAGAAGTTCAAGTCAAGGCACCATTGCGAGTACATGGCGCGCTAACTATACGTTTGTGGTCACGGATGACCACAAACGTACCTATACGTGGATTTTATCCGATCACATCTGTTTCGTCAAACCAGTCCAGCGGGCTCTTCACTTCATCCACCCGCTGTCTGCTCACGTGCGTGTATCGTTGCGTCGTCCGAATGTTACTGTGCCCAAGCAACTCCTGGATGTACCGGATGTCAACGCCATCTTCCAGTAAATGCGTCGCGAACGAGTGCCGCAACGTATGGATGGTTGCTTTGGCGCTGATTCCCGCTTTCTTCGGTGTACCGGTCTTTCTTCCCCTTCCCGCCTCTGACGCGGATTTGGCCTCGCTCAGAAAGTATGTCGTCTACCCTCAACCGTATCGCTTCACTCACTCGCAACCCCGCTGAGTAGATCACCGTCAGCAGTATCTCCTCCCTTAGATTGGCCGTCGCCCTCAAGAGCCGCCCTACCTCTTTCCGGCTTAGTACCATTGGCAAACGCATAGGGAACTTCGTTCCAATGAACAATGAGACAATGAACAATGAACAAAAGCGGCTCAGCATTCTGAATGTTATTCACAATCCTGGGGCAATAATGACTTATCCTCTTTGGCGCTCGGCAGGTCGGCCACCTTCTCCGGTTGCTCCAGCAGGTTCTCGTAGACGACGACCAAGACTGCACGGGCCTGGCGCACGTACGAGGCCGATAGCCCACTGTCCAGTATATCCAACAGGTATGCCCGTAGTTCTTCTTCGGTGGCCGTTGCCGGGTGGCGATGCCGTCTCTACCGCCGCAGCCACGACTACCCGGTCGCTGGTGAACGAGGAACGCATCCGTTCGAGCGCTTCTGGCGTATGGGGCACGGTCCAGTACTTCTCCTCTGGATGCCACCGCTGGCCGGGTACGCCCTTGATGACCGCCACCCGCTCCGTTGAATAGGGAAACTGAACGATGAGCCGCTCTGGCTCTCCTGGCGTGACTTGAATCGTGCCTATTCTAGTTCGCCTTCATCCTAAACAGAGACCTCTTCCCATTGTACTGTACAGGAGCAGTCTCAGTATAGTGCAATTTCGCCCGTCTCATTTGCGGCCTCTCGTCGCTGTGAAGGCCCTCTGCACCTTCAGGCGGGCATTTTTGGGCAGGAGTACGATCAGGTGGTTGCAGGCACGTGAGCAGCCCACGTAGAGCAGCCGAACCATTTCATCCCACTCGGGCGGCCAGCGGCGTATATCCGCCAGAATGACCACGGCGCGCTCCAGGCCCTTGAAGTCATAGATGGTAGTACAGTAGACCCGGCCTGGCGAGGGCGGCCAGGTGTCAGTCAACTGTGGCCCGCCGCTGGCACTGCCGTCTAAGAGCCGGCTTTTACTCAGCGCCCGTGGGGTGAGCACGACAATCTCGCTGGTGGGAACCTGCTCGTCCGCGGTCAGCCGGCGCAGAACGTCTTGCAGGGTGGGCCACAGGCTTCGCGGATCCTCGTAGGAGATCACTTCCACCGGCCGGCCGAGGGGGCCGCGGGCAGCAGGAGTGACCTCGGCCTCGTAGAATTTCACGACTATCTGATGGATGTTCCGGGTGTTGCGGCAGTTCACGGTCAGCGAGTAGGGTTCCTGCTGGATAGGAAATGTGCTGGGCCGCGCGTAGAGGCGCTGGTTGTCGTCGAAGAAGATGTAAAGAATGCCGTGGTCGGGGTCGTGCAGCAAGGTCTGTAGCGGAATCCACCAGTCCTCGTGAAAGTCCTGCCCCTCGTCCACAATGACGGCATCGTAGCGGATATCCAGGGCATCGGCGGCGTCCATGAGCGCCTCGGGCAGTTGCTGATCGAAGAAACGCCGGTCGTTTCGCCTCACGGGCAGCACGCCAGCCCGCTGGGCCAGGTCATAGCATAGGGCGTGGAAATTGACAATTTCGAGGTTAGGGCGGGGCTTCAGCCGGGCTCGCAGGTCAGCAGCCAGGTGTCTGTTGAAGCAGGTGAGCAAGACGCGGAATCCCTGGCGGGCCAGGCGGCTGGCCTTTTCAGCCGCCAGCATGGTCTTGCCCGACCCGGCACAGCCGCAGATGGCTGCCCGGCGCTGCTGGTTGAGCACATCGAGGATCAGGTACTGCTGCTCGGTGAGGCGGATGAGCTGTTCCCGCTCCTGGACGAACTCACCCCACAGAACCGGACGCAGTTCCCAGACCTTGCCCAGGAGGTCCATAAGGGCCTGGACCGCCTCTGCACCGGGAGCAGTTTCACGCTGGCTCTCTCGGCCACGCCAGTAAGCCAGAGCCTGGCCGACCCATCCGGACAGGTTGACCAAATCAGTAGCGTCGAGGATGATCTGGCGTGGCTTATCCAGGCCAAGCAACGCCTCACCGACGACGACGTCGGGGAAGGCGACGGCGTGGCCGACGTTGATGCGGCGCTGGGGCCTGTTTAGCATGACCTGGAGCTGCTCCTGCAGCGTGTACTTGCTGTACCGTACCTGGGCAAAGGGGTCTCTGATTTCGTGAGTCCGACCGTGCCGGTCGGTGCTGGTCCAGTAGCCAGCGCGGGGATCGCAGCGGATGGTACCGCCCTTGGCCTCCAGTACCAGGATGCCACGCGTGGGGTGGACGATGACGAAGTCGGCCTCTCCGTCGCGGGGTCGGCCCTCGCCGTCCAGCGACTGCCAGGCGACGCTGTGAAAGATAACATAGTCGTTGTCCAGACCGTCACGGAAGGCCTTGTAGAGCCGCCGTTCGGCCTGACTCTCGGTAGCCGGGCTGATCTGGTTGGGATACATGCGGGCCATAGGCTTGTCAACCTCCTGTGTTTCCCGTCCTCTCTGCCGGCGAGAAGTATACCATCATCCTGTCGGACTGTCCATCACACTTTGCCTGGCGGCCTTGCTAATTGCACAGCGAGAGGGTAAAATAGGACCATCCTGGCTTGTCATGGACATAAGGTAGAGTCACGATGCCACTCACCCATACCCAGATCCTGGGAGGAAGGGAAGAGCGATGGCAAAAAGGAAACAAACCCCAATCCAGATACCCGGAGGCCGTTGACCTGGATGATCCCAGCCTCTACATCAACCGTGAGTTGAGCTGGCTTCAGTTCAACTGGCGCGTATTGGAGGAGGCGCTGGATGAGCGCCACCCCCTGTTGGAACGGGTCAGGTTCCTGGCCATTTTCGCCAGCAACCTGGACGAGTTCTTCATGATCCGCGTCTCTGGTTTGCGCCGGCAGTTGGCGGCCGAGGTATTGGAAACCCCTCCCGACGGTATGACGCCGGCCGAGCAACTGGCGGCCATCCGCCAGGAGTTGCTGCCCCAGTTGGCCCGGCACTCGGAGTGCTGGCATAAAGATGTGTTGCCCAAACTGCGAGAGGCCGGGATCCAGGTGCTCAGATATGATGAACTGAAGCGCAAGCAACGCAAACTGCTGCGCCGCCACTTTGAACGGGACATCTTTCCGTCCCTCACACCGCTGGCCTTCGATCCAGGCCATCCCTTTCCCCACATCTCGAATCTGAGTGTCAACCTGGCGGTGGTGATTGACGATCCACAGTATGGCGAGCGGTTCGCCCGTCTAAAAGTGCCCGGCGTGTTCCCGCGCCTGCTCCGCATCCCCGGCGAGGAGAAAGCCGAAAGTTACGAGAGCCTGGGACTGGCAGAAGTGATGGTCAACAATTTTGTGTGGCTGGAGGAAGTCGTAGCCGCCAATCTGTACCTGCTTTTTCCCGGCCTGGAGATTGTGGCGGCCTATCCTTTCCGCGTCACCCGCGACGTGGACCCGGAAATCGAAGAAGACGAAGCAGCAGACTTGTTGCTGGCTATTGAGGAGAGCGTGCGGATGCGCCATTTTGGTTCCGCGGTGCGGCTGGAGGTAGACACTGCCATGCCGGAGCGGATACGTGACATCCTGGTCAACAACCTGCAACTGGCACCCTACCAGGTCTATACGGTGGATGCGCCTATCGGTATGGCGGATCTCGTCGAGTTAGCGAACATCAACCGGTCCGATCTGAAGCCCTCCCCCTTCCTGCCAGCGGTGCCCTCACTTCTGACCATTGGGGAGAGCATCCTTTCTGTGATCAAGCGGCACAATATTCTGCTCTACCACCCCTACGATAGTTTCACCCCGGTGGTGGATTTCCTGCGCGAGGCGGCCCGGGACCCCGACGTGTTGGCCATCAAGCAGACGCTGTACCGGGTGGGCCCGAATTCGCCGGTCGTGGCCGCGCTGATGAAAGCCCGCGAGAACGGGAAACAGGTGGCCGTGCTGGTGGAACTGAAGGCCCGTTTCGACGAAGAGAACAACATCGTGTGGGCGCGGGCGCTGGAGCGGGCGGGAGTGCACGTGGTCTATGGCCTGGTGGGCCTCAAGACGCACACCAAGCTCCTGCTGGTGGTGCGCCGAGGGGGAGACGGCATCACCCGCTACGTCCACATGAGCACGGGCAACTACAACGATGTCACGGCCCGTATTTACGCGGACATTGGCTTCTTTACCAGTGACCCGGACATTGGCGCCGACGTGTCCGACCTGTTCAACGCGCTCACCGGGTATTCGCGCCAGGATGAGTACCGCAAACTGTTGGTGGCCCCAGGAAGGATGCGGCAGCAAATCCTGGATCGCATCGAGCGCGAGATCGAGCGGCATCAGCAGCACGGAGACGGCTATCTGGCTTTCAAGATGAATGCCCTGGTGGACAAGAAGTGCATCCAGGCGCTCTACCGGGCCTCGCAGGCGGGGGTGAAGGTGGACTTGCAGGTGCGGGGCATCTGCTGTCTGCGACCAGGCGTGCCGGGGGTGAGTGAGAACATTAGTGTCACTTCTATCGTAGGGCGCTTTCTGGAGCATCCCCGCATCTTTTACTTCCGCAACGGTGGCGAGGAAGAGGTCCTGCTGGGCAGCGCCGATCTGATGCCCCGCAACCTCGACCGCCGGGTGGAGCAACTGTTCCCGGTGGAAGATCCGAACCTGCGGGAGTCGTTGTACCAACACGTTCTCTGCATGCACTTGAAGGACAACATGCAGGCCCGGCGCCTGTTGCCCGGTGGCAGTTATGAGCGGGTGCATCCCCAGGAAGGTGAACCGGAACTGGATTCGCAGTTGTGGATGGTGGAACACCGGGGGCTGTGGAACGACGAGGAGTGAGGGGAGACGAGGAGGACGGCGCATGAAAGTGGCATTGATCGGAGACGTACACGCCAACCTGCCGGCGCTGGAGGCGGTGCTGGCCCACGCCCGTGAAAATGAACAGGGCGTCGAAGCGATCTGGAACGTGGGTGACTTTGTGGGATACGGCGCTTTCCCCGACGAAGTGGTGCGGCGGCTTCGGAAGGAGAACGTGTTGAGCATCGTAGGTAACTACGATCTCAAAGTGCTGCAGTTCAAACAAAAGAAAAAAAAGTGGCGCAAGAAAAAACGACCAGAAAAGTACCTGGCCTTCAAGTGGACTTACGAGAACCTTTCCAAGAAGAGCCGCAAATACCTGCGCTTCCTGTCCCAAGAGATACGGATGAAGGTGAAGGGCAAGCGCATCCTGCTGACGCATGGCAGTCCTGCCTCGAATGAGGAGCCTCTCACCCCCGACACCCCAGAGAAGCGGTTGCACGAGTTGGCACAGATGGCCAGGGCCGACGTGATCATCTGCGGCCATTCGCACCAGCCCTTTGTGCGCCAGGTGGACGGCGTGTGGTTCATCAATACCGGCAGCGTCGGGCGGCCCGACGACGGTGATCCCCGCGCCTGCTACGCCATTTTGCAGATCGAGTCGAAACAAATTCAGGTGCGTCACTACCGGGTGGAATACGACGTGGAAAGAGCGGTCGCCGCGATCCGCGAGCATAAGTTGCCGGAGGTCTTTGCGCAGATGACCCTGCAGGGACGCAGCCTGGACGCGATGCTGCCGACGGTGGAGAAATAAGGGACGTGGAAAAAACAAAGTGTCCCACCCTGCTCGGCCTGGCGGGAGCAGTTGGGATAGAAGACAGCCGCTTGCAGGCGGTGCTGCAATTGGCGCAGAGTTGCGAATATGAGGTGCAACATACCCACCAGGTGACGCGGTTAGCGTTGCAATTGTTCGATGAACTGCAGCCTCTGCACCGCCTCGGCGCGGAGGAGCACTTCTGGCTGCAGTGCGGCGCTCTTTTGCACGATATCGGTTGGGTCGAAGGACAGCGGAGACATCACAAGACTGCCCTGCGCATCATCCTCAACACGCCGCACCTGCCGTTCGACCGGCGAGAGCGGCTCATCATCGGCTCGATTGCCCGCTACCACCGCCGGGCGCTCCCCAGCGAGAAACACGACCACTTCACCGTGCTGGAACCGGCGGAACGGCGCATCGTGTCCATGCTGGCGGCGATCCTGCGCGTGGCAGACGGCCTGGACCGCGCCCATCGAAGCCTCGTAGAGCACCTCTCGTGCGAGGTTTCGCCGCAGCAGATTGTCGTGCGGTGTGCCGTGCGCGGGCCGGCTGAAGCGGAACAGCAGGCGACTCTGAAAAAGGGACGCTTACTGGAACTGGTCTTTCATCGAGAATTAGTTATTGCGTGGTATCTCATCTGACAGTGGCTGCGCGGTGGGAATCACCGGTTCCTCTTTTTGCCCTTGCCGTTCTTCCTACCCTTTTTGTCCTTCTTGCCCTTCTTATCCCTCTTGTCCTGCTTGCCTTTCTTGGGCACGTCACTTTCTCCTTTCTCGGGTTGGGTATCTGCGACCTGTGACTCTGACGGTTGATAGTTGGGCTCCTTGCTCAACACGTCAACGAGCGTGCGCAAGGTCTTGACCCGCGCGAGCCACTTGTCGTTGCCTTCTACAATCGTCCACGGCGCGGTGAGGGTACTGGTTCGGAGCAGCATATCCTCCACCGCTGTTTCGTACTGATCCCATTTTTCGCGGTTGCGCCAGTCCTCGTCGGTCAGTTTCCACGCTTTGTAGGCAATGTCGTGACGGGACTCAAAGCGGCGCAACTGCTCATCCGGGCTGATGTGAATCCAGAACTTGGCCAGGATCATGCCAAAGTCCGCCAACTGGCGCTCAAACTCGTTGATCTCGCGGTAGGCCCGCTTCCACTCCTCCTCGGTGCAAAAACCCTCTACCCGCTCCACCATGACCCGCCCATACCAACTCCGGTCAAAAACGATGATTTGCTTTTCGTCGGGCGGTTTAAGCCGGCGCCAAAAGCGCCACAGGTAATGGTGGGTGCGGTCTTCACCCTCTGGCGCTGCAATCGGGAAGACTTCGTAGCCGCGCGGGTCCAGTTTCTCGGTGACGCGCTTGATGTTGCCCCCCTTGCCTCCGGCGTCCCAACCTTCGTACACCATCACCAGCGTCCGCTTTTGCACGTAGAGTTGATAGGCCAATTCGCGTAACTGCAACTGGTAGCGGATCAGGTTGTGGGTGTACTCCTCTCGCGTCAGGCTCTTGCTCAGGTCTATCGTTTCCAACATGGCTACTCTCCCTTATCCTGCATCCTGCGTCCTGCATCCCGCACCTGTGCTTCCAGCCCGGCCTGGGGTCTTAATTCAGCCCTCGGCTCAGCCTGGGGTTCTGATTTGGCCTCCGGCTCAGCCTGGAGTTCGCCGCCCTCCTCATCTACGTCCGGCAAGGCCGGCTCTTTACCGGGCCGCTCTGCTGGCAGCGGCCGGCCGCGTTCCTGCAGGGCCTCCTCCAGGCGGTGGACGAGCGTCTCGAAAATCTTGATCCGTGCCCAGCGGCGATCGGTCGCCTCGACAATCGTCCACGGGCCCCACTCGGTGTCAGTGCGCTCCAGCATCTTCTCAACGGCCACCAGGTACTCGTTGTATTTGCGGTGGTGCTCCCAGTCTTCCGTCTGGACGTGCCAACTCTCTAGCGGATTCTTTTCCAGCCTTTTGAAGCGCCGTCCCTGCTCCTTTTTGCTGATGTGCAGCCAGAACTTGATGATCGCGTGACCGTCGTCGGCGATAGTGCGCTCAAAATCTACAATGTCCCGGTAGCCTTTGCGCCATTCTTCCTCTGGCGTCAGGCCTTCCACGCGCTCGACCAACACGCGGCCGTACCAACTGCGGTCGAAGATAGCCATCTCGCCGTAGTTGGGCAGTCTGAGCCAGAAGCGCCACAGCCAGGGCATGTGCATCTCGTACGTGCGCGGTGCCTGGATGGCGTACAACTTGAAGCCGCGCGGATCGAGTCGTTGGGTCAGCAGGTTGATGGACGTGCCCTTGCCTGCGGCGTCCCAGCCTTCAAAGAGAATCACGCTGGGGATGCCGGCGTCCCAACACGCCTTCTGCAAGTCGTACAGCCGGCCGCGCAGGTGGGGCAGTCGCTCTTTGTATTCTTGTTTGGACAGACTCCTGGTCAGGTCTATCTTTTCCAGCATGATAACATCATTCCTCCGTCTTTCGATCGTCAATGACAGCGGCGCGCAAGTCGGCCTCTACCGCGTCTATGGACTGGTCGCCGTTTACCTCCACCAGCACCCCCCGGCGGCGGTAATAGTCAACGAGCGGGCTGGTCTGCTCCCAGTACACCTTGAGCCGCTGGCGAACCGTTTCCGGTTTGTCGTCGTCGCGCTGGTATAACTCGCCGCCGTCATTATCGCACACCCCCGGCTGCTGGGGTGGGTTAAAGCGGATGTGGTACGCCTCGCCACAGACGCGGCATAATCGGCGTCCGCTCACCCGTTCGATCAGCACCTCGTCGGGCACGGCGATATAAGGCACCAGGTTGATCTTATGCCCCCGCTCGGCCAATGCTTGATCCAGCGCTTCCGCCTGGGCTATGGTGCGCGGAAAGCCGTCGAGCAGCGCGCCGCCAGCGCAATCGGGCCGGCTCAATCGCTCCATAACCATAGCGATCGTGACGTCATCGGGCACCAGGTCTCCACGCTCTATGTAGACCTTAGCCTTTAGCCCCAACTCGGTCTCATTCTTGAGGTTCTCCCGAAAGAGGTCTCCACTGGCGACGTGAGGCAGATTGAGGGTCTGACGCAGCCTGGTCGCCTGGGTTCCCTTGCCTGAGGCCGGCGGGCCGAGAAGAACGATGAACTTTGGTTCCGCTGCCATGTCCTATCTCCTCTCTGGCATTCTGCTAGCGCGAAAAGCCGTCTCACCAATCAAAAAAACCTGGTTTCTGATCCCTGCTTACTGCACTACAATGCTGCCAATGCCGTTGCCACCAGTTGGCGGAACTCTGGACTCTGAACCCACGCCCAGGCCTGGGGAAAAGTGTCCAACAGGCGTCGGAGTTCGATCTGCCTGGCGGTCAGGTAGGCCGCCACACCAGGCGCGACGATGGGTTCTGTTGGTAAGGACGCGATCTTGCCCTTCCTCTTGCTCTGGGCGTGCCCCCAGGTGCCCCAGGTCAAGAAATCGCGCAACAGATTGCAGGCCACCACCGCATCATGGAGGTCCCCCAGGTGATCTTGCAAGGCCTTGAACTCTTTGATCAAGGCTTTGGTCTCCGGCCCCAGCACCTCCTGGAAGAATTCCAGCGTATAGCGCAATCCCTTGGCGGCTATGCGGAGCCGATGCAGACACTCCAGTGGGACGTCCGGCCCGGTCACCCATTCGTCGTAAGCCCGCACGGCCGCCGACCGCTGGTAAACGACCACCGGCACCACGTGTCGCAACCGGTGGGGCAGTGGCTCACCTTCTTGCGAGATCACGGGCAGCGCCCCGGCGCCGGGAGTCTGCAGAAACTCGCCCAATTGTCCTTTGAACCGGATATAGCGATCACTGTCCAGGTAAACTAACATCCGTTCTCGGGCTCTCTCGCGTTCCGCTTCCCACACCACCCGCAGCGGGTACAGGTCGCCCTGCTGCACCGGTGGCAGCGTGTCCAGGTAGCGTCGAGTCTTTTCCCAGAACACGTCCAGGTCTCTCACGGCACCCAGGGCACGACCGGTGCGCCGCAGGTCTTTGACGAACGGCTTCATCTGCTCCAGGTCCAGGTAGTCGCCAAACACCCGCAGGGCAGCCCGCATGCGCCGGGTGGCCACCCGCATATCGTGCAGTGCTTCGATGTCATCTCCCAGCCGGGTGCCCGGCTCGTGGTGCAGCATGCGCTGGAAGTGGAAGTAGAGTGTCTTGCGGGCCGCCTCGGCCATTGAATCGTCTGCTTCCAGGCCCGGCCGGGTGGGCAATGGAGGGGCCTCCGGTTCGGCGGGCTGTTCCGGCACCTGGCGAGCACCTGTGGCACCTGCGGTCATGGCCGTTTCTGCTGCTTTGAACTGCCAGCCCGTCTCAAACTCCGATGGGGGGGGCGTTGGCGCTGGTGTGGCCTCGGCCAGGACGCGGGCTGGAAAGACGTCCAGTCGCTTCTGTCGGAACGCGGCCAGCCAGTACCTCACCCGCCGGTCCGACATGCCAGCACGCTTGCCCGCCTCTACCTGCGTCGCCCCCTCGTCCAGCGCCAACAGGGCCCGCGCTCGCCGGCCGTACAGGTCGTCCCGCGTTGCAACCTGCAGGCAGACAACGCGCTCCTGTGGCGTCAACAGGCCTGGCCCGGTCAGAGACCGGCCAGAGCGTTTTGAATCGGCCAGGAAGGCCAACGCCCGCTCAAACTTTGACCGGCGCTCAGGTTCCAGGCCCCATTCGTCCTGCAAGCAGGTCACAATCGTCGCCAGGTCGTCCTCGGTACCTGGCGCTGCCAGTTCCACCTCCAGCTCAAGATAGGCCTGCTCTCCACCCTCGGCGACCAGGTGCACGTCGTCCAGGCTTAACTCGGCCACCAGCCGCTCACCCTGACTCACCAGGCGAACCACCCGTGTCTGTTGCAGGTCAAAGAGCGGAGCCAGCGGAGCCTCCCCGATCAACTGGAGCACCCGGTCGCGCACCGGGCTGGCGGGCCACTTGTGGGGAGTTACGTCGAACCGCCTGCGGTGAGCCACGTCGAACCGCTGCGCTGGTGGTTGCTCGGCCGGCAGCAAGACCTCCAGTTCCTCCCGCCGATGGACAGCGTCTTCAGCGCCTCCCAGCCCTTTGAGGGTGATCAACATTTCCTCACCTTGCTCTCGCCAGCGGCAGGCGTAGCCAGCGGCCAAAATCAGCCGCCCGGCTGTGTCCAGGTAGGTGTCATGCACCTGCTTGACCTGACCTGTCGAAAGGGCAAAACCGGCCATCTGGCTGGCCGCCTGCAAGCGCTGGAGGGTTGCCACGTCAGGCAGGGCGAATTTCGCTTCGATTTCCATTTTCCTTTTCATTTTCATGGAACACGCCTCACGACCAGGGCCTACTTCGTCTCTCTCGCCAGGTGTTCACGCACCAGTTCGATCACCGCAGCCCCATACTGCTCCAGTTTGCGCGGGCCAACGCCCTTCAACTTGGATAAAGCCTCCAACGTGACGGGCTGCTGCGCGGCAATGGCGCGCAGGTGGCTGTCGTGAAAGATCACGTAGGGTGGCACCTCCTGTGTGTGGGCCTGCTCCAGCCGCCAGGCGCGCAGCCTCTGGAACAGTGGTTCATCCACGTCCGGCCCCGCCTCATCTTTCTTGGATGACCTGCGCGGCGGCGGCTCCTTCACGGAACTGAGCAGACTATCCAACGCGGCCGGGTTTTGCAGCGCTGCCTGGCCTGTGGGTGTGAGGTCGAGCACGACGCCGCCATGGCCGAGGCGCCGTGCCCGCAGAAACCCGCCGCTCTCCAGGCGGTCCAGCAGCGTGGCCACGGCCCCCGCCGAGCGGAAGGCCAGCGCCCCAAAACTGGCCTGGCCGCGGGCTTTCTCGTGGAGAGGCTGCATGCCATGGTGAGCCCTGTCGTCGCCGCGCAGGATGCGCACCAGGCTGGACCGCCCCCAGCTCCACGGCGCGGCTGACACACAGCGCAGGATGGTCAGCAACTGCTCCCGTTCATCAGGCAGACCGGCGTCTGGTGGTGGCGGAATCTCGACGCAGTTGTCACAGGCAGCGCACCGCTCAATGGTGCGGCCGCCCAGGTAAGCGTTGAGGTGACCGTGACGGCAGCGATGCGTCCGGGCATAGGCGACGATCTCGTCCACGCGCTGGGCCTGCACAGTCTCGTACCGCTCTAAGAGCGTTCCGACCCGCTCGGCGGCGTCCTGGGGTGGCGGCAATAGTTCCAGCAGCAGGTCGCGCCCGGCAGAGTGGTAGTTCAGCCAGCCAGCGTCGGCCCACTCCAGCACCCGCCGCTCGACGTCGTCAAGGGGCAACTTGGCCCGCCGCGCCACATCCACCAGGTCCAGGGTCAGGGATTGGTCAGGCCGCAGGCGGGCAGCCTGGCAGAAGGTCGCCAGGTCAGGCGCGTTGGCGGGCACGTCGCTGATCGTCAGGCGGACAACGGCGGCGCGGGGCAGGTCGGAGCCGCGTCGCAGCAGGCCGACCTCCTCCAACAGACTCAGGGCGACCCGCACGCGCGTCTCGTCGGCCTGCAGGTCACGCTCCAGGTCCGCCGCTGCGACCCGGCCGGACGAAGGGGCGCGGTCGGAGACCGGCCCCAGCACCAGGCGGCGCTTGACGGCCGCGTAGACGGCGCGCAGGAACTCGACCGGCAACGTGTCCCGGCGGGCGCGGCTGGTCAGCGTAGCCCGGTCCGAGGGGGCGTACATCAGCAGACAGCGGGCGGGCAACCCATCGCGCCCGGCCCGGCCGGCCTCCTGGTAGTAGGCCTCCAGCGAGTTGGATGGGACGAAGTGAACGATGAAGCGGATGTCCGGCTTGTCAATGCCCAGGCCAAAGGCGATGGTTGCCACGACCACGCGGATGCGGCCGGCCATGAAGTCGTCCTGCACCCCGGCCCGATCAGTGATGCCGGCGTGATAGTGACCGGCGACGATGCCGTGCTGGCGCAGCAGCGCGGCCAGTTCCTCGCAGCGGGCGCGTGTGCCGGCGTAGACGATGCCGCTGCCAGGCTCGGCCCGGCAGAAGGCCAGCAGGTGACGCAGTTTCTCGTCGGCGCCGCGGGCGTGGAAGACCTCCAGTTGCAGGTTGGGGCGGGTCACGTCACCGGCGATAATGCGCATGCCATGCCCTGAGCCTGTCGAAGGAGCCTGCCCTGAGCCTGTCGAAGGGTCACCCAGGTGGTGGAGGATGTCCCGCCGCACGCGGGGTGGAGCCGTCGCGGTCATCGCCAGCAGCGGCGGGTTGCCCAGCGATTGCCGGGCCCGCCCGATAGTGAGATAGTCGGGCCGGAAGTCGTGGCCCCATACGCTGACGCAGTGCGCCTCGTCAATCACCAGCCGGTCCACGCCCGCGCGCCGCAGCGCGTGCAGGAAGGGCGGCTGGCGCAGCCGTTCCGGGGCGGCGTAGACCAGCCGGTAGATCCCGTCGGTGGTCTGTTCCAGCCTCCGGCGCAGCGCGTCCCTCTCCAGGCTGCTGTTGATGGCGGTCGCCCGGCGCCGCAGCCCCGCCGGCAGCGAATCCACCTGGTCTTTCATCAGCGCGATGAGCGGCGAGATGACCAGCGTCGTGCCCCGTTCGGCAGGCTCAGGGCCGGCCCGTTCGGCCAGCAGCGCCGGGAGTTGGTAGCAGAGCGACTTGCCGCCGCCAGTCGGCAGGATGGTCAGCACGTCCTCGCCGCGCAGAACGCAGGCGATGGTCTCCAACTGGCCGGGCAGGAGGGTCTCGAAGCCAAAGAGCCGCTTGGCGGCATCTGTGATGCGCACCCGCTCCTCCTCTGAAACAGGCACCTGGTCGAAGGCGGGCGGGGGTTCGGCGGGCGCCCTCCCTTCATCCCCCCCAATGGGGGGGAAAGAGGGGGGGGCGGTGGTGGCGGGTCGTAGCCGAGGGGCTGGAGAAAGGACTGCTCGCAGTTCGGCCAGTTCGTCCGCGTAGCGGCGCGCCAGTTCGGCCTGCAGGTCAGCGACGCGCGTCTCCTCGCCGCTGGCCCGGAAGTAGTCGCGCAACCGGCGCAGGTAGGTGACGGAGAGCGGCCTTTCTTCGTCGGCCGTGCGCAGCAAGCGCACGGCGTAACCGCTGGCGGTCACCCAGTCTTCGAGCGCCTGGTAGAAGGCGACCATTCCCAATAGATAAGTGCGGCCCTGGGGGCGCAGATTGTTCAGGCGACGGTAGGCGACCAGCGCACCGTCGGCATCACCCCGCGCCAGTTCGACTTCGCCCATCAGTCCCCAGGCCGTCACGCTGTCCTCGTGTTCCTCGACGAGGACGCGGGCGATCTGGTAGGCGGTTCCCACATCGCCATGGGCCAGGTGGACGCGGGCCAGGAGCGACCGGGCGGTGAGGGATGTTTTGCGCCGCAACCGCTCCTGCATCACCTCCAGCGCGTCGTCGGGCCGATCTTGGGCCAGGAAGGCCTTCGCGCGCAGGTCGAGCAGCGAGACGAGCGTGGGACTAACCGGCATGAGGACGTCCAGGCAGGCGTGGGCCGCCTCAACGTGATCCCAGCGCAGGAGGAAGTTGAGCAGGCGGCTGCGGTCGTTGCCTCGAAGTTCGCGGACCTCGGCCAGCGTCAGCCCGAGTTCATCCAACACGGATGTGGATTTATTCATTGGTTCTGTAGAGTTTTGGAACTGTTCCAACTCCAATGGTACTACAGCAGTGCCTTTCCGGAGCGTGGTTTTCTGAATACCAAGATGTTGTGATGGACGATGTTTGGAACATACGCGTATGGGTAGCCGTAAGGTCTTACCGGTGCCCCTGTCTGATACCAGATCTTCACACCCTTGAACTGAAAGCCTACTTTACGAAATCGTTCCGCGACGTAGAACGACGCGGGAATGAACCCGCCGTTTTGGTATGAATCTCGAATCATCACAGCGGCATATTTTTCGGGCTTGAGTAGTTGGAAGAACCAATAGCCAACTTGCTCCATACGGTCATAGAACTCCTCAAACGTCGCTGAGTTGCGAAAATCCCGGGGTGACGATGAGAAAGACTCGAACGGACTCCGGCGGTTACTCCAACCGTACTTCCCGTCAACCAACGTCTTCTTCAGCGCGGGACTATAAGGCGGATCGGTGATTATAGCGTCGAATTGCTGTCCTTCTTGAACTAAGCGCGGCAAGACTTCAAGGCTGTCACCACACACGACCTCTTGAGGCTCGATCTCCTCTTGACGGCAGACTTCAAGATAGATGTCCAACCATTTCTGCTCTAGTTCGACACCTACAGCCTTGCGGTCACATAGACTTGCCCCAAGCAACGTTCCGCCCACGCCAGCGAAAGGGTCAAGCACCGTTTGCCCGCGCTTGGTAAAAAACTCTATTATCTCCCTCATGAGCGCAGGGGGCTTGTTGGCATAGTGTTTCCTGCGCAACTTATGACCGCACTCGGACGGATAGGATGTTCGCAACACCGTCTTGGTGAAAAATAGCCACTCATTGCCCGCCAGGTCATTGAGCCTGTTCTTGGGATGGTACTTGCCTTTCTTGGCTGGTCCTCTTGTGCCTTGCGTGTGCTGCGTGACCTCCTCATCAATACCAAGCAGCAGCGATAACTGTTCTGCTTGCCCTGCTGCAGCCAGATACTCCGCCGCCGATTCTAGCAGTTGCCTTCTCGCACCTGCAGGCAGCGAGTAGAGCATTTCTGCCAATTGCTTCAACTGTTCTTCGTTACGCCGCTCCGTCATAGCCTCCAACCCATTCCTCGCGTGCTCCATTGGCAGGAATGACACCCCACCTCGCTATTTTGAGTCAGTTATCACTACTCAGCCTGTCGCAGGCCAGTTGTTTTCAGGCTCCCAGCCCTCGTCCCCGAAGGCGGCGACAGTGAGAGTACCTCACCCTGGGCAGTTATTCTCCGCATAGGACGCCCCCGAGATGGGGACGCGGAGCAGCGGCTAAGTAGTAACAGTCAGTTTATTATAGCATGAGTAGGTTCAGGTGCATAACAGTCTCGAAACACACCTACGGACGGTTCACATCCACCACCGCCTCGTAGTCTGGCACGACGTGCACGCCGACGACGAGGGGCCAGTACTCCCCCTGCCAGTTGCGGCTCAGCCCGACGGCCAGGTAGAGGGCTTCGGCCTTCAGCCGCTCACAGAGCGCGTCGTAGTCGAGCGTCAGAAGGCCGCCTTTCTCGCCCAGCCAGGCCCGGCCCAGCGCGCGCCACTTGAGGTCGGTCACGGAGATGCCGCGCCTGCTCGTGGCCCGGGGGTGATTGACGTCGCCCGCCAGCACAAAGGTCATGCGCGCCTCGTACTTGCCAGAGTAACCGTCCAGCGAGAAGCGTGCCCCCACCCACTCCGGCTGCACCAGGCAGAGCGAGCGGGTGTAGTTGACGAGCACGTCCTCCGGGGCGCGGTCGAGATATTGGGCGAAGAAACGGGCCCTCTTCTCCCCCTCCAGGCGGCGCAACAGCCGTGGCCGGTGGTGGACGAAGTCGGTAAGCCAGTCCTCGACGTGAGGCGGGTCGGGGCGCGGCGCGAGCAGGTCCAATTCGACCACGTCGCTGCACTGCACCAGGCGGCCGCCGGCGTCGGCCATGTCGCCCGGCAGGAGGGTGTCGAATTCGCGCACCGGGCGCACCCAACGCAGGCCAGTGGCGGGGTCGGGTTTGCGGGTGAACCCGGCCGTGCAGATACCGCTGAGCATTTTGCTCATCGCCAGGACGAGGACTTCTTGGGGTGGCATGGCTTCCTCCCTGAGCTTTCAGCCCGTTTGCCGCAGCGGATAGGGAGCGGATAAGCGGATACAGTGTGCTTCCCATCCGTTTATCCGTTGTCCATCCGCTGCGGCGATAGGACTACTTGACTGGCTTGCCCCACTTCTCACGTTGGAACGCCTCGACCTTTTTGGGCGGAAGCAAGCGACGATACTCCAGGCGCGGACGGCCAAAGTTGATGAACAACGCCACCTGGCATTGCGGCAACGCGGCAAAGTAGCCGATGATACGCGCCACATCGTCATTGGTCATCAGGTGCGAGCGGGCTTTGAGTTCAACGATGACGATCTGTTCGACCACCAGATCAGGACTGTTGCCTCCGACAACTGTGCCATCATCCAGGGTGACGGGAATGAAAAGCTCGTCTTCGAAACTGATGCCTGCTTTCCCGCACTTGGCTGCCAGCGCGTTGTGGTAAACCGACTCTCGATGTCCGGGCCCAAGTTCGTTGTGGACCTCCATAGCCAGGCCGATGACCTTGTGGTGTGTTGGAGCCAGGGTGCGTCCTGAATCACACCTTTGGGTTTTCCATGCATCTGTCGCTTCCTGTTTGTGAATGCATTGGATGAGAATGGATACGCATCTATTTATCCCTCGCTTTGCCGCAACGGATGGGAGCGAATAAGCGGGTACCCCCACTCCTATCTGCTTATCCGCTATTCATCCGTTGCCGCAACGGATAGGAGCGGACAAGCAGATATCGCAGGCCTTCTCTCACAAGTGAACAATGGTCAACTCCGGCAGGTGCCTGGCCCAGTATTCGGCGACCAGGCGGCGGTGGCAGCGTTCGGGGGTCGGTTCGGCGCACAGGAGGCACGGGGCACGATAGCGGGCCAGGATTTCGCGGCCCACCCCTTCGGCGACGCGCTCGGTCAGCAGCGGGACGAAACGGACCTCGTAGATTGCCCAGTCGCCATCGGCCCGATAGGCATCGAGGATCTCGAGGGTGGGGGCCAGTTCGGGGTGGTGCTCGTAGGCGATGGAGAACCCCTCGCGCAGCAGGAAGGCCAGGTCGTCGCGCTTGGTGTAACCGGCCAGGTGGGAGGTGTTGCGCAGACGGACGTCAATCACCGCGTCCACGCCGGCCTGGCGCAGTTGGCCGATGAGCGTCGCCAGCGGTTTGCGCTGGTAGCCGATGGTGTAGACTGTGGGCATCCAGCACTCTCCCCAGAGGTAGGGGCGGGGTACCCCCGCCCCTACCCGAACAATGGAAGTTGTTGCGGCTCTGGCTGTGCCTCGACCGTCCTGCCGTCGGGCTGAACGTGGAGCACGCGGACGCCGCGCCCCAGCAGGGTTTGAGTGATGAGCAGGTGGCGGTGACAGCGGCGATGGTCGCCCTCGCTGCACATCACGGCCACTCGTTCGGTGCGGGCCAGTTCGAGCAACCGGTCAATGCCGGCCTGGTAGACGTCCGTCTGCTCTACCCGCTGGTAGTCGGGGCGCTCCTGTCCGGGATCGTACAGGTCCGGGTCGGCGGGCCGGCCGCCGAGTGCGTCGCCCATAAACTGATAGGCGATGCCAGCGTCGTCAAGGTCGCGGGCCAGCGTCTCGCGGTTGAACTGCGGCGTCCACCGGCTGTAGGGCTGGCTGCGCACGTCCACGACGAGGGTGATGCCGTGGCACCGCAGCAGGTCAACGAACGCCACCATGTCGTGATCGCTGTGGCCGATGGTGTGAATCAGCAGGTCTTCTGGCATAGTGTCTCGTTCAATCCTCGCACCGGGGCCGCCGAGGTCATTTGGTCATCAAGCGATAGTATAGCGAAATCCGTCCAAATGGCAAATAGGTGTGTTTTGAATGAGTTGGAGGATTAAGGAGCGGACGCCCCGCTTGGCGGCTAACTGCTAACCACTGATTTGCCTTTCCTGCCCCATTGGTGCTATAATCCTCATTGTCGGACCGCGCCGTCCTGAAGAGGCAGCGCTGGGAGACCCAACACCGGCTCTTCAGGCCGGTGTCCACATTGCAGGAAGGAGCACACTACGTCCACTAAGCCTGCCACCATCCTGGCCCTGATGGCGGGGCCGCTGGTGAACCAGAACGGTCGCCCTCTGGACCGGCTCGACCTGGCACGGGAGACCTGCCAGTTGCGCCAGCGGCTGCGCGAGGTTGACCGCACGGCCACGCTGCACGTCGAACTGGCCACCCCCGAAAGTATCACTCGCCTGCTGTTGCAACAATCCTTCGATGTCCTGCACTTCAGCGGCCACGGCACGGGCGGCGAACTGGCCTTCGAGGACGGGAAGGGGGGACTGTTCCCCCTGCGCGCCGGTGAACTGAAGCGGCTCATCGCCCCCGGTGAAGGTGGTCGCGCCCCCTTCCGGCTGGCCTTCCTCTCCGCCTGTCATTCCGCATCCCTTGCCCCGGCCTTGATTGAGGCCGGCGTGCCGCACATCGTCGCGATTGACGCCCGGGCGACCGTGGTGAACGCGGCCGCATGGGCTTTCGCCCGCAATTTCTACCCGGCGCTGCTGGCGGGCCGCGGCGTGGCCGAATCGTTCGCGATCGGCCGGGCCGGGGTGGGGGTGGACACGGTTGTGCGCGAACTGGGCCGCGCTCTGGACCAGCCCGACCTGGCCGCGCTGGAGGAGGCCAAGTTCCTGCTCCTCCCCGCTGACGCCAATCACGACGTCGTGCTGTTCCCCGACCTGCCCCAGGGCGAACTGACCGACGCCACCTCTCCACCCACGCCGCACAACCTGCCCGCCCGGCCGGAGACCTTCACCGGGCGCGCCCGCGAACTGCACGCCCTGCTGGGCCACCTCCTCCGCCACCGCATGGTGGAACTGACCGGCATGGGCGGCATGGGCAAGACCGAACTGGCCCGCGAAGCGGGGCGTTGGCTGGCCGAGCGGCGCTACTTCTCAGAGGGCATCCACTTCGTGGACCTGCGCGAGGTGACCGACACCGCCACCACCCGGCTGCGCATCGCCGCCGCGCTGGAACTCGACCCGGCGCTGAGCACCCGGGACGGCCTGCTGGCCGGGGCGCTCCAGGGAGACGGAGCAGGCGGGCGGCTGCTGTTTCTCGACGACCTGGACTTCCTGGTGGCTGCCGACCGGCCGGGGGTGCGGGCGCTCCTGCAGGCGCTCTACGACGCCGGGGTGCACCTGCTGCTCACTACCCGCGAGCGCGTGGGCCACGTGCCGGCCCAGCAGTGCGGACTGGGCCGGTTACGGCCACCTGAGGACGAGGCGCTGTTCCTGTGCTGGGCGGGACTGGCGCGGGATGAACTGATGGGCACCCGGGCCGACCTGGGGGCGGTGCTGCGCTTCCTCGACGGCTGGCCGCTGGCGCTCGTCCTGGCCGCGCCGCTCCTGGTCGACACCTCGTTGGCCCACTTGCGAAAGCAACTGGAGCAGGCCCAGGAGCAGGTGTTGGCCGATCCCGACCTGACCCCTGACGAGCGAGACAAACTGGGCAGCGTACCGGTGTCGTTGGAACTTTCGCTGCGCCGGCTGCGGGAGCGGGACCCGGCGGCGGCCGACTTCTTCCCCTTCCTGGCGCTCTTCCCCGGCGGGGCCGACCCGCCGGCGCTGGAGGCGGTCACCGGCCCGGGGTGGGCGGCGGCGGTGCCGACGCTGCGGGCGCTCTCGCTGGTGGAGGTACTGCCGGGAGAGCGGGTGCGCCTCCCGGCCCCGGCCCGCGCCCGCGCTGCGCGCGCCTTGCCCGGTGGTGCGATGGAGCGGTACGGCCCGGCCGCGCTGGCCTACTATCGCGGACTGACCGAGGCAGCCGATGGCCTGATGACAGGTGGGCAACTGCCGGCGGGCGTTTCCCTGCTGGCGCGGGAACTACCGAACCTGCACTTCTGGCTGGCGTGGGGCTACGAGCATGAACTGGCAGGGGAGGAGTGCGTCGCCGCCCGCCTGACTGGTAGCCTGCGCAACTTCTACATGCTGGTGAATTGGCCGCCGGAGGCGGAGGAGAACTTCCGGCGGGCGCTGGAGGCGGCCCGCCGGACGGGGGATCGGTGGGCAGAGGCCAACACCCTGAAGGCCATCGGCGACGTCCAGCAGTTCCGCGACGAACGGGACGCCGCGCTGGACTCTTACCGCCAGGCCCTGGCCCTCTTCCGCGCCGTCGGCGCCCGGCTGGGCGAGGCCAACACCCTGCAGGCCATCGGCGAC
>Ga0315549_1001731_pt1 | contig 22084 bp, 12 predicted proteins | sample SalMarSW160200MG_FD_203101 | JGI IMG/M metagenome (GOLD analysis project Ga0315549, IMG submission 203101) | Salt marsh sediment microbial communities from the Plum Island Ecosystem LTER, Massachusetts, United States - Salt Marsh Sediment SW1601-200 ... | reverse complement strand
TATGCTCAAACAGCACTACCGGCAACATCGTGGTTTATCCAAAATACGAAGAGAGGCTTATCTCGCATGGTATGCCTCCGTTATCATCAACAACAAAAAACCAACACGTTTTTTCCATTAACCCTAAAAATTCGTATGAATCGTAAACGAACTACCCTCCATTTTATTCTATCAGGATATTCTTTTGGGATGGCGGCTTGCTTTCCCTTTAATCTCTTTCCCCAAAATAAAGTTACAAACCATTAAATCTTGATGACCCTAATGCTCCCCTGACCTGGCGACAAAGAGACGTTGTATCAGGTCAGAAAACAAACAGACACAAAAGATTTTAAGAATCTATATCTTCAATTTTTCCAAAATCCTGGGAATATCCAGAAAGGTCTTGGCAATATGCGCACCTGCTTCTTCTAATGCTTTGAGTTTGCTTTGAGCGGTTCCCATCTCACCCTCGACTATTGCGCCAGCATGCCCCATTCTTTTTCCGGGAGGAGCAAAGACTCCGCCCACCATTCCGATAATCGGCTTCTTCATTTTCTGTATTGCGGGCTTTGCCATCTCCTCATATACCCCACCGATCTCTCCTACCAAGACCACCGCCTTAGTCTTTTTATCCTGTTCAAATAGTTTAAGTATTTCATTGAAAGTGCTTCCTAATACCGGATCACCCCCTAACCCCACGCAGGTGGTCTCTCCATAACCGGTCCGGGAAAGGGTGTCGGCAACATAGTAGGTTAAAGACCCGGATCGGGAGACAGTTCCCACTCTGCCCAGCTTGAAAGCTATATCAGGCATTATACCCAAATTTGCTTCTCCCGGCGTGATGATTCCTGCCGTATTTCCACCCAGAACTATGGTGCCGAACTTTTGAGCTTCCTTCCGAATGGTCATCATGTCCAGAATGGGTATATGTTCCGGAACCACCACGATGAATTTTATTCCAGCGTAGATCGCCTCGATAGCAGCTTCCATAACGAATTGGGCGGGAAGAAAAATAACGGAAGTGTCGGCTCCGTGATTTTTCACGCATTCTTCCACGGTATCGTAAACCGGTATGTTAAAAACCTTTTCGCCGCCTTTTCCCGGAGAAGTCCCTGCCACAATGTTAGTGCCGTAAGCCAACATCCTTTCGGTATGAAACCTTCCGGCAGTTCCGGTTATCCCCTGAACAATTACCTTGCTATTTTTGTCAACCAAAATTGCCATGCGTTTCTCCCACTCCAAAGAATGAAAAGGAAAAATTTGTAGGTCAACCATGCCCGAAGGGCTGGTTGACAAAACGATGTCAAGCAGTCCTCCGGATTCATCCTGAACGGATTCACCGTGAACGGACATGCTTGACCTACAGCTTTAATAGCCAAGTTTCTTATCGAACAGATTCAATAATGGTTTTTTGTCCAGATAACGATTCATGTTAATTCTGAAAATCTCGCCCACTTTCTTGAAATAATCCCTCCGGCTTCCTGCAATGTGGGGAGTAAGGATTACATTCTTCAGATCCCAGAGTTTGCTCTTCGGACTCAGAGGTTCCTCTTCAAAAACGTCTAATCCCGCCCCTGCAATCTTCCCTTTTGCCAAAGCATCCATCAAAGCCTTTTCGTCAACCACACCACCTCTGGCGACATTAATCAAGATGGCGCTCTCCTTCATACAAGCCAATTCCTTTTTTCCGATCATGTGATGAGTCTTTTTAGTCAAAGGGACAGTCAGTACGACGAAATCGGCATTGCATAGAAACTCACGGAATTTTTCTCTAGGGAGCAGTTTGTCTACGTTCTTAATTTTCTCACCTCGTTTCACCCGATTCTTCGTAGCCATCACCTTCATCCCAAAAGCCTTTGCCTTGCGAGCCAAAGATTCACCAATGGTTCCGAATCCTACAATTCCCAAAAGTTTTTCCTGAGGCTCAAACCTCTGCCTCATCACCTCCACCTGACACCATTTTCTTTGTCTCTTACAAGCCCAACTCGGCACCAGACCCTTAGCAAATGCCAGAATCATTGCCATGGCATGATCTGAAACAGTGTCTCCGTGCATTCCTCTGGAACTGGTTAGAAGCACTTTGCTTTTCAGAAGTTCAGGGAACAGAAGATTATTTACTCCCACAAATGCGGCGTGAATCCATTTCAGCTTTTTTGCCAAGCCAAAGGTTTTCGGATCGATTGAGAAGCAAACCAGTATCTCAGCCTCAGGTAGGATCCTCTTCAGGTGCCCTTTGCTCTCAGAACGAATCAGGTTAGCTTTTTCCCTCAGCCTTTTCGAGGTAAAGACCGCTTGGCGAAAGGCGTCGAAATCTCTCTCACGTTCGGTCAGAGCAACGGCGACGATGATCTTTTCCTTTTTTCTCATATTCAACCAAAGCTTAGGCTCTGTAGTTGCTCGATTTATCGAGCTTTTCTTTCGCCTGATGAATCAGGCAACTACATTCCTGAAACAACTGCGGGCGGGGACAACCCCCCGCCCCCGCACTTTAGACTTTCTTAGCTAACTCCACTGCTCTTTTGGCGATTTCTTCAATTGGGGTTTCGATGCCGTGGATTTCAATGTTTTTGAAAATATTCGGATTTTCCTTTTTCTCCTTCTGGAATATTTTCACACCCTCCTGCCACATGTTCCCAGTCATACGCAGAACCATGGGCTTGGAAAGCCCGTGTTCTTTTAGAAACATCACCACCCCTTTGGCAAAATCATCGCAACGGGAGATGCCGCCGAATCTCGCCCCAAAGATAGCGTTCACATTGGGATTTTCATCCAGAAGAATGAGCATCTTAGCCAGCCTTTCCGGAGTGGGACCGCCGCCGGAGTCCATGAAGTTGGCTGGTTTACCACCAAAATAGTGGATGAAATCGTTTCCCATTATGCCGAAGCCCGCGCCTCCGGGAAACATGCCGATGTCACCATCCAGATCCAGATAGGGAATTCCCCACTGCCGGGCAAGTTTTTCCCTTTCGGTCATCTCCCCTTCCTCATGTCTCTTCTCAATTCCCATCTCCGCAAGCTCCGGATGTCGGAAAAGAGCATCATCGTCTACGCTCATGCGAGCATCGGCGGCGATATACTCACCCTCTTCGGTCAGAATCAGTGGATTGATCTCCACCAGCTTGGTATCATATTGTTTGAACAGTTCAAACAAAGAAGCTACGATCTTGCCCACGATTTTCAAATTTTCACCTTTTGCTCCCAGCCATCCGGCCAGAGAGTTTCCCCAGAAGGGATAGAATTTCTGATCCACGTCCACACTTATCTTTTTTATCTTCTGGGGTTCTTTTCGAGCCACCTCTTCGATTTCCACCCCACCCTCGGAGCAGACTAAGACCACCAGTTTGTAGTTGATCCGATCTAGGGTGATGCCTAAGTAAAATTCCTTTTCGATTTCCAACTTCTCATCCACCAGGATCTTTTTGACCGGGAACCCTTTTATCTCAGTTGCGAAAAGCTCATCTGTTTTTTCCTCTGTCTCCTTAGGCGATTGAGCAAACTTCACTCCTCCTGCTTTGCCCCTGCCACCGGAAAGAATCTGAGCTTTCAGAACCACCGGCTTTCCCAGTTTCTCGGCAAAAGCTTTAGCCTGCTCTTTGGTCTCCACCACTTCACCTTTGGTTATGGGGATGCCGAACTGAGAGAAGAGTTTCTTGGCTTCATATTCATAAAGTCTCAAGGGATGCTCCTTTGATTGGATCGTCCGCAGTCCACCGTCCGCGGACCGCCGCAATTATTTTTTTCCGTTTAATCCGTTGACAGGCCTATTTTCTTTTCTTGCTGTTTATCTTCTTCACCGCTTTCTCAAAGATCTCCAGAGCTTGATCCACGGTATGCCGACTTATTATTAAAGGAGGTATGAACCGAATGACGCTTTCCCCGCAGGTCAGAAGCATCAGCCCGTTTCGGAAGCATTCATAAGCGATTCGGTTGGTCAAATCTGGTGCAGGCTCTTTGGTTTTTCTGCTTTTCACGAACTCGATTCCGATCATCAATCCTTTTCCTCTGACATCGCCCATGATCTCATATTGCTTCATCATCCTTTTTAAGTGCTTCATGATATGATTTCCCATCCGGGTGGCATTCTGCATGAGTCCATTTTCTATGAGCTCGATGGTTACCAGAGAGGCGGCACAGGCGATGGGATTTCCGCCGAAAGTGGTGGAATGAGAGCCTGGCTCCCAGGACATAAGCTTTCTGGAGGCTATACATGCGCCCAAAGGCATGCCCGAGGCTAAAGCTTTAGCCACCACCACAATGTCTGCGGTCACATTCCAATGCTCCATGGCAAACATCTTTCCGGTCTTTCCCATCCCGGATTGTATCTCATCCATGATTAGCAGGATTCCATATTTCTCGGCTAAGGCTTTCAGTCGGGGAAGGTATCCAGGAGGAGGGACTATATATCCACCTTCTCCCTGAATGGGTTCCACCACGATAGCCGCCACCTCATCTGCTGGCGCCACCTTCTGCAGGATCTCCTCGTCAATGAATTTGACGCAGGCTAGGTCACATTTGGGATAGGTCAGATTAAAGGGGCAACGATAGCAATAAGCGTAAGGAACGTGCGTCACCTCTGGAACCAGAGGGGCAAAGTATCTTCTCTGATTCAATTTACTGCAGGTTAAAGACAAAGCCCCCATGGTTCTTCCATGAAATCCGTTGATAAAGGCGATAGTGCGGGGCTTTTTCTGATTATAACGAGCAAGCTTAAAGCCAGTCTCCACCGCCTCCGCGCCGGAGTTGGAGAAAAAAGTCCTTTTGGCATACTTTCCCGGAACGATACGAGAAAGCTTTTCCGCCAGCTTTCCCACCGGCTCATGGTAAAAATCAGCAGAGGGAATATGGATCGATTTCTCCGCCTGCTCTTTAATTGCCCCCACCACCTGGGGATGGCAATTTCCGGTGGAGCATACTCCGATCCCGGTATGAAAATCGATGTAGCAGTTTCCGTCCACATCCCACAGATATGCTCCCTCTCCATGCGAAATAACCGCCGGGTAGTTTCTGGTGTAGGATTGGGAAACGTATCTTTCGTCTCTGGCAATCAGTTTTTTGCTCTTGGGACCCGGCAATCTGGTCTTGATTTTTGGATATCTATACGAAACCATTTTCTCTCCCTTCTTATATAGAATTCAAATTTCGAATGAAAAACAAAAGTGAAAAAACCTGGAAAGGTCTTTTGAAAGACTAAGTTTGTCCCTTAACATATATCTTCTGAAGAATCCTTCGCAACAGTCTCAGCATTTGAGTCACACCTCAGGTTAAACCTGAATCAAATTTAAAATAAAAAGCGGTGAAGTCAATGGAAAATTGTGAAAAAAGTAACAAGCAGATCTAAAATGGTAGGATGTTCGCTTTCGCAGAATCTTGTTGTCGGGAGAGGATTGTTGAAACAACCATTTTTGGGGCGGGATGAATTCCCGCCCCTATGCTCAAGACCAGCTTATAAACCATAGGGCAGGGCATTGAGCCCTGTCGATTTCCAGTGAATTTCTTCTGGTTCGTCACGGACGCCCTCGTCCGTGACGTTTAAGGTAACGGATTCATCGTGAACGGACATGGTGTCCGTTACCAACGAAAGAGATTTTTTTGTAGGGGCGATGCTCTGCCATCGCCCCAAAGTTTGGGCTTGGAGGCGGGATGAATTCCCGCCCCTATGCTCAAGACCAGCTTATAAACCATAGGGCAGGGCATTGAGCCCTGTCGATTTTCTGGATGAAAGCAACTTTATTTTACCTTTGCCACCTTGACGATCTGAGATCGACCGTCGATGTCTATCTTGAGCAGATATATCCCGCTTCCAACCTCCTCACCGTTCTCATTTCTTCCATCCCAGACTATTCCATGTTCTCCTTTGGGAAGACCCTTCTTAACTAAGGTGCGAACCTTCTGGCCAAGAGTATTGTATATTCTAATCTCAACATCCGCGGACTCGCGCAGAGTAAAGACAATGTTTGTTTCTTCACCAAACGGATTGGGATAATTTTGCACCGGGAATCCTTCTATGGGAACCGGTTCTTTTTTAAGCACACCATAGCATCTTGTATTTTGTTCATTGTAATTTGGCATTGACCATGTGCCTTCTGTGCTAATCGGGCCCAGGTCGATTATCTTTATATCCGTGCGCGTCCGCCGATCCGGGTGAGTATAGTCAATGTATTTCGCGCCCACCAGCAACACCAGCCGGCCGTCCATTTCAATAATCAATAACGGGCCATAAGCTCGATAGGATTTATTGGGATCAAGGGGTATTTCTTCAGAGGCATTATCGATTATATGGCCTTCTTTATCTAAATGTAAGATAACAAGCTTATTTTCTGTAATCGACGTATACTCTCTTGTACGATAAATAATCTCAATGAGTCCGTCATCTCCGATATCCACTGTAATAAACTCAAAAGATACATTGGTGCCTAAGTATTTTTCGGAAATAATTTCTTTAGTCCGGCCGTCTAAGATATACAACGTGGTACCATAACCGTCGTTGATGGTGAAAATGATTTTACCATCAGTATAAATTGGGTCAGAGGAGAAATAACCGGGTTTAAGGAAAGGCTCTGAGGATGGATTGCCATCCGAATCAAAGAAACTCAGCTGTCTGCAACTCAATGTATCACCAGCGTACATAAATGCCCCGGCTGTCACTTCTATTAAGGCGCTATCGTTCTGCGCCGCAGACGGCCCTGTGGTCATACTCAATCCCAATGGTTTTGACCAAAGCACTTGGCCTGTGTGAATATTAACAGCAAATATTGTGCTCTGAAGGTAATCCGCTGAAAATGTGAGATTAAAAAATATCTGGTCATCGTAAAGGGCCAGACCATCCTGGCCAAGGGAGGCCTTTTCTCTTGTAAATATTGGCTGAGTACCCGGCGCAAAATCTAATGTCTCGGTTTCTGCATTGTAAACAAAAACATAAATATAAATATCATGCCAGGATTGTTGTCCTTCAATATATTCTCGGTAAGTTGGGATAATAATATAAAATTCTTTGTCGTTGATAGACTGAAGTACCGGGGCCCTTAAGGTCTGCCCTTGGAGGTCAAATGTCTCTTGGGCTAAAATTTCCCCATTATCCTTTCTGACATAAACTGTCCCATAAGAACCGTAAACGATAAGTTTCTTGCCATCAACCTCAATAGCAGCCAGGCCAATGTGGGGATCACTGCCTGCCATATAAGGCGCATGGGTAGAATCGATAATAGTTATTTCGCCGTCACTATACGCAATATGCGCATAGTAAGCAATCTCATCACGATCCAGGTCCTTAATAAAAGTCCAGAAACTACCATCCTCGCTGGCAATAACGGAAGAACTTACAATGCCATCAAGGGTAAATTCGGTGATGAATTTCTGCGTGAATTTATTCCATCTCGCGGCAGCGCCTGCGATGGCCATTTGTAGGGAAGCGAATAGTAGGTTGAATATAAAGTAAACGATTAAGCTAAATATCACAAAGGAGCCACGCCGGAAAGTCTTAGGAAATCTTGGGGCTCGTTCTTGAGGCCCTGAGCATGGCAAGCTTAATCGCCTCAGCAAGGTCATCGCTAAGCTTGTGGGGAAGGCTCTAAAAATAAATCTTTGGCAGAATGAATCCTTGCCTTTTTGTAGGGCAACTGGCAACAACTTGATAGAATGTTTACGCCAACTCAAGAGTCTTACAAGAAGTGCGAAGTTCAAATTCTTGATGCCCGATGGACAAGCCATCATTTCACTTTTGCCACCTTGACGATCTGAGACTGACCATCGATATCTATCTTGAGCAAATATATTCCGCTTCCAACCTCCCTCCCCTTCTCATTGCTTCCATCCCAGGTCTGCTGATAACTCTCTTGCCCATCATTTTCGGGGAATCGATAAACCAACTCTCCTGCTACGGTGAAAACACTGATCTTAATTTTTTGGGGAACATCGGATTCTTTCACGTGGACGGTCAGGCTGTCGCTGAAGGGGTTGGGAAAGGTCAACACTTGGGCACTGGGATGGAGGGTGAAAATCACCGGCACTTTTTGCTGGGAGCTTATGGCATTGTGGGCAGAAATCACTATTGAGCCCCGGTTGATGCCGGCTTTCAAACCTGCAGGATGAACCACGACAGAGCACGACCTGGGAGTGATTCCTGAATCTGGACCGATGGTTATCCAGTCTGCGGTGGCGAAAGCTTTCCATTTCAAACCCTCCCCCTGCCAATAATCGGTCAGGTTCAAAATCATCTGTTGAGATTGAGTATCTCCGAAAGAAGCCTCGAAATACAATTCCTGCGGGGAGACCACCAAGCTGAATCCGCAGGCTTTTGATGCATCCACAATGCCATATCCCATGGAATTGTCCGGATCATCAGCCTGACTGGCAGTATTCCACAAAGCTTCTCGCACCCGAATGGGATTCGCGCCCGGATGGGCTTCCAGAAGCAGAGCACACACTCCCGCCACCAGAGGTGTGGAAAGGGAGGTACCGTTCATTGTGGTGTAGCCTCCGCTGGAACTGGCGCAGAATGTTCCTACCCCGCAGGCGACCACGTCCGGCTTGGTTCTGCCGTCGTAGGTTGGACCTATGGAGCTGAAAGGAGCAATAACTCCGTCTAAATCCACCGCGCCCACCGCAATGACACTATCGCCGTCAGCGGGAGCAATAACGTAATCCCAGCACGGCGGGTCTGCACAAGTCCTTTCATTCCCTGCTGCATTAACCACCACAATTCCCTTAAAGACCGCCAGATCAGCCGCCTGGGTGCATGAAGCGGTGTTGCCATCCATGTCCTCATAAGTATACCAATCAGTGTATCCCAGGGAGCTGGAGACTACATCTGCCCCAATGGAATCTGCCCACTCTATACCTGCCACCCAGTTGTCCTCTTCTATCTGAATTTCTTCAGATACGATCTCGGTTTTAGCCAAGGCAAATTGGGCGCCGTAGGCGCTACCTACAAGAGTATCGTTGACAAATCCCCCTACTGCGGAAAAGACAGCAGTTCCATGTGCTCTCTGGTTAATGTCCCCATCATCCACATCATCATCCTTGTTGATAAAATCCCAGGTAGCCACCAGTCTGCCTGAGTTTAAGATCTGCTCAAAAGCGGGATGATGAATAAAAAAGCCTGTATCCAAAAGCGTTATCAACACCCCTTCTCCGCTTAAACCCAGATTATGCAGTTCAGGCACATGAATCTGTGCCAGTTGGGCGTATGATTCACCATAGCCCAATTGTAGGGGCAATTCATGAATTGCCCCTACATCGCCTATCTTTTTTAATCGTTTTTCATCCACCACAGGTTTTTTTCGGCTAAAGGTTACCACCTTTTTTACCGCTCTGACAAATGGGAGATTTTCTATCTTCTCAATCTGATGCTTATTTGCCAAAACCGAAGCCGCATTCAGCCATCTGGAGACCACTCTTATCTTTGCACCCAGATTCTCCAATTCATTCAGATATTGTTTCTCTACTGGAATATCAGTAAAATCCACCCAGGGCGTTTGTCCCCTTTGCATTCTTCTTCTTAATGATCTTTCAGAAAGTTGATGGACATACCTGTCCAGAGCACTCTTATATTGAGCAGAAGATTTTATCCCCTTGTCGGTAAAAAACACCCACACCGCCACAGCAGAATCGGATGGCAATCTTTCAAGAAATTTCTGAGTTTTTAAATCAACCTTTGGGATTTGAACTGGATACTCGAAAGGTATTTTCTCTTTAGCCTGGTCCTGGGGAAGGGAGGCGTGAGACGAAAGTAGAATAAAGCAAAGAGAGTTCAATAGTAAGAACTTGAATTTTCTGATTAAAGGCGGGCTTTTGATAAAATCCATAGATTTCCTTTATCAAAGAAACCAGACGCTTGGCACATCTTTTTGAATTTAAGAAAACAAAAATCAACTGTCAACCATTTTCTAAAAGTTGTTGTCTTGGAGTGTCAAGTTGAAGGGTTTGTTGAAAAAGTCGTTTAAAAAGTTATTTTTGTGTTCCTTGCGTGTGGTACCCAATGGATGTTAATACAAAAACAGTTTGGGCTGTTTCTTTGAAAACTGAATAAGTCCTAAAGACTTTGGACAAACACTTGGGGATGAAGGGTGGAGTGCATACCGCCCCTTGAGCTTTAAGCCATGACTTGATCTTCTTAACTGCCTTTCCACAGGATCCTGCGAACAACACATTATAGGCTAAGGCGGAGAGGAGCCCTTGAATGTTTGCTTTTTTAAGACCCCACAGCCTAATTTTCAAACCCAGGTTTTTTAAGAGAACGATGCCTCTTTCAATCACAGTTTTGCATCTCTTTTGGGCTGGTTTAAAAGCCGGGGTCTGATTAATCGGTTTTGCTTTCTCCATCTGCTCTTTATATAGACTAATGGTTGCCGTGCGATAGCTTGATTTCGTTTTGATACATTTCTTCCTCAAAGGACGTTCAAAGCAATCTTGAGGACGGGAGCGATAGTGGAGTTGCCCGCCTTTGGCAGGTCTCTTCCACTTTTTGACGAACTTAAGAGTCTTGCCTTGAGGACAACCCAACGTCCCCCTGGCGCTTAAACGAAAATTGAAAAAGCTCTGAATCCCTTCTGGTTTTGTCCAAGGGAAGGATCATCTTAATTCCTTCGTGATTTAAGATAAGATGCGTATGCATTCATCCGAATTTGAAGTTGATCCAATACGAAGCATTCATACAAATATATTCCCTCCTTTATCCCAAAGTCAAGAACTTATTCCTGAAAACCAAAAATTTAAGGGGTTTTTAAACAGCCCCTGAAGGATAAATCCCTCTCCATCCTTCGATAGGCTTCCTTCGGGTCTGAGCCTCAGGGTCGAAGACAGAACGGTGACAGTTCGACTTCGCTCACTGTCCCTGAGCAAGGTCGAAGGGAGCGAAGTTGAACCATGAAATGGAGAGTGGGTAAGGCAAAAAACAGTCAAAGCTCGTATGAGTGCATACGCATTTTCTTTTTATTGCAAATCCGAAGGATTCATACGAATATTCGTATGAATGCTTCGCATAAGCTTATCTTAAGGATCATTAGGATGCATTAGCAACTCTTTTGGATTCATCCTGAAGGAGAGGCCCCCAAAAAATTTATCCAGAGGTTTTGACATAATCTAAATTTTCAATTTTGCAAAAAAAAATCGTTGACAAAGGATAAATAATGTTTTAATATTGAGAAACCTTGGTAGGATTCTTGGTAACTTTTCCGCCAGAGGTGAAAAAAGTGTTGGCTAAGTTATGTGAAACCTAAAAGCAAGAGGTGAGAGATGAAAAGTCGGTTTATTTTTCTGGGGGTGATTTTGTTTGTACTCGCACAGACAGGCTCCTGTTTAGCTGGTGGTGGTTTTGCTCTCCCCGGGATTGGTTCCAAAGCCCTGAATATGGGAGGGGCTTTCAGAGGATTGGCTGACGATTGGAGTGCCGCCTTTTGGAATCCAGCAGGACTGGCATATCTTCCCAGCTCCGAGTTTACCATGAATCTATATACCCTCAATTTCCGCCCAGAGTATACCCCTAAGATAAATCTCGGAGAATCAGGCTACAGTTATTCTTTTGGCTATCCTGATGAAACGTATTACCCGGAGGATCGAGCGTTCTTTCTCCCTAGTTTCTCCGGGTTTTATAAATTCACCCAGATAGAGGGTTTCACCGGAGGGGTGGCTTTCTATGTGCCGTATAAACTGGAATCCCGATGGGATCTGTATGAGCCTCCCTCGGGGTTTGATAATGACGTTCCGTATCCCAAGTTTGATCATAAGACAGACATTTTAATCTGGGACATGCATCCCACCGCAGCAAAAAGCTTCATGGAAGGAAAACTCTCTTTAGGTTTGGGTTTGAGCATACAGAGGGCCAATTTTGAGTTAAGAAGAACGGTATTGGTTCCCGCACCAGAACCTCGACCTTACGATTTCTTCCCGGTGGACACATATATGAAGACCGACGGTTGGGGAATAGGGTTCAATGCGGGAATTCTTTATAAGGTTAGCCCCAAACTCCAATTTGGGTTTTCCTATCAGAGCCCGGTTGACATGGACCTTTCTGGAAGCATTGATCTGGAGATGTATTTGCCGGACATCCCCATCTCTGAATCTGAAATCCGGGGGGGCACTCGCCATTATAGAGATGGTGATTTCGAAACCACCCTCCCCCTTCCTGGAGAAGTAGGCATAGGAGTGATGTACAAGCCAATGGAGAAATTGACCTTAACGTGTGATATAAGTTCGGTTAATTGGTCCAGGCTGGAATATCTCGATACCAAAGATATGATTCGCACTTCTGGTGAACAGGATACGGTCTATCTGGAGGTCAGGGAAACAACGCTTCCGTTTAACTGGGATAACATAGTCAAATTCAGTCTGGGAGGAGAGTATATTTTGAGGGAAGGGCTGTTCGTGCGCGGGGGCTACTTCTTCGAGCAATCACCCATTCCCGATAACACCTTTACTCTGCTAATTCCCGACGTGGGAGACAAACATAGCTTCAATGTGGGTCTCTCCTATCAAATAAACTCATTCGAGTTCGGCTATGATTATCAACTGGTAACGCATAAGAAAAGAGAGGTGACAGCCTTCGAAGATGTGAATAACGATGGTCGCTTTGATAATATGCCCGGAGATTACAAAATGCTTTTCCATTGTTCTGGATTATCATTCACTTATCGCTTCTAAGTAAGTGTAACCCAAAAACCGAAAAAAAGGAGTTGGTATGAAAAAGATATTGATTGGATTATTTCTGACATGTTTGATTTTGTCGCTTTTTGTCAGTTGCGGGAAAAGAGACAATCCTGTCAGAACCCGTTATCTGTTTCATGAAATCTGGCAATCCAGTTGGAAGTTCCCTTCCTTGGAAGACAATATCCGTGGGGATGCAGACGAAACCGTAAGGAATGTATACGTTTATCTGCCTCCGATGTATGATCCGGAATTCCACACAACTCAACTGCTAAGCCAAGGCTTTTCCGTTCTGTATCTGCTTCATGATTTTGGTGCGGACCATTCAACCTTTGTAGGGGTGTATAAGATCGCACAAATAGCTGATCAGTTGATTGCCGAAGGGCAGATTCAACCCATGATAATTGTAATGCCGGATGCTTCTTCAATTTTTCTGGCGAGCGATCGTCTGAAAGAAAATAAAGGGGGGACATTTTACGTTAATTCCACCCTGTTGGGTCGATACGAAGATTATATCGTCCAGGAATTAATGGCCGTCATAGATACAACCTTCCATACCTTCCTTAACAAACCGGGGGAGGTGTATATACCTGACCCAAGATACCGAGCAATAAGCGGTTTGGGAATGGGGGGGTATGGCGCCCTCAGAATCGCCATGGATTATGACACACTTTTTGCATCAGTAAGTGCCATGAGTCCGTTTACCTCTTTTGAGTCGTTCCTCACTAGAGAGATCATAGACAAGGTGTTTGAAGAAAATGACACCGCGTCGAATGACTTCTCCTATTCCCGCTATAAGAGTCTCAATCCCTGGGAGGACCCGGAGCACCCGGACAAAACCTATAGTCAGCTTATTTTTGCCATGGCGGCGGCTTTTTCGCCTCATGATCTTGCAGACCCGGATCCAACCAATTTCTTTACCCTCATTGAGAAAGCTGGGGAAAAATATGGTGTGGATTTACCCTTCGATTCAACCAGGATAATCCCACCTGGTTCTTCCATCTGGAACAGGTGGCTTGTCCACGACCTGAAGACCAGGCTGACCAATGATCCCACTGCTTTCGGAGATTTGAGCATATACTTAGATTGTGGAGATCAGAATCAACTGAATCTTTATGAGGGAACCAGAGCATTTGATCAACTTCTTTCCTTATATGGAAAGGAACATGCCTACATTGAATACAGCGGGTATCCAGGTTATCCAGCCGGACATGATAACTTCATATATGACCGGCTGGTGGAGATTTTGAAATTTCATTCCCGCAACTTCCCTCCACCGGCTTATAGAGGGGCAGAGTAAGTCTGGACACTCGGATAAAATAAGGTGAACTCAAAAGAAGGTCAGGGATTTGATTCCCCTGACCTTCTTTGCATTCTATAGCATCCGGGGATATTAAGCTCGTTCCTTCTGCGATAGCGAAAGTCATAAATGGAGAGCTATAGCTTTCTTGAGTCGACCCATCTTTTGATTATGCGGACATTGTAAAAGAAGTTTTCCAGAAGCCCTCACCATGCACCCGAAGTTATGAATATCGACAAGATATGAAGTGTATAGTTGATACCCATGGGGTTAAAAGATCGATTAACAAAAAGTTCGTATGAATGCTTTTCATTTGCTTCTAATACAGATAATAACGTAATCATACTGCATCGGTGGACGCAGATACCAAACATAATTATCTTGATATGATCCCCGCTTGCCCTCACCAAAATAATGCTTGACAGCAGTAGATTTTTGTCTATATTAAAAGTGGGATTTTTTTAATTTGCTCCGGATAAGCTTTCAGCCGGAGAATAGAAGAGTAGAAAATTCGTTTTCACTGTGAGTGGTTTTTGAATCATGGAATTTAATCATATCTCTTCAGGCTTGAGGCATATTATAAAGTCTAAGCCTTTAACTTGGACGTAAAGGAGTTAACTTTAACCTCTTTCAATTAAGGAGTTTCAAAATGAAGAGAAAAGGCCTGCTTTTATTGGTTGTGATGACTCTGATCTCTGGTTTGTTCACCTTATCATGGAGTCAATGTCCCGAGGATCCCAATGACCGTGGAGAGTGCGATACCCTGAACGTGATCTGTCTGGACTGCGAACAGAGTTCTAGTTCTGGACCATACTTAGTTCGCTTCCCTCTTTTGGTCACACATGATCAGATAGATTATATTGATTCCATTGGGGGCTTTGTCATTCCCCTCACCTGGACTCATACCAATCCCACCAAGTATTGCAGCCTCACTTCGTACAATAATGACCTTTGCGTGGGCACAGCCTGCGATGGCCTGCCACCTTGGGTCTTGAGCATCTTCCGTCATGTTATAGAAGATGGAGACACTGTCATGCACAACCGGATGATGGACCTATCCTGGAAACCCTATCCCTATGGTCCGAACAAGGAGGATTGGGACACCAAGATTCTGGAGTTAAATGAAGATCCAACATATATGCATATGGCTCTGGCAACCAGCGGTTCGGACGATCATTGGTGGTGGGAGGGTGATAGAGTTCTGCTGGCCACTTTGACCTTCAGGATAGAAGATACCATGCACGTTTGCCTGGACACCACTTTCTGGCCTCCCAGCGGACACTTGAAGTTCGGTCGATTTGACGCTGAAACCTATGTACCCAGAGATAACCTGCCCCATTGCTTCTGGATTGGTCCTCCCCAGATTCGGGTCACATCTCCCAATGGAGGAGAAGTATGGATAGTGGATGAGACTCATGATATAACTTGGGCTTCTGAGAATTTCTACGGGGAAAACGTAAAAATCGAGTTCTCCGCAGATGATGGGAACACCTGGATGACCATCATAGATGACACGCCCAATGATGGTGTTTATTCTTGGTTGGTGCCTGATACGACTTCAGATATGTGCAAGGTAAAAGTATCGGATGCCGAAGATGGAGAGCCATATGATGAAAGCGATAGCACCTTCTCAATAATATACACCTCTTATTTTACCATTGATGCTATACCGGATACTCAGTGGGTTAAACAGGGGGATACCACCGATTATGAGGTGATCTTGACTTCATCTTATGGATTCAGTTCACCCTGTACCTTGACCATGAACGGTCTTCCACCTCTGGCCACCTACGAATTCGACCCTCTGGTAGTGATCCCCACCGACACCTCCACTTTGACTATCGAAATAGATTCCCTTACCCCTTTGGGCTCCTACGTGTTGACCATAATCGGGACGGAGATGACCAAGCAGGTGACCGACAGTGTGCAGGTGTTACTTTATATTCTTTCTTCTATAAACCGCAAACCGGAGATCTCAGTTCCAGGACCGCAGACGGTGTATGCTGGTCTGCAACTTTGTTTCTCGGTGCTCGCCACCGACCCCGATACTTTGGACACGTTAACCTTGACCAAAACCGGGGTGGGGGATTTTCCGTGTTATCCCAGGGTTTCACCTGCGGTTTGTTATTTCCAATGGACCACAGTAGATGATGATACATTAAATTCCCCCTACCAAGTTATATTTGCCGTGGATGATGGGCGTGATAGCACCGATACTGGCGTGGTGGAGATAACAGTTTTGCCTTATAATGTCCCTCCCTCTGGAATGGAAGGTGACGTTACTGGAGACACCCTTGTAGACCTTACTGATGTGCTCTTTCTGATAAACTATTTATTCATGGGGGGACCACCACCAAATCCTCCATCAGCGGGTGACGTGAATGGAGATTGTTTCATAGGGTTATCAGATTTACTCTGGTTAATCAACTATCTTTATCGCTTTGGTCCACCTCCCCAGATCAGATGCCTTCCCGGAGATTTTAACTATGACGGATATGTTAATCTGTTAGATCCTGCATATTTCATAGATTATATGGCTTTCAGTGGCCCGTTTCCCATTTCCATGAGATCCACCGATGTGAATGCGGATTGCTTTATAAACCTGGTGGATCTGGTATACGAGATCAAGTATCTTTTAAGGGGAGGGGAAACACCTCAGCCCGGCTGTGTTGAACCACGGGTTGGCATGGAAAGGCCGTTGCCTCCTGGTATAGCCGAAGTTGGCTTCTCCCAGTTGAGATATGACCATGTTTCTCGAGTGAACCAGATGCCGATTTATGCCAGCTTTGATGATCCAGTGGCTGGGGTGGAGTTGATCGTTACCTTTGATCCAGATGAGGTCTCATTGTTGCCACCCACCCTCACTTCCAGAACTGAAAATATGGGGTTGTTCTATGATCTGAAGAGGGGAGAGTTGGTGATAGGACTGGTGGATATAAACGGAGTGAACTTCATCCAGCCGGGAGATGGTCCTATCCTTAATTTGAGATTTGTATCCAATAATCCCAAATCCCTTGATCTGAGTAGCATACAGATTGAAAAAGCCACCTTTGTGGACATGCAGGCACGAGAGATGTTAGAGAGGGTGATCAAATAGGTTCAGTTTGTTATAGAAAATCGAATTGGAACTTGAGTTGAGAAAGTTGGGTCCTTCTGTCCAGATTCGGCTCCTGTAACGGGAGGACCCGTTTTATTGTTTCCCCACCCAAAAATTTGGTCAGATTCTTATTCCCCACCTTGAGAATCCTCAGGTAATGTAAATATTGGGGGTGTTGCTCAACTCGTAGAATTTTGGCACTTAGGTTATGCATATGCTCGTATGAGTGCATACGCATCTTTTTAAAATGTCAAGCATTTTCTCTATTCATGCCAAAGGCAGATCCCCCGCCAAAGGCGGGGCGGGCGCCTCTGGCGGACATTTGCTTTTGAGACAATACCTAATCTTGATCTATCTTTCGAGTTGTTTATAAAAAAATCGATTAGCTGGTTACCTTGATACACTTTTAAATATTTAAAAATGCAAATATAGCTTGACATTTAAAAATAAAAGGCTATATCAGAGATAGCAAGGATTTTAGGCTACTGATTAAAATTTAAAGAAAGGAGCCTTAAGCCCAATTGTTTTTTAAGGAGGTTAAAGGAGGACAAATATTTTCAGAAGGGGGGTATTTTTTGGAAAGGAGATTAGAATTATGTTCAAAGGGACAGTAAAGCGGATAATGAGAGAAAGGGGATTTGGATTTATCTCGGCTGAGGATGGAAGAGAGATATTTTTCCATCGCTCAGAACTCCAGGATGTGGACTTCGATAAATTAATGGAAGGCGATCGTCTGGAATTTGGTGTTACTAAAGGGAAAAAGGGTCCACAGGCTATCGAAATTAAAAAAGGCAGCGAAGAGGGGGATTAATCTCCACTGCATTTGACTAAACTAAAACTCCGAATGGACAGATAGAATGAAGATTCTCCTGTTAGTTCCTTCTTTGAGCAAAGAGCGGAGCCGGTTCTTGAGAATGCCTCAGCTTACCTTAGGTGTTATCTCTGCTTTGACTCCGGCTGAGATAGAGGTAGATGTGGTGGAGGAGGAGATTGAGGAGGTCAATTTTGACAAACACTATGACCTGGTGGGAATCTCCTGTATGACTGCAGTTGCTCCCCGGGCTTACCAGTTGGCTTCTATTTTCCGGAAAAAAGGTGCCAAGGTGGTTTTGGGGGGGATTCATCCCACAGTCATGCCTGGTGAAGCGATCGCCCACTGTGATTGTGTAGTCATGGGTGAAGCAGAAGGGTGCTGGGGTCAGCTCCTCAATGATTTTAAACAGAACCGGTTGAAGAGATTTTACAAATCTTTTAATTTTGACTTGGCCAAATTTCCCATACCCAAGCTGAACCACAATCACACTCCCTTTCATGTGACCCCCATCTTCTGCAGTAGAGGTTGTCCCTATAACTGCGAATTCTGTTCGGTTACTGATCTTTATGGAAAAAAGATAAGACACAGAAAAATTCAGGACATTGTGAAGGAAATAGCCACAAGAAGTAGCAAAAAATTCTTCTTCTTGGATGACAATATCATGGGGGACGTCAAATTTGCTAAGGAGTTGTTCACCGCTCTTTCGGATTTGAGAATTCGCTGGGTGGGTCAGGCATCCATATCCCTGGTTAAGGACAACGCTTTGCTAAATCTGGCGAAAAAATCTGGTTGTGCCGGTTTGTTTATCGGATTGGAGTCGGTCTCCTCTGATAATCTTAAGAAGCTCCGCAAGGCTCCGGATAATGCAAAAGATTATATCCAGGCTATCAATATCATCCGGGATGCAGGGATTTTGTTCCATGCCTCATTAGTGTTTGGCTTTGACGATGATGATAAGAGTATATTTGAGAAAACCCTGGTCTTTCTGGAAAAAACGAAAATCCCGAGCGCCACTTTTAATATTTTAACCCCCTATCCGGGCACAGCTATCTTCAAAAGATTCAAGAAAGAAGGAAGGCTTTTAAGCCAGAACTGGTGGGACTATAACCACAGAACTGTGGTTTTCAGACCCAAGAATTTGACCCAGGAAGAGCTGGCAGAAGGTTTCATTTGGTTAGGAAAGAATTTTTATACCAAAGCTTCAATATTTACCAGATTTTTTCATAACTTTAGTCATCCATTGCTCTATCTCTCTCTTAACTGGGCGCATCGGAACGATTATAAAAGTAAAAAAGCAGAAAATTGCCTCCCCCACCCCTCAGAGCCTTCTCTTTCGCTTCTGCCCGCTGTCCCGGTGGAAACTCCGGGATTAGCAGGTTAATCCGCCCAAGGCTGACTGGCAAAAAGGAAAACAAATAGGCTTACTCAAGTCAGAGGAATCAGGATGTGTGTTAGCCGCTATGTTGGATAACTTCCTTAGGGTCAGTTCGTTTTGTCTCATCGTGTGTTAGAGATATTGGACTAGATTGTTAATACGAAGGACAATAATAAGGGAGGCACGTTGAACCTGACTGAAATGTCCGGAATAGCAGGTGAGATGGTTTACAATAGGCGGTAAATCTGGATACTTGAGCGTCACTTCAAATAAGGCTCTTACTAAGAGGAGCAGGAAACAGTTTACATTTTATTATTCGTATGAATGTGCGTATGCACTCATACGAGCTTCGCATTGATTTTTTCTCCCCCACCTGTTTTGGGCTTGACTTGTCCACAGGATCCAGATTCGGAAAATCCCCCTTTAGCAAAGGGGGATTTAGGGGGATTTTCAAGTTTCAAATGCGTATGCTCGTCCCGCCGTTGGCGGGACGCACATTCATACGAATCCCCCTTCCCCCCTTTTTCTAAAGGGGGGATGTGAACAATTATGGTTCTTCTCCCAAAAAGTTGCTAAAAAGGGTTCGAGGATTCATGGGTTCAAGTCCATTTGGATCCAATCGGATGTTTGTTTTCTAAAGATTTAATCCCGCCAGAGGCGGGAAGCATCCTTTCCACTTCTCCTATATCCTTCCCTATGGACTCAGATTCGAGCTTTAGTTTCTCAAAATTGTCGGCTTTAAGGTAGCGTAAATCACCAGCTAACAAAATTTGAGTCTCCAACTCGCAGTTAGACCCCTAAGCTATATACAATGCTTGTCCTATGGATCCAAATTCGGATATGTATTCCTGTGTGGTCTTCGGTCCATATCCTTACTGCTATATTAGATGGAACCGATACAGCGGCCCTTCTTATCTGTGAAGTTAGTCCATATCTTTCTTCTTTTGGAAAACTCTTTGTAATCTTATATGTCTCTCCACAGAGCTGATATGCTTTCTGCCAAACTTTAACTCCTTGTAATTCTTAAGCATTTCACTTGACCACTTGAATCCTTGACCCCTTGAATCCTTTCAATTCATCAACTAATTTGGAGATGACCCAAAAACTTAGAGATACGGTTCGACTTCGCTCCCAGCATCTCGCCGCCTCCACCGTTTGGAGCTGCTTCTTTACGGGTGGCACGGCACAGCTATTCTGTGATAAAATTGTGTAAGAGGTCTCTGAAAAAGTGCAGAAATCGGGCGGGCTAAGATCCCGCCCTACGCGCTCGGGTATTGAATAACAATGATTTAGCCCGCGTAGGCGGGGCTCCCAGCCCCGCAAGAACGACTTTTTCAGAGCTCTCTATAAAAAAGCTTGACAGGCTGGGGACCAGGAGGTACTTTGTTAGAGTGGGAAGACCATGGCTCGATCTTGTGCGTATGCAAAACGGTTGGTGTGCCAGGCTGCAAAATCTGCAGCGATTGCTAGTTCCGTTGGCGAGTCCAATTGTAGATAAGTGTCTAAAGGAGGGTTTATACAATCGCCTGTCTTTTTTAATTTCACAAAATCATTAAAAAACAATAAAACTAATTAAATGGTGCATTACGGCACCAGAAAGGGGAAGGAGGCAATCGTGCGAAAAAGGATATCATTCGGATGGTTTACCGGAATGATCGTTGCGCTCGCGATACTCGTCAACAGCAACGCTGCTCCCGCGAGTCAGTTCACCGCGGACATGATCCAGAGCGAGGGGGGTGATACCATTACGGGCAAGATTTACGTCAAGAACTCGAAGTACCGCATGGACCTGGAGGAGGACAGTCATCAGGTCTTCGTCATCGTAGACCAGACTGCTGGCGTGACCCGGGTCCTCATGCCCGAGGAAAAGATGTACATGGAAATGGGAACTCAGGACTTCAGAAGCCTCATGAAGGATCCGTTCCAGGGCCTTAAGTATACCGCCTCCACAGGTGACAGTAAGCATCTGGGGACGGAAACGGTGAACGGCTACGAGTGCGACAAGTATCTTATCTCAATGAACCAGCAGGACGTGCTGACCCAGTGGGTGTCCCAAAAGCTCAAGTTCCCGATTAAAATTGTCATGCATGTCTCAAAAAACACGTTTGTCGATCTGCAGAATATCCAAGAAGGCCCAGTAGACGACGCGCTGTTTGACATTCCATCCGAGTACACGAAAATGACAATGGAGGAACCCGGTAAGGAACCTGTCCAGACACCAGATGTGGCCAAAGAGACGCCAGCACCCCAGGGCACTAAGGCCCGCATTGCGGTCGGAGAAATCAAATCTCAGGCTGGTGGGTGCAGCAACGATATGGCGGCCGCAATCGGAGAGATGCTGTCGACTGCCCTATCCAACAACGACAAGTTGATCGTCTTGGCCAGCGGACTTGCCGACCTACAGGTCACGGGTACAGCCACGGAGTTTGAACCGGAAGTGGACGAAGGTGGTGCCCTGGGTGGATTGAAGAAGAAGGCTTTTGGCAAAATAGGCGTAGAGGCGAAGTCGGCCAAGATCGTAATGGACGTGAAGCTAATCGAAACCTCCAGTGGACGTGTCATCAAGGCTAAATCTATCGAGGGCAAATCAGCTAAGTGGGATGCCGACATGAGCGGCGGGAGCTGGGTTGAAGACATCGCCCTTGAGGGAGCCCTGGGTGTATATTCCAACGAACCAATGGAGAAAGCAATTCGAGGAGCTCTGGCCCAGACGGTCCAAATGGTCTCAAAGGAAGTTCCGAAGGACTATTATCGCTATACAGGTGAGGAGCAGCTTACTCAGGAGCCCGCCACCACTCCTGTTGAGGGAGAGACGAAGCCAGCATCTGGCCCGGTGGCCGAGGATATGACCCTCTACACCAAGTATGATTTTGTTCCGGG
>Ga0315549_1001730_pt1 | contig 22084 bp, 30 predicted proteins | sample SalMarSW160200MG_FD_203101 | JGI IMG/M metagenome (GOLD analysis project Ga0315549, IMG submission 203101) | Salt marsh sediment microbial communities from the Plum Island Ecosystem LTER, Massachusetts, United States - Salt Marsh Sediment SW1601-200 ... | reverse complement strand
CTCATCGCCGCCCTGAACATCATCGGCCATAGTCCCTCCTTCAACCTGTGTGTGCCCTCTCATAACAGGTAATACAGCATTATACACTAAGCGGAGCATGGGGTGAAAGAATGGGCCTGCCTGGACTACTTTCGAACTTCCGAGGCCAAATATCAAATCGGCCTTGTGGCAAATGAACTGAGCGTGCGGTCGATAGCACGCAAACCATGAGTGGGTGGGGAGTGGTGGACAGCTTTAGAATTCTTGCCTGGCCAGAGACTCGTGACCTAGAGACTCTTCTAACGAGTGCGTGAGAGGGGCCGCTGGACTTGAGTAGTTTCCACAGCGCGATCCGTACCCAGACGGCGACCCAAAAGAGGCATAGGAGGCAGTTATCATAACAGGAGGCGTTAAGGGATGATACGAGAATCGGCGCACTCTCAACGACGGGTTTCGCAAGAAATACCGACTGACGCACTCCAAGAATTACGCATTTTGCAGATTTGGCCTGATATTGAAAAGATCGTGGAGAGGTTTAAGCGTTTTACACCAGAAATCCTTAAAGATCACCCTATCTATGGACAAGTCGAAGATAGCAACGATTTCATCCTCATGGAAGATATCGCCGATGTTTTTGTCGAAGAAGTATTGCCCGGATGGAACCCTGGCGGCGAATGGGGCTTTGCGCTCTGGTTTAAGCGGCACGGCTACACTCGGTTACGTGATGCAGCGTCCCGATTGATCGAGAGAAGCGATCTTAGGCTTTTGGGTATGTATGATCACCGATCACGGCGATGGCAAGGGAGCAGAGAGGCTTCGTTCACTATTGATGAGCACACCGTTGATAAACACCGCTTTACTGCTGGTTTCAGCAGACTCCTTTCTTTGCCTCCCAAAATGCGGTACTGGAGAACAGCCAATTACTGGTGCGGACTATCCGACGTAGTAACTGCCGAAGAATGGCGTAGGGTTTTACGAGAGGACGAGATAGATCTAATGATTGACTTCCTCAGTACTGGGAGCATGATAAGCGCCGCACTAAACGCAGGTTTGAGTGCAAGCTGGGTAAGACGAAAGATCATTCGTATTTGCAAAAAGGCCGAAAGCACAATCAGGCATACAATCGACGTTCGCCTGGGCTTATCTGATACTTCGCATAATCGGGATTGGATTCCTTATTGGTCCGAGGCCGAGCGCGACTTGCATTTGCTCATGTCCGAATTTGGCAGGACACCCTACTACGCACAGAGCCGACGGAAACCAAAAGCCGCAAGCGATACACAAACAGAAATCGGATGGGGGCCACCAATTTCGCCGCATGATCCAGTATGGAAAGGCGGCTCCCCAGAAGTTAGCGAAGCACGGCGTGAATGGGGATTGAAAGCGGCAGAGCGTGATTTCCAACGCAACCAACGCCTTGAACGGCAGCGAGCGAGCGCTAAATAGTCGAGGAACATTATCACCTATTCTGGCTAGACTTTTGTCGCCTCTAGCGGCAAAATGCCATTAGAAGGCGATTACACGCCCCTTGTCTTGCGGGAAACGTGCGCGTCACTTTTTCACAAGAGATATAGTGAAGGGTAAAGAAAGCTTCTCCAATCGGAGAAGGAGGCACAACGATGTGTCGATCTACAAACCTAGATGATTTCGACTGGGGCCAAAGTTCGATTTTACAGAAAGAACCCATTGCCCTTGAACTAGACCGTGAGCAAATAGCCGGTCTACAACTCCTTGCCGAAGAACATGGTCATTATGACATTGTGACTGAGGCAGTTTTAGCTATAAAAAAATACCTTCGGCATGAGCTCTACAGTACATTTTAGGTAGTTTTAGTTAGTTTGCCCTCCAGCAGTTTCGATTTTCCACTTTAGTTTTGTCGCGAGGTCCTTTTGAATTTATCACCTATTCTAACAATCTCCGATAAAAGACAAACTGAACTCGATAAACTGAGCTACCGAGATTATCTCGATAGTCCAGAATGGGAACGCATTCGCCAAGCAAAGCTTGAAGTACAACCTTGGTGCGAGCTGTGTGGGGCAACTACCGCTCTCCAAGTTCATCACAGCGTTTATCCTGAACGCCGGGGTGGGGAATCGTTGCCCATGCTGACCGTTCTCTGCGATTCATGCCATGCTGTGTTTCATCATCGCCTAACCGTAAGCGACCCGCGCCTTCGAGGGCTTCGCCTGATTCTACAAAACGAGCGCAACCTGGATTGGGTATGGGTTTTGGAAGGGTACAGAACACAACTCTTGGAGGGGGAAGGTGTTAGCACCACCGAATAAACAACCTAAAATTGAAGGAGCAATATGGAAATCGATAAGATCTTAACGCATTTCAAAGATGTCAAAAAAGTAAGTCTAAACCAGTGGCAAGGCCGCTGTCCAGCGCATGATGACAAAACCCCCAGCCTCTCAATCTCAGAGGGCGAGGACGGTAAAACCCTCCTCCACTGCCACGCTGGGTGTCATAAGTCGGCAGTGCTCAAAGCAGCGGGCCTCAAGGCCAGCGATCTCTTCCCGTATACAGAACGAAGCCGGATTGTTGCGACCTATGCGTATACAGACAAAACGGGAGAGGTGCTTTTTGAGGTTTGCCGGAAAGAGCCAAAGGGCTTCGTGCAACGTAGGCCCGATGATAACGGCAAGTGGATCTATAATCTCAAAGGCGTTCGCCGTGTACTATATCACCTTCCAGAGTTACTCAACGCAGACAGGGACGCGGTTGTGTGGATTGTCGAGGGTGAGAAAGATGTAGAGCGCTTGGCCTCTTTGGGCTTTGTGGCAACTTGTTCTCCCGGTGGGGCGGATAAGTGGAGACAAGACTACAACGAGTTTTTTAGCGGGCGGGACGTTGTAATAATCCCTGACAACGATGAGGCCGGGCGCAATCATGCGAAGAGCGTGGGGGAAGCCCTTCAGCGCATTGCAGCATCCGTGACGATCGTTGAGCTTCCTGATGTGCCGCCAGACGGCGGGGATGTGAGCGACTGGCTAAGCCAGGGCCACACAAAAGAAGAGTTGTTGGCGTTGGTTGAGGACACCCCTGACTGGATACCCACGAATTCAACCGCGACCTCAACAGCCTTTAGGGATTTCCACTTAACTGATGTCGGCAATGCTCAGCGCCTTGTGGCATTGTGTGGCCGCGATCTTCATTACTGCTATGGCCGCAATCGCTGGTTCGTATGGGATGGTAAACATTGGGCAATAGATGAAAGCGGCGCGGTCACCCGTAAGGCCAAGGCCACCATCCGAGAACTGTATACAGATGCAGGCTCACTCACAGATAGCGGTGAGCGAAAAGCCGTCGCTCAGTGGGCAATGCGTTCCGAGTCCGATCGCCTCTTGCGTTCGATGGTCTCATTAGCACGGTCAGAGCCGTCAATCCCGATCCGACTGAAAGAGTTCAACAAAGACCCTTGGAAGCTGAACGTGTTAAACGGGATTGTAGATCTGCAAAGCGGGACTCTTGAACCGCACAAGCGCGATGGCCTTATCAGCAAGCTTGCTTCCGTTGAGTATCAAGAAGACAAATCCTGTCCACTATGGAAGAGCTTTCTTGAGCGCGTTCTTGACGGCGATGAAGACCTGATCTCTTTTGTTCAACGCGCGGTAGGATACGCATTGACAGGCAGCGTCCGTGAACAGGTTTTTTTCTTGCTGTATGGAACTGGAGCGAACGGCAAGAGCACATTCTTGGAAACGTTGAGAGCGTTGCTGGGGGACTATGCGCAACACGCCGACTTTTCAACGTTCCTTGTGCGCGTAAACGACGGACCCCGAAATGATTTAGCGCGATTAGACGGTGCGCGGCTTGTGACCGCACAGGAGATTGAGAACGGACGGCGGTTCTCTGAGTCTACTCTGAAACAGTTGACAGGAGAAGATACGGTGACGGCTCGTTTCCTGTATACAGAAAACTTCGAGTTCAAGCCGATGTTCAAGCTTTTCCTAGCGGCGAACCATAAGCCGATCATCAGAGGCACCGACCTTGCAATATGGCGTCGTGTCTGCCTGATTCCCTTCACAGTAACGATCCCTGAGCAAGAGCAGGATAAGGAACTTTCCGCAAAGCTACGCGGTGAACTCCCCGGAATTCTCAACTGGGTGTTAGATGGATGCAGACAGTGGCAAGCCATCGGTCTCAAGCCGCCGGAGGCGGTAACCGATGCGACAGCCATGTATCAGTCCGAGATGGACATACTGGGTCAGTTTTTAGCTGCGAGATGTATACGGTCCAAGATGTTTCAGGCAACGGCAAAGGAACTGTACCAAGCCTATCTGATATGGTGCGAAGAAACTGGAGATAAAGCTATTAGTAAGCGTGCCTTCGGATTAGCCCTTGCAGAGCGAGGATTAGACAAATCTAAAAGCCACGGACGCATTCTTTGGAAAGGAATCGGCCTTGTCACGGGGGATGATGGGGATGATGGGGATGACTTTTCGGAAAGTCCTCTCACGAGGGAGAATATGGAAAAGTTTGCGGGAAATCGTCTTGATCCTCCCCAAGGTCCCCCCGGCCAGACTGGAAGCGAACTTATTTTTTCAAAACCGGGTGACGATGGGGATGATATAAACCCCCAAGATACCCTCGAAAGTAGGGGAACATAATGGATACTTTCACGTACACCGAAGTTGCCTGGAGCGGCCCTATCTGCATTAAGTACGATCCTGAGCATGGCGTTGTCCAGCTCGAAGCCTGGGCTCTTATCAATGGTGAGCGTCGATGCGTTCGCAGTTTTTCATTATATGTAAGCCGTTTGCAGCCGGGTGCGTTGGCAGTTCTTGAGGCCGCTCTTGCCAAGAGACGGGACAGTATTGACTCCTGTCCGACCTAGATTCAAGACGTATACGCAACAGCAACAAATAAACATTAAAGGGAGAGATACGAAAATGCCTTTATCGAGAAAGCAGCAAATCGACCAGCACGAACGACGCTTAATTGAGATCGCTAAAGAGCTTGAAGAGATTGTAACAGAACAAGCCAAAGCGACAACCCTAAAAGATCAAAAAGCACTGGTACAAGAACAACAAGAGCTTGAAGACGAGAAGGCTGCTATAGGGAGAATATGCCAGGCCCTACAGCTGGAAATAGACGAGGACTCTAAACGGAAAGAGGTCCAAAACCTCACAAAGTGGAATGAGGATGAGCGGCCTGCCTTTCAACAGGAATTCGAGGAGATCTGTGATAAGATCGAAAAAAGACTAGACAGCGCGAAGAAAGCATACGATGAACTCAAAGAGGCTGAGAGAAAAGCCAAAGAGCAATGGAAACAAAGAGGCAGCCATGGTTCACCTGTGCGGACTGTTTCCCAGAGGCACTTTGCGGACTTCCTGGGAGTAAGCCCTACGCGACGTGTCGCTTCAGGCTACGGAGCTCGGCAAAACAAGTTTAGCAAGATGTTTTCTATACACCGTGGCTAAGAAAAGAGATTGGCCGACGGTGCGCGAGCGCTATGTCCAGTCGAACCTCACCGTACCCGAGCTGTCGATTGCGACAGGTATCCCTCAATCCACAATGGAAACGCATTGTGCTGATGAAGGTTGGCTTGCGCTGAGGCAAGAATACAGAGAGCGTGTGGCAAGCGAAACCAGGGAACTAGGGGTCAAGAAAGAGGCAAGAGAGCGAGTCGATCTTTTGGATTCAAGCTATGAGATTATAGCTACTCTAAAGGATACGATAGATGAGATTAGCCGAAGGATGCATGAAGAGGACTTTTCAAAGAAGGTGGACGATATGGAAGCCCACCGGCTACTCGAAAGGCTCTCTTCTCTCTCTACTTCCTTTGAGAAAATGGCACGCGCAATCAACCTACTAGAGGGAGGAACTAGCAGCCGAGTGCAAGTAACTTTAGCCGATATTCTCGGAGCGTCTGCTAGTTCGCGCTAGATTTGTCTGTGTGGGCTATAAAGGGATTGTGTACCCGGTTACACAATCCGCGGCTGCTTCCGTGGTACTCCCCTTTGGTGTATTTAGGATCGGTCTCCTAGGTTTGCATACGTCCGGGGTCATCGTGTCTCTCGCGCGGTCTCCAACAGCGTGCATTGCGTTCCCAAATCACATTAGGAGTAAGTTGTCTGAATTCCTTTAAGACCTTTCGATCTATCGCTGAATTGCCATTGTTATTGATATATATAAAGCCTGCGCCGAAGCGCTTTTCAATCTCATAGACAATCTCTGCTTGATACAGACAACCATTCCTATCCAGCTCGCGCTTCATGAACTCAGCTGCTTTTCTAGCTGTGAGTTTGTTGCTCATCGGTTTCCGCTCTGACTAGTGTTGAAGGATAGAACCTTCCTTCCTCAAGGTTTTTGCCGGCAAACCATTGACAGGCAACCATGGTTCCGTCAACACGCTTTATAGTCATTACAGGGCCACCGGACTTCAGTTGAACGAGATCCCCTACCTCAAACTCGGCCATTATGCTACCCCCTTACTTGCCCGTTTATCACACAGTATAGGCTTTTTCTCACCCAGAAAAAAGGATGATCCGCAAGTTGTGGAGCGTGTGAGTTTTCCGCACCTTCGCCTTCTTACTTTTCCTCTTCCTTTCGTGTCTTCTCTCACACCGCTACCGCCGTCGCTTGGCGAAAGGATTTGAGCGCTTCCTCTACTTCCGGGTCGTGAATGTGGGTATAGATCATCGTTGTGGATAAGTCGCTGTGACCCAGCACCTTTTGAACCAGGCGGATCTTACTTGTCTCACGGTAGAGGTCGGTGGCGAACGTATGCCTCAATGTGTGGGGTGAGATGTTCTTTTCAATTCCTGCTTTCGCCGCGTACCGCTTCACCATCCTTTGAACGTAGCGGTGATCCAAGGACCTTCCCTCCAAGGTGGTGAAGGTATGCTCGCACTCGCCGCACTCTTTCGCCTGTCGTTCTCTCCAGCTTCTCAGGCGGTCGATATCGGCCTCTGCTACCCACAGGGTACGATCCTTCGCACCCTTGCCCAGGCGAACCATCAGCTTGCCCGTGGTGAGATCAAGGTCGTGCCACTTGAGCGCCGTCACCTCCGCAAGGCGTAGGCCGGTGTTGAGCATCAAGCGGAGCATCGTCCGGTTGCGTTCGCCCGTGGGATAGCGGGGGTTCGGTTGCTCCAAGAGCCGTGTCTGTTCGTCCTCTGTTAGAACTGTAGGCAGTTTCCGTGGTGTCGCCATGCTTCCTCCTTTCATCTTTGAGGCCGCACTTCCTATTTTGTACGGTCTATATCACACAGTATAGCAAGGTTGCAACACCTTGTCAAGAGGAAACGGCCTCATTCACCTTAAACGCCTCCGGACAACCATCACCTAAAAGGTACGTGGTCAAGTGTCCCTTTGACATACTCATCTAACGAGAGGTCCTCCAATCGCCTCTACAGGGTCGAGACAGGCAAGAGTAGGGGCTGATTGAGGGGATTGACCAGCTCCTATAATCTGACCAGGCGACGGGCTCCAGAGGCGTCCGCAGTGTGAAGGTTGTGTGTTAACTTCTCTTATACCCTCCCCCGGTCAACTTCCGCAGCCAAAACGCGGGAGAGAGTGTGTCGTCTTAAAAAATTTCTGATTTTTTGGCCATTTTGCCGGGATGAATAAGGGAGTGAATTGCCAAAACGGCTTTCGGGAATAAAATTACGGCGCGTTCACTCGGTATTTATCGACGCGAGCAAGCAGATCGTGATGGGGTTGACTTTTATGAGCAGTGCGTATACGCTCTCATGTGGTGAGACCCATGTCGGGCAACATATACAAGTACACAGCTGCTTCCGGCGAAACATTCGAGATGGTTCCAGTCGAAATCGTCAAATCAGAAGAGTATTGGAGCAAACTGCACCTTGCAGATGGAACCGTTCTCAAGGTCAAACTAGTCGTTGCACGGGCAGGGCGAAGTATCGACAAGCCTGTGCCAGGTGGCGCGGGAGAGCCTGTTTATCTGATCCAATCCCAAACTGTTGTAGTCGCGGAGGTTCCAGATGAACTGTACTTTAAGGGCGAGGAGACTACGGAATGACAATTGGGATTGGCTGCGCTTCTCGCACACTACAAGATACGTTGTCGGTTCCCGTAGATGTTCATGTCTTGGGCGAGACGGCGTATTGGGATTCCGACACGTTGCGAGCGCGGCCTGTATTTCCGCTGCAACTAGCCCAGCTAGAGACCATTGCTGTGAGTGAAGCAAAGAGGCTTGTTTTTCTAGAGATCCCGGCGGTCGGCGGCTTTCTTCAGGATGAATATTGGGAAATCGACATGGGGAATGAAGTTGTCATGATTAAGAAGCCCGCCAATCCGCTGGCAGACCTTCGAGAGATTGTCGGAAGAGCCCCGACTGGAACGATTAACGAAGAGATAACAAGCGTCCGCAGAGCAATGATGGAGGCAGCTTGCCGAGAGGATGGAGCCCACTGAATGTGCTACGCGGATACATGCTATATTCTCGCCCTAGTGTTGCCGAATGACGTGTGGCGCCCAAACGCTGAGCACATTCGCAAGCAAGCCCAGGCAGAGAACCGTAAAGTCTGGGCCAGCGAGACGACGTTTCATGAGCTTCTGATGCTTGCGGGGGCGAAGGGGTATGATCCTGTCAGATGCGTACGCGATGTGCTTGGTCTTGTCCTTCCAGACAGAGTTCAGGACACCACGCTTCTCAAGGCTGCAATGTTTGTGAAAAACAAGGGGTTTGAACCGGCAGATGCGCTCATTACCGCACATGCCGTGGATGCAGGATTGCGTCTCATTACCGCAGATCGGTTTGTACAAGCGGCGGTGAATAACATTGACGGCCTAAGCATTATCAACCTGCGATCTTCCAACGCGATGCTATAGGGAATTTGAACAACTAGCCAGCACAAAATCCATGAGCTTTCCCTTCTCCTTGCGATGCGAATACCGAAACGCGAATTCATCCAGATACTCCTGTAGGCACACCCTCACTAACCCGCGTGCGAAAAGCCTTCTAGCCTTTTCCAGTCAATTCGGAAATAAATAATCATTCCAACGCGACTCACCCCATGCTTTGTGGTGTGGGTGCTATATCACCTTTCCCTCTGGACAGGGTAACAGGTCGCTCACCTCCACCTTGACGCTCTGCTCTCTCTGGATGGGGTGCGGGGTCTTTGGAGTGCTTCTATTTTACGCATCCCATCCGTTATTCCCCTGAAAATCTGCCTCTACCGCCACTCTGAGGGGTCGCCAGTGGCTTTGGGGCCAAGAAGCGGGCAATCCCGTTTTGGGGATTCCTAAAATCGTTCTGAGCGACCCTGAAAAAAATTGGGGGGGAATTTCTGTCAATTCCCTTTTTAATGAGAGGCTTTCTATCGGCCTCGCAGTAGCTTTGTTCAAGAATCATCGCGTGTATACAGAATCGGAAATCGAAAGGAGAACAAATTGCAAGAACTGAACCAACGAATAAAGCTTTCGTATACTTATCACAGCGTTTGGAAAGGCGACCATACTGAAACCACAATCGCAATCATCAATCCCCCTGCGAACGAAATTGAAAAAGTTGAATGGCGGTGGGGATTCAACGGTAAAGCCAACGAATATACAATAACAACCACTGAACCCAATCTGAGGCTTTCTAGTTTTGTTCCAACTAAACAATTGTCTTATACATTCCGCCTCAAAATAAAGGGATAAACCATGATAAATAGGGAACTACTCCATGTTTATAATGAAGCGGTGCGTTTCGCAACAACTCAATTCACAAAATGGTCAGATCAACAAACGGTCGTAATTGCCACGGACCCTGGAACGCCCGATTTGCCAGTGCTACAGGCAGTAGGCGTCGATCAAGCCATAGATCTAACCATCACTCCGCCAACTCAAAACGTCGAGAAAGACACCGGGGTTGTGTTGCCTACGACAGGTTTCCCCGTCAATGATTTGCGGGAGTATGTGGTCTATTTCAGTACATCAGCCGACATCGATAGTGACAGCGACGGTGTACCCGATTCCTATGATGGCTCATTCACAGTAGAGGCACATAACACAAAGGATTCAAGAAAATCATTCCCCTGTACAGTAGAGTATCATTTTGTAGCCACCTGCGGGGATAAGCACGGCAATGTTTCTACCTGTTCAACTGAGGTCAGCGCTACCCCGATTGCCAGTGGATATGCTCCTTCCGTCGTGGATTACGGCAACAACCTGGAGGAGGTCTACGAAGGATGCGGGATTATCGCTTTGAAGCTGCAACCTCCTAAATCTGATTGGGAGAAGGGTGGCGGGTATATCGTCTACTACGATGAGAAGACTTCGGGCGGATCATGGCCGAGCCCGGCTACATGGACTTACCTCTATCACGGCCTTGGCCCTATTGTCCTTCACAAGCAGCTTGAGTCAGATTCAGGCAGTGGAGATTTTCGGCTTTACAAGTATAAGGTTCGGGTTTTTGCTCAAGGCGCGGATCTTACCAACGTAACAGACGATTCACAACTTTCGCTGGATAACACGAGCGGAGAAGTCACCACAGGCACCATAGACGACGGGGTAGCCAGTGCTGGTTACGATCCTAGTCAAGCCGACAATGCAGCTCTAATCGCAGAGACTATCATTGCAGAGAGGTTCCTTGGCAATGAGTTTGTCGGCCAAACATTCGCCGGCGGGATCTTTCGTTCTACAAACTGGGGAACTTCTGCGGGCTCGGAGTTTGATGCCAGCGCAGGCACGCTCAAGCTAGGCGGATCGAGTTCGCCTAAGTTCAGCGTTGCGGCAACGGGCGTTATGACTGCAACTGAGGGAAACTTCTCTGGTGCTGTTACCTCTTCTAGCGTAACAATCACAGGCGGCACCCTGAACATCAACTCAGGCGTCTTCTCAGTGAGTGCAGCAGGGGCGGTGGTAGCATCTAGCATCAGTTGTACTAACCTGGCAGTAGGTGCTGGCAGTACATGGGGCGGGAATGCACTTGGGACAGCCTATATCCCTAATCTCAACTGTGACAAGATAACATCAGGTACCTTTGGCACAGTTAGAATTCCAAATCTAAATTGCGACAAGATAACAAGTGGCACTTTCGGCACAGTTAGGATTCCTAACCTAAGCTGCGACAAAATAACAAGCGGCGAGTTTGGTGTACTCAGAATCCCTAATCTAGCCTTTTCTAAAATCATAGCTGGGACGAATACGGCTAGTCTCACGGTCGGCTCAGGTGGGTACATCGCATCCTCAAACTACAGTGCGGGCAGTGCGGGCTTCAAGATTCAAGGTAGCGGTAATGCAGAATTCAATGATGTCACTGTGCGTGGGGCACTAGTTGCACAGTCGGGGTCAAGCATCTCAGGTACTTATCTAAATAACATCAATGCTGATGACATCACAGCGGGGACGATCACGGCGCGGAAGTATCGAACAGCCACTTCGGGTGCGCGGATCGAGATAGGCAACGCGACTTATCCTAACGAAATATCCGGTTACAACGCCGGCGGAGGATTGAACCTATTAATCGGCCCCCAAAGCGTGCAAACCGACTATGGTTACTTTGATTATATCGGCCACACGACGGGCGTTTGTAACTTGATTGATGGTCAAGTCACTGGCCGATTCTCCTATTCCGGCTCACAGGTTTACACCGGCACTAAAGGGACATCCTGGGAGAACCTCAACCTATCCTCGATTGTCGGTTCACGCCGCGCCCTTGTGCTACTGAGAATCTATAATAATACTGCGGGAGTTAAGAGCTATCGGTTCCGAATAGATGGAACATCCATTGAGCAGGCGGCACAGGTTGAAAATTACCCGGGCATATTTTCCTGTCGCTGTGGCATAGGTAGCGTGCGCTATAACTACGTCTGGGCGCAGACAGGAACAAACGGCTATGTGGAATGGTGTGCTAATGCTTCTGCCTCTACAACCGTGGTTCTACTGAGCTATATCAGCTAAAAAGGAGAAGAAGTGCCATTGGTCGTTCCAGGCGGGCGGAGGAAGCCACATAGTACGGTCGGGTTGCGATAGGTCATTCCAGTCAGGCGGGATGCTTTTAGGTGGTTCGATATTGACAAAAAAGCGTGCGGGCCAAAGGAGCCAACCCAAAGCATAGGTTTGTTCAACGTGATTGCTTTCATGGGCAATGCTCCAATTCCCATGTAAGGTTCCTCGCTGTTGAGAATTAAACACCATAACGTTTCCGTACATGAAAGCATTGTAGCCGACAGTATGGATGAGCGATTGTGGAATCCAGACCGCAAATACCGGATCGACTGTCGCTCTCATCTCATTGGGGGAGACGGAGAACCCCACTTCCCAGCTATACAGTTCGACATCGCCCTGAAGCCCGAAGAAGAGCAGGACTGCTAGAGACAAAATTGACAAAAGCGGGAATTCAATCCGCATCATACTCCACCGTTTATAGTATACAGCGAACCCACCTTAATGCAAATCCCGGCCCTGAAAAGGCGAGAACGGGACCGCAACTGGAGTAGCCCCTGCGGGCTATAATTGACTCAAAAGGGGGGGGGATCGTCAATGAGAAAGACGCTTTGCACTATCGTCTTATGTTGTGTAATCGCTTTCGGTGTTCTAGGTACACCCGTGTGGATCTCGTCTACTTTGTGGGATCAAGACGCGCTCAAGTACGTTCCGAGCGGTCCGGGATACCCGGTGCTGGCAGTAACAGAGCTTATCGACGGCGACACCTTCGAGGCGTTACTCCATATTGCACCGCAACTGATTATCGCAGTTGACATACGGGTTGACGGAGTGGACACGCCGGAGTTAGGCCGACATGGTGGGAAGTGCCCTACCGAAGCGGAGTGGGTGAGGGAATTGGTCACCCAGTTCCTTGCGGAGGCCGGCGAGATCCGCGTCAAGTTGACCGGCTACAATTTCGGGCGCTGGGTGTGTATCGTCACCGTGAACGGCGTCGACCTGGCGGAGTGGATCAAGGAGAAAAAGCTGACAAAGGGCGATCGATGCCCCGAAGAGCTAAAATCGAGTCCCTCAGAGCCCCGTGATTCGACTCGCAGGCATCCCCCCTGGGCGGAGTAGGGGCGGGATACCGGATTGTGGAGGCGACGCCGAAGGAGTGGACGGCGAGGATCTCGCAGAATGGATCAAGAAGAAAAAGCTGACTAAAACCGATCTTTGCGAGGAAGGCGCTTAGCTCGATCACAACGCAAGATATAGCAAAGTCCCTGGACAGTTGCGGTATTATATCGTATCCTGAGATTGAGAGTGGCGCGCCCTGAGTCTTTTCAGAAGGCGGATCTCGCCGATCCTTTCATGGTTCGCCGCTCTCATAGTCGGGGGCCCACGACGGTCCAAAACAGGTCAAGCAAGAACCTGTCAAGAGGACGAACGCTCCATAGGGTGGCTATTTTATAACAACCCCCCTTTTTCTTCCTGTATAATGTTATTTGGGCTACCAAATAGCATCCGTCCTCTGTTCCACCAAGGGAGGGGTTCTATTTGGTGGTCTAAGGGGGGAGCTAAGGACTTGGCACGACATGCTGTTGGGTGTTGACGAATGGTGCGGTCTGCGCTACTTTAGCGCAGACGTCTACTTTTCGGAGACGGATTTTAGTCTCACCGACGTCTGCGCTAAAGAAGAGGTGTGAGATGGAGACAGGCATAGGAGTAACGTCAATACGGAGAATCCTTGCAAAGGGGTTCCCCTGTTTTTTGCGGGCAAGGTTGGCTTCGCGGATGTCCGCTAATACTGTAGCGAACGTCTCGAATTGCGGGAGCGCGCTTCCTAAATGCGCAGTGAGTAGGAGGGTATAAGTTATGAGCAAGCCGGAGATATTGTGCGATCCATCCGTTCTATTAGAAGTTCGGACCGAAGACAAAAGGGAACACTGGGAAAAAGTGGACAGCGCGTCAAGGAAACGGTTGTACTCATTGCTGGGAGTGATGCTCATCGCTGGACTAGCGATGTTCCCCCTTGCCGCCTTGGGGAAAATTAACAACAACACTGCTCTCCTTGTCCTAGGCAGTCTTGGGTTAAGCTTCGCAGTGGTTGTCGTGTTATCCAACCACATTAACTGGATTTCCGATCACGTAGGCGTTCCTTGGGTCAAGGTTTCCATCGCCCATTGGAGAAATATTTTCCGGTCTCATCCCCGTTAGAAACACATCCCAATGATAGACTGGCATTGGGTTCTCTGGGGAATTACGGGCGCGTTCTGGTTTCTTACAGTCTTTGCGATATTCGAGGATGCAAGGTTAGTATTACCAGCGATTCCTCCCCCAGCTATGCCGGAGTGTCCCGACGAACCGCTGGCTTGCACCCGTAGAGGATACTTTCGTCTGTTCTATATAAAGAGCCGTGTTAAGGAACGAATGTTTGTTTTCATGATCTTGGGTGCAGTAGCTGCTTTCGTCGCTACAAAGTTCCCCCCTCTTTCGTAGCCGGAACAGTGAACCCGATTAGATCCTTCTTCGTCTTCTTTTCCCTCCTCTAGGGACATGTCTTCCGTAGGCTCTCGCGAACCTTCCCATCGTTGTCACTGTCAAGCCTGAATACACCGCCGTATCCTTTTGGAGATCACTCCTTCCTCTCCTCCCTCTTCAGATACTCCAGGATCGCCTCCACTACCAGGTAGTTGACCGAGCGATCGTTTTTGTCTCCCAGCCTAATCAACCGCTGAACGGGTTTCTGATCTATCTTCGATTGCGGAATGTAGATCGACAGCTTGTCGGAAATGGTCTTCTTAGCCATGTGATTCACCTCCTTAGAGGTGACTCATCTTACCACACATAGAGAGAGAAGAAAAGAAGTCAAGCGGGCCTGTCACCCGCTTTTCAAGGGGTAGTGTTCCCCGGCTCGACTCTATGGAAGCCATTCACGGGCTTCTCATTCGATCGACACGGCCTTTATCCATCCTGCAGCTCCAATTGTTCTACCCGGCCCTCAAGCTCATAGAGCTCGTCTTTCAGGTCCTCTATATCGTCTTCAAGATCATCTATCGCTCTTAACAGCTTTCGCAGGTGGGTTCCTAGTGCTTCAACCTTCTCGGTTACTTCCTCCAGGTCAGTCTTGGGTGGCTCAGTTTCATCACTTAGATCAAAGAGCGCCCGTAGGATGCAGCTCTTCTTGGTGCCAATCCATTTGACATCTTCCAGCTCCTCAACAGTTCTAATGGGTGCTGCTCTCACAGCCTTTTCCAGGGCCTCAATCGTTTCTGTGCCAAAATGGGGAAGCTGGGCAATATAGGGCAGATGATCTTCTGTAATTACAGATGGCCTACAGCAGACCTGGAAGAACGCCGCAAACTCTTCTGGGGTTATCGTCTCCTCGGACTGGCTGCCACTGAAAGCAGCTCCCACAGTTAGAAGCGCCACAAACAACAACCCCACAGCTATTCGTTTCAACATCTTCTTTACCTCCTTTGCACTGTTGACGCCTTTTCTCTCACGTTGTATTATACAATATGACACAACCACAGTGATAAGGGGGGTAACAAATGGCCAAGAAGGTGTGCCTGCCTAGCCATCGCCTTATTAGGCCGCCTGAGCGAGCCAGAGGGTGTCTGTTGCTTTCCCTAGTCAACCCCGCAGTGTGGACCTAGGGTCCCGAAGCGCGTATACGCGGAAGCGGCCACCACCAACGATGCGGCCTTGCCTTCGGTGGTGCGGCTCCGCCTCTTGTCAGGCAAACCCGGAAGCTGTAGGATAAGGGAGGGTGATTACCGTGAAAGCCAACTTAGCTGCTGTAATACTGGTCTTGGTGATAGTAGCTGTGGGTTTGTTCCTAGTGGTTCCGAGCGCGGCTGGAGCTGATCAACCGTCTTTCGCTCTAGGAATCACTATCAGCAGGCTATGGGGGTCGGAAATCTCGGAAGGCTTTGGGATGCTCGGTGGAGCGCTGGACATAATTCTCACGCCAGCGGTTTCGATGACAGTTGGTTATAGCCGTGCTGCCGTGAGTTTTCTTGGATTCGAGATAGCCAGCCTTTGGATCTTGGACGTAGCAACTGTCGTAGATATAACGCCCGAAGCGATGGCAGGGCTTTATGTGATAGGTGGCGGAGGATACATGGAAGCCAGCATCCTTGGCATAGGCGCGGGCGGCGCATTCCTCGGTGGCGGCGTTGGAATTCGGGTCAGCCCTGCGGGATACGCAAGGCTGTTCATCCAATACAAGATGAGATGGATAGAGTCGTTGATGAATGCTATAGAAGGCGGATTCTCAATTGTCTTCTAGTGATAGTGCGAGACAATAGAGGAGATGATCAACTCAGAGGCTTCTTAAATCGCCGCTTGCCAGTCAAAACCGAAAGATGTGTAGTGAGAGAGGCGGTCAGATGCACCTAGGAGGAAGGTACGATGGCAAAACTGCGATATTGTACTCTCTGCGAGCGAGAGGTGGAGGCACGGAAAGGGTTCAACTGGCTTGCGTTTCTTTTCTTTTTCCCCTTTGCAGGAACTCCTTACCTGCTTTTCTATTTACTATTCAAACGACGTAGGTGTCCCATTTGTGGCGGAAAAGATCATCTGACAAAATCATCTCGCATAGACGGAGCCATCTATGTGGACATGGGCTCTAAAGCCAGACTTTCAAGTTCCCGCAAAACTAAATCCTCTTAGCGGGACCGGGAAACGAGCAAGATCCGCCTGGTCCAGAAAGTGCTCGGCCATTCTGACCTGTCCACCACCATGATCTATACTCACATCCATGACCCGGAGGTGGAGGAAGCCCTCAAATCCTTTCGCCAAGCGACGGCGGTAGGCTCCCGCTTGCTTTTACACCATAATTGATGTATGGTGATGTATGGCAGGGTTGGCAAGTCAGTGGAAGGTGTATTACTACACTGAGTCCAAGGGAGGATGCCCTGTGAAGGAATTCATCGATAGTTTGCCCTCCAGAGAACAAGCTCGTATCTTAGCTAGAATAGGCTTCCTGGAGGAGAAGGGCATCGCCCTGCATCGGCCCTACGCTGACTTGCTAGAGGATGGAATACATGAGTTACGAGCAAAGGTTTCCAAACTGAGGTACCGAGTGCTGTACTTCTTTTGGGAAAGGAAGAAAATAGTTTTGACTCACGGGTTTACTAAAGTAACTCGTCGAACACCAAAATCAGAGATAAAGCGGGCCAAGGCATATCGAGATGACTGGATAGCACATCATGGAGGAGGGAAATGACCAACTTTAGACAGCATCTTAACCAGAAGCTTAGAGACAAAGACTTTGCCCAAACCTTTTACGAAGAAGATAGGAAACTTCGTATCGCGTACGAGATTCACTCTGCACGAACTCGCGAAAAATTGACGCAAAAGCAGTTAGCGAAACATGCTGGTGTAACCCAGCAGATGGTCTCCCGTTTAGAGAATGCAATGGCTCCAGCTATTTCCCTCAAGACTATATCCCGGATCAGCGAAGCCCTTGGGCTCGAAGTTGGGCTTGTGCAACCATCGCGCCCGGGTGCGGTCACATCCTCCTATAAGGTTCCTACAAAGCTAGCTGTTGCGAAGCGCGCTTCCAGTTACAAAAGTCGCTCTAAGGGACCGCCAGCAAGCACTAAGAAGTAATCATCATCCGGTACCGTCGGTACTACGGCTTGTAACCGCTAGTTACCGACCGCTTGCTCAATCGAATGAGCGGCCCGTGAATCGCCCCTTGTCAGACAACCCATAAAGATGTATGGTGAGAGAGGGTGATCGTGGTGAAGCACAGAAGGGGCATCTGGCAAGCACGCTCCGCAACATTCGCCCTTCTACTGGCTATAACGCTAACCGTTACGCCAGGCTGTACCCTGCTAAACTCCCCTCCCATTGCCAAATGCACTGCTACACCGGATTCAGGATACATTCCCTTAGAGGTGACATTTGATGCTTCCGAATCCTACGATCCAGACGGTATTATCGTGTTTTATGGATGGAATTTCGCCGACGGAACATCTGGCACTGGGGAAATCGTAACCCACACCTATGAGAAGCCTGGCAAATATAGGGTTACCCTGAAGGTAACCGACGATAACTATGCAAACTCTTTCAGCAACAGGACAGTAGACGTTCTCCAGCTTGATGTTTCAGGTAACTGGAGTGGGTTCATGCTCAATGAATCAACGAACGTTTCTGTTGTATTGAATCTGTCGCTTTTCCAGGAAGGCAATGCCCTCCGTGGAGAAGTACAATGGGCTTGGGCATTTATCTCAATCAGTGTGCCCATCACGGATGGCACTATATCCGCAAATTCTATCTCACTTCACGCAGAAGGTTTAGTTGTGGTGATTCCCGACCTGACTCCTCCGGAGTTTGTCTCCATCACCTTGGAAGGAACTTGTGATGGCGTACTCATGTCTGGTACCGGCCAGACTGGAGATGGGGAATCATTCACCTGGATAGCAACGCCTAGCTAGTTTGAACCGTTAAAAATGCTTGACAGGTGAGGCGTGATCGGAGAAACCCTGCGGTTGCCCTTTCCTAGCAGCTACCGTAATAAACCCGCCCGTGGCATCCTTGGCAGATAGTTGCCATTCCCCGCCAGTCACCCTGAGAAAAGCGGCCTTGGCGTCCCTGAGATAACCGGCGACTGCAAGGAAGAGGGAAAGCGGGTGAGGGATCTAGTCGCTCAGTTCCTTGTGGGTGCTAGCGAGATCCGCGTGGAGCTAACCGGCTACAGCTTCGGGCGCTGGGCGTGTATTGTCACCGTGGACGGTGAGGACCTCGCAGGGTGGATCAAGGCGAATAAGCTGACAATGGCCGATCTGTGCCCGGAAGAGTTGAATTGATCGAATGAGAGCGCCGCTATTGCCTTCCAGGGCCTCGGCCCTATAACTCTACCTAGCCCCGCTAGGCCAGCGCAGCCAGGTCAACCAACGACGCGGCCTTGGAAGTGCCAAGGGAGTAAGCGCTCCAAAAGGTCGGAGACGGCAACGTCCCCAGGAACTCCATAGTGGGGCCATTATAGCCCGGCTTAATCTATCTTCGCTGTTTCTGCTTCTTCTCAGTGGTCTTCACAAAGGCATTTATAGCATCGACGATTAAGAAGTTGAGGCTCCTTCGCTGATCCCTCGCTATCTTTTGGAGTCGCTCAAGGAGCCGCTGTTCTTGTGCCCAGTTTGGGAAGCTGATGGTGATCCTTGGTCGCTTTGGCTCTTCCATGATTTGCTCGCCTTGACATACATTATCTGCGATGTCCCTCAAATGTCAAGCCTAAAGGGGATTCTGCACATGCAAGCATTAGCAAGCACTTGACATCCGAGTGCTGACATCGTATGTTATAGGTAGAGGTAGCCCCGCTCCCCAGTGAAAGGTTGTAACTGTAAAGGCGACCCTGCATCTGGATGCGACACCGAGGCCGAAAAACCACAGCCGGGGCTATCCAGGGCAAGATGGGCCGAGCGGCTAAACCTCTCTGGCTTTTGGAACCTCGTAAGAGACTCCTCGGCGCAACAAATCGGTCGCTCGGCCCCTCAGAAAAAGGGAGGGGACTATGGAGGTCGTCCAATCGCCCAAGCTCTTAGAGGAAATAAGGAGAGGCGCTGAGCGCCGCATGGCTTTTTGTGGGGCCTGTGGCTGCGGAATTGGCATTATGACACAGATAGAGTTCGAGCATCGTTTTGCCGAATCTTCGGCGCGGTGCCCCGTTTGCGGTAAAAGGGCTGTTCTGCCCTCTACAGAACACAAGGCAGATCGTACTTCGCTCTTTCCACTAGAGATCCAGGAAAGGATAACACCCAAGCTTTTCGTTAGCGTTCTCCACGAAATCTTCACTGAGAGAAGGAAAGCCTGAAATGGCGGCCTCGCGATGGGTTCTTGGGTTCGTTGCCGTTACCAGGGGTGATGATCGTCTCAAGTCAAACCGTCCTTCGATACCTTCGGCGACCTTCGGGTAAGGTAACCTAGGATTACTATGCATGCAATCGCAGACCTACAGCGGGCTGACTGTACCCGTAAAGGAGGAGTGACATGGTGAAATATCCTATCAGTGCAGCCATCCGGGCTGAAGTCTTCAGCGACTTACAAGCCAGCTTCAGCGACCTGGACAACCCGGATGGTGTGGAAACGCCTTTGACGGTCGAAACGTTGGTAACGCACTTATTCGAATGCGAACAAAAAGCGCGGCTTGAGCTTGAACAGATTTGCCCGACAAGCGGCAAGGAAGCGGAGACAAGCAGTTTGTAACCAGGATTTCCTTGTTGTATTCAACGAAAGGACACGCAATCCCGCATAACCCCAGACAGACGCTTCCCAACGAAGAGCGACATAACCGGTAAGCGTGTTGTAGCCTGGATAAGCGACGCCAACGATACCGCGCAAGTTTGACTTATTGGCACGTGTTCTATATTGTCACTGTGGAGGCCGGCGAGCTTGGAGAGTACTGCGTACTTCATCTCGTCCTTGTGTCCACAAGTTAACTTACATAATGGCGAGGAATTGCGGGAAGCCGTTGAGAACTTCAGAGCCTACCTGTCCATCCTCCGTGAATGGGATAGGGAGGATGTCGACAAGATGTCGCACGAATCTCAAATGAAACAATCGGTCGTGGGGGTTACTTGATCTTCTGTCTGCCATGAGGGTATGGTGACGTCGTGGTCGAATATCATGAAACGTAGGGTTGTGTCATATATAAGGGTATCTACCAAAGATCAAGCCAAACATGGCTACTCCATTCCCGGTCAGCGGCAGGTGTTAAAGGACTATGCGAAGGGACATGACCTAGAGGTCGTCAAGGAGTTCGCAGAGTCCGAATCTGCCTCCAAACCTGGCCGTCCTCAATTCAACGCTATGCTTAAATTCCTCAAGAAACACCGGGAAATAACAGGTGTTCTCTGCTACATGATTGACCGGATCGCAAGGAATCTGACCGATTACTCCGCTCTAGACGAGATGGGGGGCGTTGCCATCATATCTGCGACTGAGGCGCTTCCCGAGAATGCAACTGGCAAGCTCATCGGCACTATCCAGGCGGCTTTCTCGCGCTACTTCAGCAAACAGCTAGGCGAGCGAGTGCTGCTAGGAATGGAGACTAAAGTGAAAAAGGGTCTTTGGCCTACTCGTTCACCAATCGGCTACGTGAACGATCGGACTACCAAGGGAATCGTCCCCGATCCGCAGAGAGCTGGCTTGATTGAGGAGATCTTCGAAACATATGTCCATAAGGACATTCCCTTGTCGCAGCTTGTTAAGTGGGCTAAAGCCCGGGGGCTTCGGGCGCGCGGGGGAAGTCCGCTGGCAAAGAGCGAGATTCACAACCTTTTGGTTAACCCTGCCTACTACGGGAAAATCCCGTGGAAAAGCGCTCTCTATGACGGCGTCCACAAGCCGCTTGTGTCGAAAGCCCTGTTTGACAGAGTACAAGAGCGTCTTAAGGCGAAGAGTTCGCCTCACACGAAGCGTGGTTTCCCGTACCGAGGACTTCTCCAATGTGGCTACTGCGGGTGCAGAATCACCGCGTCGCTGGAAAAAGGCAAGTACATCTACTATCACTGTACACATGGAAGGGGTAAGTGTGTGCAGCCGTACATCCCCCAGGATCGTCTAGGTGAAGAGTTGAAGCAGGTAGTGGAAAACGTGCATCTATCCAAGGAGCAGGTCGCGATGCTCTTAGATATGATGCAGAAAGAGAAGGGACGTCGAGAAGAGGAGCGGGTTAAGAGAATCAGAAGTTTAAGGAGAGAAGAGAGAAAGATCAACGACCGAAGGGAAGCGGTTTACATCGATAAGCTGGATGGCAAGATACCCGAGGACCGGTGGCTGGAGTTGGAACGCCAGTGGTCCAGAAAAGCAGACAGAATCAAGGGTGAGATTGATCTGCTTGAGTCGCCACATGAACCCTTGCTGGACGATGTTCAGGCAACTTTCGAACTCCTAGAACGCGCTCCAATTCTTTATTTAAGGCAAACACACGCAGAAAGGGCTCGCCTGCTGAAAACGCTACTTTCGAACTGCAAGCTGAAGGGTGGAAACATAGAACCAGTCTACAAAAAGCCCTTTGATCTAGTGGCTGTCGGGGTGAAAACTAACGAATGGTGGGCCTGCCTGGACTCGAACCAGGGACCTCCCGCTTATCAGGCGAGCGCTCTAACCAACTGAGCTACAGACCCTAGAACCACGATTATGGTAGCAACGGGGCGAGCGCTTGTCAAGGAACAATTCGCCCAAAATCAAGACTTAAAGGGATGTTTTAAACCACGATCTCTTCCGCAGCTGCCGCGTGGAGCTTATCGATCAACAGATCGAG